>Ga0255338_1000865_pt1 | contig 72308 bp, 60 predicted proteins | sample MeOH1_35cm_T4_19_FD_203715 | JGI IMG/M metagenome (GOLD analysis project Ga0255338, IMG submission 203715) | Sandy soil microbial communities from University of British Columbia, Vancouver, Canada - MeOH1_35cm_T4_195 | ecosystem: Engineered > Artificial ecosystem > Sand microcosm > Unclassified ... | reverse complement strand
CCCGCACTGAACTGGCGCGCGATGCTCACGTCCCAGTACTTGGTGACCGAGCCCACGGCCGGCAGCTGCTGCGTGCGCGGCTTGAACAGCACCAGCACCGTCTGCTCCACCGCCGGATCGCTGGAGCCGGCCGCATTGGTGGTTGCGAACACCGTCAGCGAGCCGTTGGGCGCGCGGTAGCCCCACGCGTTGGCGGCGACGCGGCTGCTGTCCATCAGGTTGACGCCGCCGTCGGTGCGCGCGGCGACGGTGAGGTTCGCCTCGGTGTCGGGCGTGCAGGTCGACCAGGTGCTGGCGCCGAACTCGTACTCGCAGACCGAAGCCTTGCCGTCAGCAGCGACTTCGAGCTTGCCCGGCCAGTGCACGAACCCGTCACCGGGCATGAAACCGCCCTGGTGGAAGGTCCAGCTGCCCACCAGCTCGGACACCGTGTGCGACTGCTCGGGGAAGACCCAGGCGACGTTGTTGCGGCCGGCCGTGATGTTCTGGATCCGGGCCGCGCCCACGCCGGCCGAGCCGATCGCGACTTCGAACTTCACTTCGTTGCCGCTCACGTCGGCCACCGTGACGAATTCGCAGGGCTTGGCCGCATCCACCGTGATCGGGACCGAGGTGCCGTCCGGGCGCGCCGCGGTCATCGTCTTGAAGTTCAGCGTGCGCACGTAGGTCGAGCCGAAGTACTCCACGAAGCGGTACTTGCCGCTCAGCACGGAGGGGCAGTTCGGCAGGCTGCCGGCGTCGACCGCCACCATCGCGTCCTGCAGGCCGGCGGTGCTGCCGCTGGCGGCGGCGGTGGCGACCTGGGTCACCAGCTGCGGCAGCGCTTCCGGCGCGACCTTGGCGCCAAGCTGGTCGAGCAGCTTGTCGTAGGCGTTGCCTTGCGCGGGCGCGCTGCTCGTGGCGGCGACCAGCGGGGCCTTGAACGGGTCGATGGTGCCGAAGTCGAGGCCGCTTGCGTCCTTCAGCGCCGTCAGCACCGTGGTGATCGCGGTGGTGAGCTTCTCGGTCGTGATCTGGCTCGCGCTCGTGTCGCTGAACGCGACGAAGGCCGCACCCGGCAGGCCGCCCGTGAGCTGGGCGACGACGATCTCCGTCAGCGGCGTGACGTTGGCGACCGCGCTGGTCTGGTTGGTGGCCGCGTCGGCCGTGCCGGCCTCCGTCACCGAGTGCAGCGTCACCTCGACGCCGCCTGCCGTGCCCGTCACGCGGATCATGCAAGGCAGCTTGCCGCCTTCGAGCTTCACGGTGTAGCCGCCGCTCGCGTCCGTGGTGGCCGTGCCGCTGCCCTCGGCGCACTTCACCTCCACGTTCGCGCTGGCGAGTGCCAGGCCGGTGGCGGCGGTGCCGGAGAGCTGCAGGCTCGCCGCCGGCGGTTGGGCCGGCGGGTTGACCACGGGAGGAGTGGCGATGTCGCCGCTTCCGCCGCCGCAGCCCGCGATCAGCAGGGCCACCGCGCCGGCGGCCGTCGTCTTCGCAATTGCATTGAACTTCATGCTTCAGGGAGGTTGGGTGATGAGAGCTTCCGTCCTCGGGAAGAGGCGGCTACGTCGGCTGTGCATCCGGAAACAAGTGCAACAAACCAGCGGCGGAGCATCCCGAAATCGGGCCCGTCCGGCCATTCCCCGTTTGGGGAACGGCCGTGCCTTTCTCCTCGAAACAGCGAGGCGCTGTCGGCCCCGCGCCGCAGTTCGCGGGAGCACTGAATTATTTAGTTTCAATGCGTCACTGACGCACTGCGCGGTGCGGCAGGTGCAGCAGCAGGCGCACCAGTTCCGGCTGGCGGTTGGTGGCCGTCTTCTCGTAGATGGAACGCAGCTGCTTGCGCACCGTGTCGTGCCGCGTGCCTTGCAGTTCGGCGATCTGCTTGAGGCTCATGCCCTCGGCCAGCAGCGTCGCGATGCGCGCCTCCGCCGGCGTGAGGCCGAACACGGCGTGCAGCAGGTTGGCGTCCGTCGTGGGCGCCGACGCCGGGTGATAGAACAGCAGCATCATCACCGGGCGCAGGCCGAAGGCGCCCATCGCGCCATGCGGCGACAGCAGGCTGTAGAAGGCGTACAGCGCGTCCTCGCGGCCGGGCGCCGTGATGCGCAGCGAGCGGAACTCGGCCTCGGCCGGCGTCTCCTGCGCCTGCCGTCCCGCGGCCTTCAGGCCTTGCTCCAGTTCGGCGCAGCGCCGCAGCAGCTCCTGCTGGTGCGGCTCGGGCAGGCGCAGGCGCCCGTCCTCCACCTGCACCAGGTCCACCGAGCGCAGGAGCTCCTGCGCCGCCGGATTCATGTGCACCACCTCGCCGCCCGTGCCGGCCAGGATCACGGGCTGGCGCAGCCGGTTCACCAGCAGGTGCCCCACGAGCGCCTGGGTGGAATAGACGAAGTTGCGCACGCTGATGCGGCAGGCGCGCGCGAGGTGCGGCAGCAGGCGGTCGAGGAAGGCGAGCGCCGGCCCCTGCAGCGGCCCCTCGGCGGCGCCGCTCAGCGTCGCGAAGACCACGCTGGCTTCCGGCGTGTCCACCAGCACGCAGGCGCTGCCGAAGGCGCGGTCGTAGGGCAGCAGGAAGTCCTGGTACAGCGGCAGCGCCTGCATCTGTGCCGGCAGGTCCTGCGGGAAGTGCGTCCACGTGAGGGCCGGCTTGGCCAGGACGATCGGCACGCGCGGATCCATGGCCTGGTAGCGCTGCATGTAGGCCAGCTCGCCCTCGACGGGAAGGTTCGCGCCGTCGCTGTACGACAGGGTGCCGTTACGCTTGTCGAGCGCCAGCATGTGGATCGACTTGACCGGCAGCGCCTGCTGCAATCTTTCGTACACGGCGCGCCAGCGTTCCGGGTGTTCCGCCGCGTCGTACACGAGCTCGATCAAGCCGTGCAAGGACTGCTCTGACAAATCCATCGGAGGCCTTCACTGCTTGTTGTTGCCGCTGGCGGCTTGCGGCGCCGGTGGTCGGGGCAGTGTAGCGGCGGGTGCCCGCGGCGGGAGGCGGGACGGGCGGAGGGTTTTCCCGGCTGGCGCTGCCGAACCTTGGCATGCCGCTACTGCCATTGTTGATCTTCTTCCGACGCTATCCTTGGCTCCTGCCCTCACCACATCGCAGCAAAGCCGCATGGACGCCGGACGAACATGAAACGCAATGAGTGACCCGGAGCCGCTGCGTCCGGACCGCCCGGCGGGCCCCGGACGCGACCCGCGGCCGCGGCGGCTCGTCGCGGCCAATCTCGTGTTCTTCCCGATGGCGACGGTCTACGCGATCGTCGCCTTGCCCGCCTCCGTCCTGGCGATGCTTGGGCGCACGGATGCCTTTGCGGCACTCGCCTCCAGCACCGGGCACGCGCACGAGATGCTGTTCGGCTTCGCCCTGGCGGTGGTCGTGGGCAACCAGCTCGGTCGCATCTCCGTGCCGCGGCTCGCCCTGCTGGCCGGGCTCTGGTTGCTTGCACGCGCAACGTTCCTGTGCGCGCCCGGCAGCCTGGCGGCGGCAGGCGCCAACATCGCGTTCGCGGCGCTGCTCGCGGCGCTGCTGGCGCCGCGGCTGCTGGCGGCCGCGAAGAAGTGGCGCAACGAGGCGCTGCCGGTGGTGCTGGCGGCGATCTGTGCCTGCGGCATCGCATTCCAGCTCGCGAGCCAGACCGGCTTCGCCGCCGCTGAACACCCGATCCTCGCCGTCGCGGTGCTGCTCTTTGCCATGCTGCTGCTGTTCATGGGTGGGCGCATCCTCGCGCCGGCGCTGGCCGGCCAGTTCTACCGGCAGGGCGGCGATCTCGCTGCCCGCGTGCAGCCGCGCATCGAAGGCGGCCTCATCATCGCGATGGCCATCGGCGTTGCGGCTTCGTTCCTGGCCGGCTGGCGGCCTTTCGCGCTCGTGGCGGCGGCGGCGACGGCGACCGCCGGTGCACTCGCGCTGGTGCGCCTGTGGCGCTGGCGGCTGTGGGTGTTGCAAGGCCGGCCGGATCTGCTGTGCCTTGCTGCCGGTTACGGCTGGCTCGCGCTGGGCCTGCTCTCGTACGGCGGCGCGCTCGCGGCGGCCCGCTACCAGACCGCCGCGCTGCACGTCATCACGGTGGGAGCTCTCGGCACGCTCACGCTCAACGTGATGGCGATGACGTGGACGCTCAAGGCCGGCGAGGATCCCTCGCGTGACCGCGCACGCGTCGCGGCGACGGTGCTGGTCGGCGCGGCGGCGCTGGCGCGCGTGCTCGCGGGAGTGGGCGCGTTCGATCCGCTTCGGCTGTTCGTGATCGCTGCGGCGCTGTGGAGCAGCGGGTTCGCCCTGCTGCTTGCAGGGCTTGTTCGTGTACGTGTCCGTGCCCGCAAGTCGGCACGTGTCCAGGCTATTCCGAAGGAGATCGAATGACTTTCGCTGGAAGGGAACGGCTGTATCGGGTCGTCATCGTCGTCCTGCTGCTGGTGATCGCGGGGATGGCCTACAAGTTCATCGTCGCGGGATCGACAGCCGTCGGCGCGGACGGACGGACCTCAGTCCTGCTGGAGCCGGGCGAGCGCGCCTTCGTCCTGCGCGAGATGCGCGGCTTCCTCGCCGGGCTCCAGCGCATGACCGACGCCTTGTCGCGCGACGACATGCAGGGCGTCGCCCAGGCCGCCCGCGCTTTGGGCGGCGCTAAGGCGCACGACGCGCCGGTGGCGTTGGTGGGCAAGCTGCCGTTGGAGTTCAAGAAGCTTGCGTTCGGGGTGCATGGGGATTTCGACGCGATCGCGGCAGAGGCGGAAGGGGGCGGTCAGTCGAAGCGCACCCTGAGCCAGCTGTCTGCCGTCTTGCAGAAGTGCACGGCGTGCCATGAGCACTATCAGTTTGGCGAGGAGACGGCGAGGTGACGTGCAAGCGCATCAGTCGCTGTGACCTTGATTCGACCGTCGCTGGAGGAAAAAGGGTTAGCAGCCGATGGTGAGGTTATGGCTTGCACTCTGCGGCCATCTGACTCTCATCCGCATAATTTGATGACCCCGATTGAGCAAATCGGGCTCGTGCACGCAAGGTAGCGCGGTGCAGCGACCTGGCACTTAAAGGACAATCGCATCGGTGGCGCGGTCGATGGGAATCGAAACCACGTCGCGAGCTTGGGAAGCTCAGGTCCTGCCATTCAAGACGACCGCGGTTCAGCGGCGAACTCTAAGTCGATGTAGAACGCTGCCAGCGCTGGCCACGATTGCGGGTGAGGCGCCGGCTCCAAAAATCGCCGCCGATCGCGTTCTGACCGTAAACCGGCGTTGCGGAATCTTGAATCAGTCCGCATCCGAGCCGTCTATAGCGTACAGAGTCTTTTCCTCAGCTACAGCCTGCCAAGCTGCACGTGCCGGATAAGAAAGGACTGAATCATTCAAACGCGCGACCGCGTGCGCCTTAAAATCCTCTAGCAGGCAGTACGCCTCCAAAATCTGCAGCGTCTCTGGCAATCGGTACGTCTGTCCCTTATTGCTGTCAAAACTGTGACGGAGAATCTCCGTCGCAAACGTGTCGAGCGTGGGCTCGACCGCCTTCAGCGCCGCATAAACTTCTGGGCAAGCCGACGGACACGTGCGAGCTAGCACGCGCAGGTGAAAACCGGCATTCGAAATCTGCAGAAGACGTCCGTCACGAGCAGCGGCTCTGGCATTTGAAGAGAATGTCCCGAGCATTTGCTCTCGCAGCGTGACATCCAGCCTGACCTCCCGGCCTGGATCTGGCTGCTGTATGAAGTCGGCTGCGACAAGATCCGCTGCTACAGTGAGGGCATCCGGAGATCGCACGATGGACTGTGCGACGCTTCCGCCAAATGAGGAGCCGACGGCTTTCACGATACGAGTGATCGTCCCAAGTGCTAGCACCTCAGCGTTTGGTGAGAACAACTCACGTCGTGTCGCACGCGTCTTGAATGGCTCTCTATCAACTGCACGCGCGATGGTGACACACAAGGACTCCACGTCATCATTGGACGCCTTTGCGACAGCAGCCAACACTCCGACTAACTCGAGAAACTCCAGGCAGTTGTCTACCGTAAGGCTGGCAAGAATCGACTGTCTCTCCTCGGCTGCATGAAGGAAGCGCATTGCCGCGGCCCGGCTTACGTCCGTAGAGTCAATGGCGAGTTGAAGCGCTATCAACAGCCGCGAAGGATGCGCTAAGCGGCCGTGGACTTCCGACTGACTCCCCATGGAAGGCGCGTCTTCAGCTTCGGCCACTTTCGGAAAGAGGTAGTGAACGACGCGTCTCACTTGAAGTGGCCAAGCACACTGTTGGAAAGCTATTTCGCGTTCTCCCGCTCCTTGGGCTATTAGTTCTCCCGAATCCCCCAGTCCTTGATCACTCGGCAGCCTACCGACAAAGTATTTCGGATTCCGCTGAAGCAGCTTGAAGACTGGCGCGGCCTTCACCATCAGGGCTGCTAAGCCGACAATGTCAGCGAGTGCAACCTCACTTCGGAGAGCAGGCTCAATGAGCATTGCGGTGTTAAATACGCGGCCCACATCTCTCGGCTGCTCTAGAAGCTCACGTAAACCGGAGAAATAGAGAAAGGACATAAGCTTCTCGTCCTGCGGGAAGTGCGATTTAGTTGCTTCTGCAGGCAGTTCGCCGAGTGCAGCATTGATCAGACGAGAGCGAGCGCTGGATGGCAATGCGGGCAGCGGCATTCTGATCTGAACCACCTTGTCAACGTACGCTTCAGGATTCGGGATGTTCACCTTCTCGAGAGCTTTCCCCACGTACGCCGAATCCCATGCCACAACATACCCGACATTGCGGAAGTCGCCCACGGCTTTGATGATGCGGATCATCTCAAAGACCTCTACTGGGAATAGGCGATCAATGTCGTCTATGAAAACGACTATGGGCCTAGAGAAGGCTTGAAGTTCCTCCTGAACCTTCTGTTTTTGTCTTTCGATGTCGGGTGTCTTGTACTCGGCGAGCGAGGCTGTTGCGTCGCCAACATTCTCGATTACTGCTTTCACCAGCGAGGCCCAAGGCTCCGCACCCGGCATCAATTTCACGACATCGAAAACTCTCGAGTACGCCTTCAACTCCTTCGCCACCCTCCGCCCATCTCTCGCGTGGTCACCTCGTCCTAATGCCTTTGTGACCTGTGCGAGAAATTGACGCAGTAAGGAATCGCGGTCTCCCACGAGCCAGGGATTGAAGTGGACGACCACCGGCGTTCTCACCTCTTGGTGGAGAAGTGCTTCAACCATTGCTAACGTCGAAGTCTTGCCGCTGCCCCATGCTCCTTCAATCGCAATGACATATCCGACGTCAGGTGATATTCTGGCAAGCGCGCGCACCACTGATGCGGCGAATGCGCCGCGAGACAAGATGTCTTTTTGAAGGGCTTCACCTGGACGCAGGGCCTGGTCGAAATCTAGTGCGGGTTGCGTTTCCATAGAGCTGCTGCCTCTTCTCCATGCAGAGATGCCGCAGCTTATCTGACTGCGCGGCATCTACATCAAGACGCTGACGAGCAGGAACGATGCGAATCAATATCGGAACGCGCTTCCCGGCGACGTTCTGAGCCCGCGCCTCACCCGCACTCGTGCCTAGCGCTGGCAGCCTCCTTTCAGCGATTAGAATATCCGCTGTCCCCGCGGGCGTCGTTCAATGGCAGGACCTGAGCTTCCCAAGCTCAAGACGTGGGTTCGATTCCCATCGCCCGCTCCATCTCTCTCTCCGGATTCCCACCGCGCGGGAATGACAGCCGGGCGGAATCACGAGCGCCCTCAGCGCCCCGCCTCCCTTAGCTGCCTCCTCCGCACCTCCCCCTGCCGCTCCAGCATCCACCCCGGATACTCCTTCGCCAGCGCGCTCACGGCATCCAGCCGCTCCAGCTCCGACGCCTCCAGCCGCACCTCGGTCGCGCGGATGTTGTCGGCCAGTTGCTCCGGCCGCTTCGCACCGACGATCACCGTCGTGACCTGCGGCTGGTGCAGCAGCCAGGCCAGCGCGATCTGGGCCACGCTCGCGCCGCGCGCCTGCGCGATGTCGCGCATCACGTCGACGATGTCCCAGGCGCGCTCCTTGTTCACGGGCGGGAAGTCGAAGCTCGTTCGCCGGCTGCCTTCCTCGCCCTGCTGCTCGCGCCCGTACTTGCCGCTCAGGAGGCCGCCGGCCAGCGGGCTCCATACCATCAGGCCCAGGCCTTCGCTGCGCAGCATCGGCGCCAGCTCGCGTTCGAGGTCGCGGCCGGCGATCGTGTAGTAGGCCTGCAGCGACTCGAAGCGCGCGAGCCCCAGCCGCTCCGAGATGCCCAGCGCCTTGACGATCTGCCAGGCCGCCCAGTTCGACACGCCCACGTAACGCACATGCCCATGGCGCACCAGCTGGTCCAGCGCGCGCACCGTCTCCTCGATCGGCGTGGCCGGATCGAAGCCGTGGATCTGGTACAGGTCTATGTGTTCCAGCTGCAGCCGCTTCAGGCTCGCCTTCACGCCGTCGAGGATGTGGCTGCGCGTGTTGCCGCGCATGTTGCTGCCGGGGCCCGTCTCGCCGAACACCTTCGTGGCGACGACCACCTGGTCGCGCGCGACCTTCAGGTTGCGCAGGGCCTGGCCGGTGAGCTGCTCCGAGGCGCCGCCCGAGTACACGTCGGCGGTGTCGATGAAGTTGATGCCGGCGTCGAGCGCCTGGCCGACGAGCCGCTCGGCCTCCGACTGCTGCAGGCGGCCGATCTGGGCCCACATGCCCTCGCTGCCGCCGAAGGTCATGGTGCCGAGGCACAGCTCGGAGACGAACAGGCCGGTGCGGCCCAGGGGAACGTGGCGCATGGGGGGACTCCTTTGGATGGAAGGGGGATGAGGGGATTGTGGCGAAGAGCGAAGGGCGGGGCGGCCGGGGAGCGCCCCCATCCCGGCCTTCCCCCGGAGGGGGAAGGAGGAACAGCCTCAGGAGACGGCGAAGACCTTGCGCAGGTAGGCCAGGAAGGTCTCGTCCGTTGCCAGCATCTTGCCCGGCGCATCCGAGAGCTTGGCCACGGGCTGGCCATTGACTTCCACCAGCTTCATCACAATGTTCAGCGGCTTCAGGCCGACATCGTTGGTGAGCCTCGTGCCTATGCCGAAGCCCATGTTCACCCGGTCGCCGAAGTGCCGGTACAGCGCGAGCATCTTCCCGGCATCCAGGCTGTCCGAGAACACGAAGCGCTTGCGGTGCGCGTCGATGCGCAGCCGCGCGTAGTGCGCCAGCGCCTTCTCGCCCCAGGCAAAGGGGTCGCCGGAATCGTGCCGCAGGCCGTCGAACAGCTTGGCGAAATAGAGGTCGAAGTCGGCCAGGAAGGCGTCCATGCCCACCGTGTCGGTGAGCGCGATGCCCAGGTCGCCCCGGTACTCCTGCACCCACTCCTCCAGCGCCGCCCGCTGGAAGTCGCGCAGCCGCACGCCGGTGGCCTGGAAGGTCTGCAGGTACTCGTGCCCCATGGTGCCGATCGGCGTGATGCCGCACGCGCGCGCCAGCAGCACGTTGGAGGTGCCCTTGAAGAACTGCGGCAGCTCGCGCGCCAGCGTGGCCACCACCTCCGCCTGCCACTCGCCCGAATAGCGGCGCCGCACGCCGAAGTCGAAGAACTCGAAGGGGTGGGCGAGGGCCGGCTCCTGCTCGATGGCGCGCAGCCGGACGATCTTGTCGGCCAGCCGGCGGCGTCCTTCCGCCCACGCGGCAGCGCGGTCGAAGCGGCGGAAGTACAGCTCGTTGACGATCGCGAGCACGAAGATCTCGAAGCCCATCACGTGCACCTGCGGCCCGTGCGTCTCGATGCGCAGGTGCTCGCCCTCCGTCCAGGCGCGGATGAAGTCGCGCTGGAAGTGGAAGATGCGCAGGAAGTCGACGAAGTCCGGCTTGATGAAGCGCAGGCTGCCCAGGTACTCGAGCTCGTCGCGCGCGAAACACAGGCCGCACAGGTGATCGAGCTGCGCGTTCACCTCGTCGCACAGTTCGGCCAGCGGAAACTCCGGCGCGTTGCGCAGCACGAAGCGGTACAGCGCCTGCGTCTGCGGGTGCCGATGCAGCATCGGCTGCCACATCGTGAACTTGTAGAGGTCGGTGTCGAGCAGGCTGCGGATGACGGGGTCGAACGCCATGGCCCGAGGGTAAAAGAAAAAAGGAGCCCGCGCGGGGCTCCTTCCGGGAAGGGAGAGCGGGGGATCAGCCGCCTTCCGCGTCGTGCTTCTTGTCGGCCGGCATCGGGCCGCCCTGCATGCCGCCGCCTTGCGGATAGCCGCCGGTGGGCCACTCGCCGCGCTCCAGGTCCATCTTCTCGCGCGCCTGGTCGCCCAGGTTGTCGGCCACCTGCTTCATCTGGCCGGATTTCTCCTGCGCCTTGCCGTACCACTTGCGCAGGATCTCGCCCGCGGTTTCGCGGCCGCCCAGGCCGAAGGCCAGGCCCATGCCGAGCGCGATCGCGCCGACCACGGCCATGAACAGCGTGTTGACCAGTTCGGTCGCGATGCCCAGCTGGTTGACGGCGACGACGATGGCAAAGGCCCAGACGATGATCGCGGAGGTCTTGGACAGGAAGTTGGTGTTGGACAGGCCGGCTTCGCTGGCCGCGCCGCGCACCAGGTTGCCCAGCGCGCGGGCCGCCAGGCCACCGATCACCAGCACCACCATCGCGACGACCACGTTCGGCAGCCACAGCAGCAGCTGGCGCAGCACTTCGGAGACGGCGGGCAGGCCCAGCGCGTCGAAGGCGACCACCAGCGCGATCAGGCGGATGAACCACTTGACGACGAGGCCGATCAGGCCGGCGGCGTCGGTGTTCATGCCCATCTTCTGCACGAAGTCCGCCAGGCCGGCGCGCTGGGCCAGCTCGTTGAAGCGGATGGTGCGCAGGATCGCCGCCAGGCCGCGCTCGATCAGCGAAGCGATGAACCAGCCGGCGATGACGATGACCGCGAAGCCGATGATCTTCGGGATCGCCGAGAACAGCAGCGCCAGGGCTGCTGCGAGCGACGTGAACATGGCGTCGCTCCAGTGGGTGACTGCTGTGGGCATGAACGGACCTCCAGTGCGGATGATGGGAACTACCGCACACTGTCCGCCCTGCCGGACGCGGCCCAAGTCGGCCGCGGTCAGGCAAGGGTGTAGGAAGTCTTTACAAAACGCGCGGGGGCTGTCCGTCAGCACCCCGCGCCCGCAGAGTCACTTCAGCACGTCGCCGACGCAGAGGTACTTGATTTCCACGTACTCGTCGATGCCGTGGTGCGAGCCCTCGCGGCCGAGGCCGGACTGCTTGACGCCGCCGAAGGGCACGTGCTCGGTGGCGATGATGCCGACGTTGATGCCCACCATGCCGTATTCCAGCGCTTCGCTCACGCGGAAGATGCGGCCCACGTCGCGGCTGTAGAAGTAGCTGGCGAGGCCGAACTCGGTGTTGTTGGCCGCGTCTATCGCCTCCTGCTCGGTCCTGAACTTGAAGACGGGGGCCAGCGGCCCGAAGGTTTCCTCGCGCGCGCACAGCATGTCGCCGGTGGCGCCGGCGATCACGGTGGGCTCGAAGAACTGCCCCTGCAGCTTGCTGCCGCCGGTGACGATCTGTGCGCCCTTGGCCTTGGCGTCGTCGAGGTGCTTCTGCACCTTCTCCACCGCGGCGGGCTCGATCAGCGGGCCCTGCACCACGCCTTCCTCGAAGCCGTTGCCCACCTTCATGGTCTTCACCCGGGCGGCGAACTTCTGCACGAAGGCCTCGTACACGCCCTCCTGCACGTAGATGCGGTTGGCGCAGACGCAGGTCTGGCCCGCGTTGCGGTACTTGCTGGCGATGGCCCCTTCGACGGCCGACTCGAGATCGGCGTCGTCGAACACGATGAAGGGCGCGTTGCCACCGAGCTCCAGCGAGAGCTTCTTGACGGTGGGCGCGCTCTGGCCCATGAGGATGCGGCCCACTTCGGTGGAGCCGGTGAAGCTGATGTGGCGCACGGTGTCGCTGGCGCAGAACACCTTGCCGATCGCGATGCTGTTGGCGCCGTCGGCGCAAAGCACGTTCAGCACGCCGGGCGGGATGCCGGCGCGCAGCGCCAGTTCGGCGGCGGCCAGCGCGGTGAGCGGCGTGAGTTCGGCCGGCTTGATCACCACCGGGCAGCCCGCGGCCAGCGCCGGCGCCACCTTGCGCGTGATCATGGCGAGCGGGAAGTTCCAGGGCGTGATGGCGGCGCAGACCCCGATCGGCTGCCGGATCACCAGCAGGCGGCGGTTGTTGTCGAACTGCGGCAGGGTCTCGCCGTTGATGCGCTTGGCCTCCTCGGCGAACCATTCGACGAAGCTGGCGCCGTAGGCGACCTCGCCCTTGGCTTCGGCGAAGGGCTTGCCCTGTTCGGCCGTCATGAGGCGGCCCAGGTCCTCCTGGTTGGCCATCAGCAGGTCGTACCACTTGCGCAGGATGACGCTGCGCTCCTTGGCGGTCTTGTTGCGCCAGGCCGGCCAGGCGCGGTTGGCTGCTGCGATGGCCTGTTCGGCCTCGCGGGGGCCGAGGTTGGCCACGTCGGCCAGCTTCCTGCCGGTGGCCGGATCGTGCACGTCGAAGCGGCCCGGGCCCTCGATCCATTTGCCGTCGATCAGGGCGTCCGTCTTGAGCAGGCTCGCATCCTTCAGCAGGGCGAGCGGGGAAGTCTTCATGTCCATGGGAAGGTGCTCCTCGTTTGTGCGGTTCTGTCGCGGGCAAGCATAGCGCGCCGCCCGCGGGGGACATTGCGCCAGGCGGCGGTGCGGGGAGGCCGCGAAACTTATAATGAAAGGTTCAGCTGGACCCTCCATGAGCACTCCCCAATTCACCGTCGCCGACATCCGCCAGACCTTCCTCGACTTCTTCAAGGACAAGGGTCACACGGTGGTGGCCTCGAGCCCCCTCGTGCCGGGCAACGACCCGACGCTGATGTTCACCAACTCCGGGATGGTGCAGTTCAAGGACGTGTTCCTCGGCACCGACAAGCGCCCCTACGTGCGCGCGGCCTCGGTGCAGGCCTGCCTGCGCGCCGGCGGCAAGCACAACGACCTGGAGAACGTGGGCTACACGGCCCGCCACCACACCTTCTTCGAGATGCTGGGCAACTGGTCTTTCGGCGACTACTTCAAGCGCGAGTCGCTCAAGTGGGGCTGGGAGCTGCTGACCCAGGTGTACAAGCTGCCGGCCGAAAAACTGTGGGCCACCGTCTACATCGAGGACGACGAGGCCTACGAGATCTGGACCAAGGACATCGGCCTGCCGCCCGAGCGCGTGGTGCGCATCGGCGACAACAAGGGCGCGCGCTACGCCAGCGACAACTTCTGGATGATGGCCGACACGGGCCCCTGCGGCCCCTGCTCGGAGATCTTCTACGACCACGGCCCCCACATTCCCGGCGGCCCGCCCGGCAGCCCCGACGAGGACGGCGACCGCTACATCGAGATCTGGAACCACGTGTTCATGCAGTTCGACATGCAGCCCGATGGCAGCGTGAAGAAGCTGCCGGCGCCCTGCGTGGACACCGGCATGGGCCTGGAGCGGCTGGCCGCGATCCTGCAGCACGTGCACAGCAACTACGAGATCGACCTGTTCGCGGCGCTGATCGCGGCGGCGGCGCGCGAGACCGGCATCACGGACCTGGGCAACCCTTCGCTGAAGGTGATCGCGGACCACATCCGCGCCTGCTCCTTCCTGGTGGCCGACGGCGTGATCCCCTCCAACGAGGGCCGCGGCTACGTGCAGCGCCGCATCGTCCGCCGCGCCATCCGCCACGGCTACAAGCTCGGTCGCAAGAGCCCGTTCTTCCACAAGCTGGTGCCGGACCTGGTGCAGCTGATGGGCGACGCCTACCCGAACCTCAAGGCCTCGGAGCAGCGCGTGATAGAGGTGCTGAAGGCGGAGGAAGAGCGCTTCTACGAGACGCTCGCCAACGGCATGGAAATCCTGGACGCGGCCCTGGAGACGGCGCAGGGCGACGCGGGCGACGCGGGCCGGAAGGTGCTGCCCGGGGACGTGGCCTTCAAGCTGCACGATACCTACGGCTTCCCGCTGGACCTGACCAACGACGTCTGCCGCGAGCTCGGCGTGACGGTGGACGTGGCCGGCTTCGACGCCGCCATGGAGCGGCAGAAGGCCGCCGGCCGCGCCGCCGGCAAGTTCAAGATGGACCGCCTGCTGGAATACGGCGGCGCGGGCAACGTCTTCACCGGCTACGAGAGCCTGGAAGAGGCCGCCAAGGTCGTCGCGCTGTATGCCGAAGGCACCCCGGTCGACCAGCTCGAAGCCGGCCAGATGGGCGTGGTGGTGCTCGATACGACGCCTTTCTATGCCGAGTCGGGCGGCCAGGTGGGCGACCAGGGCTGGATCGAATCCGCGGGCGCGAAGTTCGAGGTCGGCGACACGCAGAAGATCAAGGCCGACGTGTACGGCCACCACGGCATCGCGACCGGCGGCGTGCTGAAGGTCGGCGATGCGGTGTCCGCCAACGTGGACATGGCCAGGCGCCAGGCCACCATGCGCAACCACTCGGTCACGCACCTGATGCACAAGGCGCTGCGCGAGGTGCTGGGCGGCCACGTGCAGCAGAAGGGTTCGCTGGTCGACGCGGACAAGACCCGCTTCGACTTCACGCACAACGCGCCGGTCACGCCGGAGCAGGTGCGCGAAGTGGAGGCGCGCGTGAACGCCGAGATCCTGGCCAACCACCCGACGCAGGCGCGCGTGATGGACATCGAGTCCGCCAAGGCCACCGGCGCGATGATGCTGTTCGGCGAGAAGTACGGCGACACGGTGCGCGTGCTGGACATCGGCAGCTCGCGCGAGCTGTGCGGCGGCACCCACGTGGCTCGCACCGGCGACATCGGCCTGTTCAAGGTCGTGAGCGAGGGCGGCGTGGCCGCCGGCGTGCGCCGCATCGAGGCGGTGACGGGTGCGAACGCGCTGGCCTACCTGCAGCAGCTCGAAGCGACGGTGCACACCGTGGCCGGCTCGCTGAAGGCGGCGCCCACGGAGCTGCAGGGCCGCGTGACGCAGGTGCTGGACCAGGTGCGCGCGCTGGAGAAGGAAGTGGCGGCGCTCAAGGGCAAGCTGGCTTCCTCGCAGGGCGACGAGCTGGTGAACCAGGCGGTGGACGTGAAGGGCGTGAAGGTGCTGGCCGCGCGCCTCGATGGCGCCGATGCCAAGACCTTGCGCGACACCATGGACAAGCTCAAGGACAAGCTCAAGACCGCGGCGATCGTGCTGGCCGCCGTGGACGGCGCCAAGGTGCAACTGGCCGCCGGCGTCACGGCCGACAGCATGGCGAAGGTCAAGGCCGGCGAGCTGGTGAACTTCGTGGCGCAGCAGGTCGGCGGCAAGGGCGGCGGCAAGCCGGACCTGGCGATGGCCGGCGGCACGGATGCCAGCAAGCTGCCGGGGGCCCTGCAGTCGGTGCAGGCCTGGGTGGCCGAGCGGGTCTGATCCCCGCTCACAAGGCCATTACTTCTTCTCGAACACCACGTCCCATACGCCGTGGCCGAGCCGGATCCCCCGGTTCTCGAACTTCGTCAGCGGCCGGTACTCCGGCCGCGGCGCGAAGCCGTGCGCGGTGTTCTTCAGCGCATGCTCCGCCGACAGCACTTCCAGCATCTGCTGCGCATACGGCTCCCAGTCGGTGGCGCAATGGAGGTAGGCCCCCGGCGCCAGCCGCGGCAGCAGCTTCGGCAGGAACTGCGGCTGCACCAGGCGACGCTTGTTGTGGCGCGCCTTGTGCCACGGGTCGGGAAAGAAGATGTGCACGCCGGCCAGCGAAGCGGGCGCGAGCATGTGCTGCAGCACCTCCACCGCGTCGTGCTGCACGATGCGGATGTTGGCCAGCCCCTGCTCGCCGATGCGCTTGAGCAGCGCGCCGACGCCGGGCGTGTGCACCTCGCAGCACAGGAAGTTCTTCTCCGGCATCAGGCCGGCGATGTGCGCCGTGGCCTCGCCCATGCCGAAGCCGATTTCCAGGATGGTGGGCGCCGCGCGGCCGAAGGCCTGGGCCAGGTCGATGGGAGCGCCCTGGTAGGGCAGCAGGAACTGCGGGCCCAGCGTGTCCAGCGCGCGCTGCTGGCCCACGGTGGTGCGGCCGGTGCGCAGCACGAAGCTGCGGATGCCGCGGCGCGGCGGCACGCTCTCGGGCGTGTTCGATTCTTCGTCTGACATCCCCGCATTGTCCGCTACGGATAGCGCGCGCCCCAGGCGCGCACGGCCTGCGCCAGCAACGCGGGGACGCTGCCGCGCGCATCGAGCGCGATGCCCAGCACCCGTGCCGCGGCGGCCAGTGCCGCCCCCGGATCCGCCACGTCCACCGCCGCCGCGCCGTTCTGCTTCGACAGCTTCTCCCGATTGGGCCCCAGCACCAGCGGCGCATGCAGGTAGGAGGGCGTGGCCACGCCCAGCGCGCGCTGCAGCAGGATCTGCCGCGGCGTGTTGTCCACCAGGTCCTCGCCGCGCACGACGTGCGTGATGCCCTGCTCGGCATCGTCGACCACCACGGCGAGCTGGTAGGCGAACAGGCCGTCGGCGCGCTTCAGCACGAAATCGCCCACCTCCTCGGCCACGTTCTGCAGGTGCACGCCCACCCGCCGGTCCGTCCACGGCACCAAGCCTTCGGGCACGCGGAAGCGCCAGGCCCGCGCCTGCCTGCCGTGCAGGCCCTCGCGGCAGGTGCCGGGATAGACCAGCTCGCCATGGCGCGTGCGGTCGCGGCCCAGGGCGCGCAGCGCCAGCGCGATGTCCTTGCGCGAGCAGCCGCAGGCGTAGGCCTTGCGTTCGCGCACCAGGCGCTCCAGCGCGGCCTGGTACAGCGGCTCGCGGCGCGACTGCCAGCTTGGAGGCTCGTCGGGCACGAGGCTGCAGGCCGCGAGCTGGCGCAGGATCTCCTCGTCGGCGCCTGGCACCGTGCGCGGGCGGTCCACGTCCTCGATGCGCAGCAGCCATTGGCCGCCGTGCGCGCGCGCATCCAGCCAGCTCGCGAGGGCGGCCACCAGCGAGCCCGCATGCAGCGGGCCGCTCGGCGAAGGCGCGAAGCGGCCGCGATAGGCCATCAGCTCTTCATCCCGCCGGGTGCCGCTCCAGCAGGGCGGCGCGCGTGGCCGGGCTTTCCAGCTGCGCCAGCCACCATTGCAGCGCGCGGCCCGGGCCCAGCGCGCCGGCGTTGCGCCACGCGTAGCTCAGGCGGATCTGGCGCCGGCTGCCGCGCTGGATCTCGCGCGCGACCAGCCGGCCCGATTCGAGATAGGGGCGGGCCAGCGGCTCCGGCAGGAAGCCGCCGCCCAGCCCGCGCAGCTGCGCATCGAGCTTGGCCCGCATGCTCGAGACCGTCAGCACGTCCTGGCCTGAGAGCAGGCCGTAGGTGAGCGCGTTGCCGCGCTGCTGGGCCGAATCGGAGACGGCCACCGCCCGCTGCCTGATCAGCACCTCGTCGGCGATGGGCTCCTCCATCGTCGCCAGCGCATGGTGCGGCGCGACGGCGAACACGAAGCGCAGGTCGCCCAGCTCGTGGCTGGAGATGCCGGGCGTGGTGCCCGGCTCCACCAGCACGCCCAGCGCCAGGTCGGCGCGGCCCGCGGTGAGGGCTTCCAGCGTGCCGCCCAGTGCTTCGTCCCGCAGCCGCAGCCGCGTGGTCGGCTCCAGGGTGTAGAAGGTTTCGGCCAGCTCCATCACGGTGGCAGCCGAGAGGCAGTTGTCGACAGCCACCGTGAACTCCGCTTCCCAGCCAGTGGCGACGCGCCGCACGCGGTGCGCCATCGCGTCGATGTCCTGCAGCAGCTGCTGGCCGGCGCAGAGCAGCTCGTTGCCCGCGGCCGTGAGCCGGGCCTGGCGCGAGCTGCGGTCGAACAGCAGCACGTCGAGCGCGTCCTCGAGCTGGCGGATCCGGTAGGTGACGGCGCTGGGCACCAGGCCCAGCTCGCGCGCCGCCGCGGCGAAGCTGCCGTGGTCTGCCACCGCCTGCACGAGGCCGAAGGCGTCGGGGGTCAACACGTCGCGCGGCGTCGGCATCTCGTCCGTTGTCGTCAGGATTTTTGAATGATGCCATCAAACGAGGGCTGGTCCCGCGGCTGTGCCGCGCCCCTACATTGACTGGATCCAAAGGACCGATGACATGCTTACCGTGCGCAGATCCCAGGAACGCGGCTTCGCCGACCACGGCTGGCTGAAGTCGTTCCACAGCTTCTCCTTCGCCGGCTATTACGACCCCGAGCACATGGGCTTCGGCAACCTGCGTGTGATCAACGAGGACCGCATCGCGCCCGGCACCGGCTTCGGCCAGCACGGCCACCGCGACATGGAGATCATCAGCTACGTGCTCTCCGGCGAGCTCGCCCACCGCGACACGCTCGGCAACGTGAAGGCGATCCCGCCGGGCGACGTGCAGCGCATGAGCGCCGGCCGCGGCGTGATGCACAGCGAGTTCAACCATGCCGAGGACCAGACCACGCACTTCCTGCAGATCTGGATCGAGCCGGTCGTCAGCGGCATCGAACCCAGCTACGAGCAGAAGGGCTTCGCCGAAAGCGAGAAGCGTGGCAAGCTGCGGCTCGTCGCCTCGCCCGACGGCGCGCAGGGCTCGGTGCGCATGCATGCCGATGCCCGGGTGTACGCCGGCCTGATCGATGGCGACGAAAGCGTGGGCATCGAGCTCGACCCGAAGCGGCCCGTCTACGTGCACGTGGTGCGCGGCGAAGTGGCCGTCAACGGCACGCGACTGGCCGGCGGCGACGCCGCCAAGCTGCGCGGCGAGGCGAAGCTGGCGCTGGACCACGGCAAGGATGCCGAAGTGCTGGTGTTCGACCTGAGCGAACACTGATTTTTCAACCACGCGACCCAAGGAGACACTGCATGGCTACTGCCACTTACGCCCATACCGACGCCGCCGGCGTGGCCACGCCGGCCGCCGACACGATGGCCCTGGTCGGCCGCATCCTGGTGGCCTGGCTGTTCGTCCCGGCGGGCTTCGGCAAGATCGCCGGCTTTGCCGGCACGGTGGGTTACGCCACCTCGGCCGGCCTGCCGATGCCGCAGATCGGCGTCGCGATCGGCCTGGCCATCGAGCTGATCGGCGGACTGATGATCCTGTTCGGGTTCAAGACGCGCTGGGCCGCCCTGGCGCTGGCGCTGTTCGCGATCGTCGCGGCCTTGTTCTTCCACAACTACTGGTCCATGCCGGAGGCGCAGAAGGCGATGCAGCAGATCAACTTCAACAAGAACATCGCGATCACCGGCGGCCTGCTGGTGCTGGCCGCCTTCGGGCCGGGCCGCTTCAGCGTCGACGGCCGCCGCCGCACGCCCTGACCGGCGCCCCGCCCCGGGCATCGCATGGCGGAGATCGTGGTCGTGTACCACTCGGGCTACGGCCACACGCAGCGCCTGGCGCAGGCGGTGGCCGAAGGGGCCGGCGCGCGGCTGCTCGCGATCGACGCGGACGGCAAGCTGCCCGAGGGCGGCTGGGAGCAGCTCGCCAGCGCGGACGCGATCGTCTTCGGCTCGCCCACCTACATGGGCGGGCCGAGCTGGCAGTTCAAGAAATTCGCCGACGCGTCCTCCAGGCCCTGGTTCGGCCAGGCCTGGAAGGACAAGCTGTTCGCCGGCTTCACCAACAGCGGCAGCATCAACGGCGACAAGTCCAGCACCATGGACTACTTCGTCACCCTGGCCATGCAGCATGGCGGCGTGTGGGTGGGCAACGGCATGATGCCCGCCAATTCGAAGGCCGCGCAACGCAACGACGTGAACTGGATCGGCACCTTTGCCGGCGCCGCGTCGCAGACGCCGATCGACGCCTCGGCCGGCGAGATGCTGCCGGGCGACCTGGAAACGGGCCGCCGCTTCGGCGCGCGCGTGGGCGCCGCCGCCGCGCGCTGGGCGCGCGGCAAGGAGACCTGAAATGGCCATCGCCCTGCAGCTCACCGGGCACGAGAAGGACATCGGCGGCGGCTTCCTGGTGCGCCGGCTGCTGCCCGAAAAATTGGGGTCAGATTCCAAATTCGCAGAGCTGTGGCTCTCGGCCGGCTGGCCGGCGGCGCGTCGCGCCGCTGCGAAATTGGAATCTGACCCCAATTTTTTGAGCGTGGGCCCCTTCATCTTCTTCGACCACTTCGGGCCGGCGCAGGAACTCCCGGGCGTGAACCACGACGTGCGGCCGCACCCGCACATCGGGCTGGCCACGGTGACCTACCTGTTCGAGGGCGCGATGATGCACCGCGACAGCCTCGGCAGCGCGCAGCGCATCGAGCCCGGAGCGATCAACTGGATGACCGCCGGGCGCGGCATCGTCCATTCCGAGCGGCGGCCGGACGACCTGCGCGAGGTGCCCTTCGTGAACCACGGCCTGCAGCTGTGGACGGCCCTGCCGCTGGCGCACGAGGAGGCCGAGCCCTCCTTCTCGCACACGCCGGCCGCAGCCATCCCGGAGTGCAGCGTCGGCGATGCGCGGGTGCGCGTGCTGGTGGGCGAGGCCTTCGGCGTGCGCTCGCCGGTGCCGGCGCTGTGGCGCACGCTGTACCTGGACGTCTGGCTGCCGGCCGGCGGGCGGCTGGAGCTGCCGCCGCTGGAGGCCCAGCAGGCAATCTATGCGATCGAGGGCACGCTGGAAGTGGACGGCGCGCCGCTGCCGCCGCGGCAGTTGGCGCTGCTGGAGCCGGGGCTGCCCGTGACGCTGTTCGCGCCCACCGGCGCGCGGCTGGTGCTGATCGGCGGCGAGCCGCTGGAGGCGCCGCGGCACCTGTGGTGGAACTTCGTTTCCAGCCGCAAGGACCGCATCCTCCAGGCCAGCGCCGACTGGGCGGCGATGCGCATGGGCACGGTGGCGGGCGACCCGGAGTTCATTCCGCTGCCGCCCACCCGCTTCACGCCGCCGGAACCGCGCTCGTAATTCCTGTCAAGGGCCGGGGCGCCACACCCGCTTTCTACAATGGGCGGATGTTCGTCCACCTGCGCCTGCACACCGAGTTCTCCGTCGTCGACGGCACCAACCGCATCGAAGACATCGTGAAGGCGGCGGCCGCGGACGGCCAGCCGGCGCTCGCCATCACCGACCTGAACAACCTGTTCGGCGCCATCAAGTTCTACAAGGAAGGCCGCGGCAAGGGCGTCAAGCCCGTCGTCGGCTGCGAGCTGATGCTGCAGGGCCTGGGCAGCGACGTCCAGGCGGTCACACGCGTGCTGCTGCTGGTACAGAACCACCGGGGCTACCTGAACCTGTGCGAGATCCTGGCGCGCGCCTGGACGCGCAACGTGGTGCGCGCCCAGGCCGTGGCCAGGCTCGAATGGCTGCAGGAGCTCAACGAGGGCCTGATCCTGCTGTCCGGCGCGCAGGCGGGCCCCATCGGCCAGGCGCTGCTGCAAGGCGACGAGGGCCGCGCCTCCGAGCTGGCGCTGCAGCTCGCCGGCCTGTTCCCGCACCGCTTCTACCTGGAACTGCAGCGCGCCGGCCGGCCCGAGGACGAGCCGCACGTCGCCGCGGCGGTGCAGCTCGCCGCCCGCCTGAACCTGCCCGTGGTGGCCACCCATCCGGTGCAGTTCACCAAGGAGGACGACTACGAGGCGCACGAGGCGCGCGTGTGCATCGCCGAAGGCGAGATCCTGGCCAATCCGCGGCGCGTGCGGCGCTTCAGCCGCGAGCAGTACTTCAAGACCCAGGCCCAGATGGAGGCGCTGTTCGAGGACATCCCCTCGGCCGTCTCCAACACGCTGGAGGTGGCGCGCCGCTGCAACCTGGTGCTGGAGCTGGGCCGGCCGCGGCTGCCGAACTTCCCCACGCCCAACGGCATGCCGATCGAGGAGTACTTCCGCTTCGCCTCGCACGAGGGCCTGGAGGCGCGCCTCGCGCACCTGTTCCCGGACGCGGCCGAGCGCGAGCGGCAGCGCCCGCGCTACGAGGAGCGGCTCGAGTTCGAGCTCGGGATCATCCTGAAGATGGGGTTCCCCGGCTATTTCCTGATCGTGGGCGACTTCATCAACTGGGCCAAGAAGAACGGCTGCCCGGTGGGCCCGGGCCGCGGCTCCGGCGCCGGCTCGCTGGTGGCCTACGCGCTCAAGATCACCGACCTCGACCCGCTGCAGTACTCGCTGCTGTTCGAGCGTTTCCTCAACCCCGAACGGGTGTCGATGCCCGACTTCGACATCGACTTCTGCCAGGGCAATCGCGACCGCGTGATCGAGTACGTGAAGGAGAAGTACGGCCGCGACGCCGTCTCGCAGATCGCGACCTTCGGCACCATGGCCGCGCGCGCCGCCGTGCGCGACGTGGGCCGCGTGCTCGACATGAGCTACACCTTCTGCGACGGCATCAGCAAGCTGATCCCCAACAAGCCCGGCACCCACATCACGATCGCCGACGCGCTGCTGCAGGAGCCGACGCTCAAGGAGCGCTACGACCGCGAGGAGGAGGTGCGCACGCTGCTGGACCTGGCACAGAAGCTCGAGGGCATGACGCGCAACATCGGCATGCACGCGGGCGGCGTGCTGATCGCGCCGGGCAAGCTCACCGATTTCACGCCGCTGTACCAGCAGCCGGGCAGCGATTCCGCGGTGAGCCAGTACGACAAGGACGACGTGGAGGCGGCCGGCCTGGTGAAGTTCGACTTCCTGGGCCTGGCCACGCTGACGATCCTGGAGCTGGCGCGCGAGTTCATCGCGCGCCGCCATCCCAGCCAGCAGGACTTCGCCTTCGAGACCATCCCGCTGGACGATGCGCGCACCTACAAGCTGTTCACCGACGGCAAGACCGAAGCGGTGTTCCAGTTCGAATCGCGCGGCATGCAGGGCATGTTGCGCGACGCGCGGCCCTCGCGGCTGGAGGACCTGGTGGCGCTGAACGCGCTGTATCGGCCGGGCCCGATGGACCTGATCCCCACCTTCGTCGCGCGCAAGCACGGCCGCGAGACCGTGGAGTATCCGCATCCGCTGGTGGAACCGGTGCTCTCGGAGACCTACGGGATCATGGTCTACCAGGAGCAGGTGATGAAGACGGCGCAGGTGCTGGGCGGCTACTCGCTCGGTGGCGCCGACCTGCTGCGCCGGGCCATGGGCAAGAAGAAGGCCGAGGAGATGGCCCAGCACCGGGAGATCTTCCGGGCCGGCGCGGCCAAGAACGGCATCTCCGAGGAGAAGGCCGACGAGGTCTTCGACCTGATGGAGAAGTTCGCCGGCTACGGCTTCAACAAGTCGCACGCGGCGGCGTACTCGCTGCTGGCCTACCACACGGGCTGGCTGAAGGTCCATTTCACGGCGGAGTTCTACTGCGCCAACATGACCATCGAAATGGACAACACCGACAAGCTGAAGGTGTTGCACGAGGACGCGGTCAAGAACTTCGGCATGAGCTTCGAGCCGCCCGACGTGAACCGCGGCACCTGGCGCTTCGAGCCGATGTCGGACAAGGTGATCCGCTACGGGCTCGGTGCGATCAAGGGCACGGGGCAGTCGGCGATCGAGGCGATCGTGGCGGCGCGCGAAGGCAAGGGCAGCGGCCCCTCCGGCGCCGACAGCGGCCCGTTCAAGAGCCTGTACGACTTCTGCTGCCGGGTGGACCGCTCGCGCATCAACAAGCGCACGGTGGAAGCGCTGATCAAGGCCGGCGCCTTCGACACGCTGCACCGCAACCGCGCCGAGCTGGTGGCTTCCATCGACCGCGCCTACGAATTCGCGGCGGCGCAGGACGCCAACGCGAACCAGGGCGGCCTGTTCGACCTGGGCGACACGCACGGGGCCAGCACGCAGGAGCCGCCGCTGGTCGAGGCCACGCCGTGGGGCGTGAAGGAGCAGCTCTCGCAGGAGAAGACGGCGCTCGGCTTCTACCTCTCCGGCCACCTGTTCGACGAGGTCGAGCGCGAGGTGCGGCGCTTTTGCCGCCGCCGCATCGAGGAGCTGGTGGACACGCGCGAGCCGCTGCTGCTGGCCGGCATCGTGACGGATCTGCGCGTGATCAACGGCCAGCGCGGCAAGCTGGCGCTGTTCAAGCTCGATGACAAGAGCGACGTGATCGAGGCCGCCGCCGACGAATCGGTGTTCAGCCCGCACCGCGCCTGGTTCAAGGACGACGAGCTGGTGATCGTGCAGGCGAAGCTGCAGCCGGACCGCTTCTCGGGCGGCTTTCGCTTGAACATCCAGCAGATCTGGGACCTGGCGACGGCCCGCTGCCGCTTCGGCAAGTACCTGAAGGTGGCGGTGAACGGCACGGCCCCGGACATCCAGCGCCTGGTGCGCGAGTTCCCGCCGAAGAAGGAAATGACGGAGCAGGGCGAACTGGTGCGGGGGCTGCCGGTGCGGCTGGAGGTGCTGCGCGAGGAGGCGCGCGCCGAACTGCAACTCGGTGAACAGGCGAAGTTCTTCCCGACCGATGCCGCGCTGGCAAGCTGGATGTCGCAGGCGCACCAAGGACAGGCGCAGGTCGTTTACGAGTCGTGAGGAAAAAACCAACTTCCGGACGCAGAGGACGCGAAAGATACGCAGAGGACGCAGAAGAAAACCTTCTGAAGTCTTTCCTGTCTTCTTTTGCGTCCTCTGCGTACCCTCTGCGCCCTCTGCGTCCGGTAGTTCGACTTCGCTACCCTACGCGGCTTCCTTCTCGATCGGTGCCGCCAGCGTGTAGCGGCCCTGGATGCGCACGCGCTGCAGCCGGCGCGTGCTGCCCGCGGGCACGGCCTCGTGCCGCTGCATCACGGTCAGGTTGTTGAACAGCACGATGTCGCCGTCCTGCCACTGGTGGCGCAGCGTCACGGCATCGGCCGTGCCGTAGCTCCAGGCGATGTTCAGGATGCGCTCGGATTCGGACAGCGGCACGTCGACGATGCGCGAGTCGGGACGGCTGCCGAGGAACAGCGAGTGCTCGCCGGTCTCGGGCTGCATGATGACCACGGGATGGACGTTGGGCCCGTGCCGGATCGCGAGCCAGCGCAGCCGCGCGACCAGGTCCGGCGCCATCAGGCGCAGGGCCGCGGGCAGGCAGGCGAACCAGCTGGCGCCGCCGCTGGCGGGCGCGCGCAGCGCGTGCAGCAGGCAGGCGAAAGGCGGGCGCTCGGCCCAGGCGAGCTCCACGCCCCAGCTTGTCTCGGCGGCGCCGAGGTCCGGCATCGGATCCGCCTGGCCGAAGCGGGCGGCCCAGGCCTGGAAACCCTCGCGCTCCAGGCCGTGCCCGCGCAGCACCAGCAGGTGCTGGCGCTGCCACAGCGCATAGAGCCGGCGGAACCCGGCGCCATCGAGCCCTGCGAGATCCACGCCCTCGACCAGGGCGCCGAAGCCGGGTGCAATCGATTGGTGGACCATGCGTCTTCCTCCCCGTGGCGCGTCGACGTGCACGCTTTGGCCGGAGTGTTGGCCAGATCGCGCGGGCTGCCAAGGCCGCGCAGGGCGTCCTTACGCTTGCTTGCAAGCGACCCTGTCAGAAATGACATGGCCGGTGTTCCAGAGGAGAAGGAGAGAGGGCGAGCGGGCGCTCACCTGTCAGAGTTGACAGTGCGCGGGTGCAACGGGGACAGGGCAATGTGCGCGCGCGGCGCCCGCACCGCCAGCTCCACCCCGAAAGAAAGCGCAAGCCTTCCTTCGGGGACCCCGGAAGCCTCCCCCGGTGGGGGAGGGAGGAAGGCAGGGCTCAGTCCTTGGGGCGGAACACCAGTTCCGCTGCACTCGGCACGCGGCCCGTTTCCGGGTCGCGCGGCAGGACCTCGGTCTTGTCCAGGGCCCGCAGCACGGCCTCGTCCCAGGCGTTGTTGCCGCTGGACTTCTTCAGCCGCTTGCCGACGATGGTGCCGTCCGGTGCGAGGCGCACTTCCACCACCGCTTCCGGGTTGCCGCTGGCGAGCTCGGTGAACACGATATTGGGCCGCACCCGCGCCCGCACGCGCGCGCCCCAGCCCGTCGACGGCCCGGCCGCGCGCGCCGCGGCGCCGGTGGAAGAGGGCGAGCCGGTGCCGGCCATCGCCAGGCTGCGCTCGATCTGCTCCTTGCGGATCTGCTCGCGCCGCTGCGCCTCGCGCGCCTCCTTCAGCTCCTGCTCCTTGCGCTTCTTCTCTTCTTCCTTGCGCCTGGCTTCGGCGACGAGCCGCGCCTGCTCCTTCTTCTTGGCGAGTTCCTCCTCGCGCTTCTTCTTCGCCTCGAGCTTGCGCTGCTCCTCGCGCTCGCGCCGCAGTTCTTCGTGCTGCTTGCGCTCCAGCTCCTGCTTGCGCTCGCGCTCCAGCGCGATCTGCGCGTCGCGCTTCGCCTGCGGGTCGGGTGCGGGGGGCGCCTTCACCACCGGCTTGGGCGGCTCGGGTGCGGGCTTGGGCGGCTCGGGCACCGGCTTCGGGGGTTCGGGCGCCGGCTTCGGTGGCGCGGGTGCGGCCTCCTGCGGCACGGCGGCCCACAGCTCGGCCTCCACCGCGGCGTCCTGGCTTTCGCGCTGCCACCGCAGGCCCTGCGTCAGGCCGACGAACAGCAGCGCGTGGGCCAGGATCGCCAGGGCCAGCCCGCGCCAGATCGCGTCCTGCTTCGGCGGCGCGAATTCGGGGCGGTCGGCGGCGGCGTCCATGGGGGCTTAACGCGCGACCTGCACCGACAGGCCGACCCGCTGCACGCCGGCGCGCTGCAGCGTGTCCATGACCTTCACCACGGTCTCGTACTTCACGTTCTTGTCGGCGCTGATCACTACGGCCACGCTGCCGGGCGGCTGGCCGGACTGCGCCTGCAGCACGGCCGGGGCGATGTCCTTCAGCACCATCGACACCGTCTTGTCGCCGTTCTTCAGCTGCAGGGCCTCGTCCTTGTTCACCAGCACCTGCACCACCTTGTCCGGCTGGCGCGCGGCCTTGCCCACGGTGGGCAGGTCGATCAGGCTGGGCGTGATCAGCGGCGCCGTCACCATGAAGATGATCAGCAGCACCAGCATGACGTCGATGAACGGGACCATGTTGATCTCGTTGATGGTGCGGCGGCCCCGGCCGCGTTGCGCTACCGCTGGCATCAGGCCTCCGCCCGGCCGCCCGAAGGAGGCCTGCGCCCCCCCGGGGGGCAGCGACTACACGAAGTGAGGAGCGTGGGGGTCGACATTGCTAATGTCCGGAGGCGCTCTGCGCGCCCAGGTTGCGCTGCAGGATGTTGGAGAACTCCTCGATGAAGGTCTCCAGCTTGATCGCCACGCGGTCGATGTCGCGCGCGAAGCGGTTGTAGGCCACCACCGCGGGGATCGCCGCGAACAGGCCCAGCGCGGTGGCGACCAGCGCCTCCGCGATGCCGGGGGCCACGGTGGCGAGCGTCACCTGCTGCAGCGCGCCCAGGCCGGTGAAGGCGTGCATGATGCCCCACACGGTGCCGAACAGGCCGACATAGGGCGAGACCGAGCCGACCGAGGCCAGGAAGGACAGGTGCGTCTCCACCACGTCGAGCTCGCGCTGGAAGCTCGCGCGCATGGCGCGGCGGGCCGCATCGAGCAGGGTGCCGGCGTCGCTGATGCGCCGCTCGCGCAGCTTCTGGTACTCGCGCATGCCGGAGGCGAAGATGCGCTCCATCGGGCCGGCGACCTTGGCGTTCTGCGCCGCCGCGGCGAACAGGTCGTTCAGGCTGGTGCCGGACCAGAAATCGCGCTCGAACTCGTCGTTCTTGGTCTTCACCCGGCGCAGCGCGAACAGCTTGCCGAAGATGGCGGCCCAGCTCGTGACGGACACGATCAGCAGCAGCAGCATCACGAGTTGCACGACGAAGCTGGCGCCCAGCACGAGTTGCAGGATCGACAGGTCTTGGTTCATTCGCGGTTCAGGAGTTCCAGGATGGCGGGCGGGATGCGCCCCGGCCGCAGTGTCTTGTGGTCGACCCAGCCGATGCGGATCGTGCCCTCGGCCAGCAGCGTGTCGCCGCGCCGGGCTTGCTGGCAGATTATGAGAGACGCTTTGCCAACGCCCTTCAACTCGGCCGTAACAAGAAGTTCGTCGTCGAGCCGGGCCGGCGCGAGATAGCGCACCGAAGTCTCGCTGACGATGAAGATGCCGCCGGCGACCTCGCGCAGCGCGCCTTGCGCGATGCCCAGCGAGCGCAGCCACTCGGTGCGGGCGCGTTCGAAGAACTTCAGGTAGTTGGCATAGAAGACGATGCCGCCCGCATCGGTGTCTTCCCAGTAGACGCGGACCGGCCAGGTGAAGACCGGGTGGCTGGTCATCGCAGCAGCGCCTTCAGCCGCGCCGCTGCTTCCTGCAGCTGCGCCATCGAGTTGGCGGTGGAAAAGCGGATGAAGCGCTGCGTGTCGGCATGGCCGAAGTCGCGCCCCGGCGTCACGGCGACGTGGGCCCGGCGCATCACCTCGAAGGCGAAGTCCCAGCTGCCCGAAACGCCCAGGCGCTGCGCGGCCTCGGCGCAATCGGCCCAGGCGTAGAAGGCACCGTCGGGGGTGACCGGCACCGCAAGGCCCATCGCCTGCAGCTGCGGGATGAACCAGTCGCGGCGGGCCCGGAACTCGGCGCGGCGCCGCTCGTATTCGGCGATGCTCTCTTTTTCGAAGCACGCCAGCGCCGCGTGCTGCGCCACGGTGCTGGGGCAGATGAACAGGTTCTGGGCCAGCCGCTCGATCGGCGGCACCAGCGCCTCGGGCACCACCAGCCAGCCCAGGCGCCAGCCGGTCATGTTGAAGTACTTGGAGAAGCTGTTGATGCTGATCACCTGGTCGTCCAGCGCCAGCGCCGTGTGGCCGAAGGTGGCGTCGTAGGACAGGCCCAGGTAGATCTCGTCCAGCAGCGTGATGCCGCCCTTGGCCTTGACGAAGCCGTGGATGCGGCGCAGTTCGTCGGGGTGGATCGAGGTGCCGGTGGGGTTCGACGGCGAGGCGAGCAGCACGCCGCGGGTGCGCGCGCCCCAGTGCTCCTCCACCTTGGCGGCGCTGAGCTGGTAGCGCTCCTGCGCGGTGGTGGGGATCAGCACCGCGTCGCCCTCGGCGGCGCTCACGAAATGCCGGTTGCAGGGATAGCTCGGGTCCGGCATCAGGATCTCGTCGCCGGCCTCGATCAGCGCCAGGCAGGCGAGCTGCAGGGCGGCGGAGGCGCCGGCCGTCACCACGATGCGGCTGGCCGGCACGGACACGCCGAAGCGCTCGCGGTACCAGCCGGAGATGCGCTCGCGCAGGGCGGCGAGGCCGGTCGCGTCGGTGTACTGGGTGCGGCCGTCGCGGATCGCGCGTTCGGCCGCTTCCTGCACCAGCGGCGGCGCGGTGAAGTCCGGCTCGCCGATGTTCAGGAAGATCATGGGGCTGGCGCTGCGGGCGACTTCGCGCGCCAGCTGCGAGGCCGCCTTGGCGACCTCCATCACGTAGAACGGTTCGATGCGCTCGGCGCGCTTCGAGATCCTCATCACGGCCTGGCCTTGCCGGTCGCGCGGTCGGCTTCCACTTCGAGCGGGCGCAGCTTGGGCGCCAGGCCGTTGAGCACGCCGTTGACGTACTTGTGGCCGTCGGTGCCGCCGAACTCCTTGGCCAGCTCGATGCATTCGTTGAGCACCACGCGCCAGGGCACGTCCGGCGCGTGCAGGAATTCGTAGGTGCCGATCCACATCACGGCGCGCTCGATCGGCGAGATCTCCTCCAGCCGGCGATCGAGCAGCGGCACGATCAGCGCGTCGAGCTCCGCCGCTTCGCGGATGCAGCCGTGCAGCAGCGCGTCGTAGTGCACGGCGTCGGCCTTGTGGAAGCCCGACAGGCCGCGCGTGAACTGGTCGATCGATTCGGCATCCTGCCGGCCGACCAGGTGCTGGTAGAGCGCCTGCACCGCGAATTCGCGGGCGCGGCTGCGCGGCGGCTTGCTCGAGGACTTGCGCGGGGCCGCGGTCGTCATCCGATGTCGTCCACCAGGTTGGCCATTTCGATGGCGACCAGCGCCGCGTCGCGGCCCTTTTCCACCTGGCGCGCGAGCGCCTGCTCGAGGTTCTCGGTGGTGAGGATGGCGTTGGCGATCGGCAGCTGGTAGTCCAGCGCCACGCGCGTCACGCCGGCGGCCGATTCGTTGGCCACCAGCTCGAAGTGGTAGGTCTCGCCGCGGATCACGCAGCCCAGCGCCACCAGCGCGTCGTAGCCGCCCTTTTCCGCCATCGTCTGCAGGGCGATCGGCACTTCGAGCGCACCCGGCACCAGCACGTGGTCGATGTTCTTCTCCTGCACGCCGCGGGCGAGCAGCTCGCTGCGGCAGGCCTGGGCCAGCGCGTCGGTCACGCCCTGGTTGAAGCGTGCCTGCACGATGCCGATGACCAGCTCCTTGCCGTCCAGCCGGTCGGCCGTGCCCTTGTCTGCACCAAACATGAAATCCCTTGCAAAAACGTTCAGTCGGGGCGGTGGATGTAGCCCGCCACTTCGAGCCCGTAGCCGGCCATGCTGGGCATGCGCCGCGGCGTGCCCATCAGGCTCATGCGCTGCACGCCCAGCTCGCGCAGGATCTGCGCGCCGACGCCGTAGGTGCGCAGGTCCATGCGCCCGCGCTCGGGCGCCTGCGCGGCGCGCGCCGTGCCGTCGAACTGGGCCAGCAGCTGCTGCGCGCTCTCGCCGCAATTGAGCAGCACCGCGACGCCGTGGCCGGTGGCGGCGATGTGCTTGAGGCTCTGCTCCAGGTTCCAGGAGTGCATCGCGCGGTTCGTCTCCAGCGCGTCGAGCACCGACAGGGGCTCGTGCACCCGCACCGGCACTTCCTGCCCGGGCTGCCACGTGCCCTTCACCAGTGCCAGGTGCAGGCCCTGGCTCGGCTTGTCGCGCCACGCATGCGCGCTGAACTCGCCCCAGGCGGTGGACAGGGAGCGCTCGCCGATCTTCTGCACCAGCGATTCGTGCGCGCTGCGGTAGTGGATCAGGTCGGCGATGGTGCCGATCTTCAGGCCGTGTTCGGCGGCGAACAGCTGCAGGTCCGGCAGGCGGGCCATGGTGCCGTCGTCCTTCATGATCTCGCAGATCACGGCGGCGGGCGTGAGGCCCGCCATCGCGGCGAGATCGCAGCCCGCCTCGGTATGGCCGGCGCGCATCAGCACCCCGCCGTCCACGGCCTGCAGGGGAAAGATGTGGCCCGGCTGCACCAGGTCCTGCGCCTTCGCCTCGCGCGCCACGGCGGCCTGCACCGTGCGGGCGCGGTCGGCCGCGGAGATGCCGGTGGTGACGCCCTCGGCCGCCTCGATCGAGACGGTGAAGGCCGTGCCCATCTTGGTGCCGTTGCGCGCGACCATGGGCGGCAGGTGCAGCCGCTCGCAGCATTCGCGCGTGAGCGTGAGGCACACCAGGCCGCGGCCGAAGCGGGCCATGAAGTTGATCGCCGCGGGCGAGACGTGTTCGGCCGCCAGCACGAGGTCGCCCTCGTTCTCGCGGTCCTCCTCGTCGACCAGGATCACCATGCGGCCGGCCTTCATTTCGGCCACGATCTCCTCGACGCTGGAGATGGCCACGGGAGCGATGGGTGTGCGGGCGTTCATTGGGATTTCTCCTCCCCCACCTTGGCGGCGCCCAGCATGCGTTCGACGTAGCGGGCGATGAGGTCGATTTCGAGGTTCACGCGGCTGCCGGCCTTGAGCGCGTGCAGGGCGGTGTTCTCCACGGTGTGGGGGATCAGGTTGATGCTCAGCTCGGTGCCGTCGGCGCGGTCTTCGATCGTGTTGACCGTGAGGCTGACGCCGTTGACGGCGACCGAGCCCTTGTAGGCGAGGTATTTGCCTAGCGCCTGCGGCGCCAGGATGCGCAGCTCCCAGCTTTCGCCCACGGGCGCCATCTTCGTGACGCTGCCGACGCCGTCGACGTGGCCGGAGACGAGGTGGCCGCCCAGGCGGTCCTGCGGGCGCAGGGCCTTTTCCAGGTTCACCGGGCCGGGCTGCGCAAGGCCGGCGGTCTTGTCCAGCGATTCGGCCGAGATCTCGATTGCGAAGTGGCCGGCGTTCGCATCCAGCGAGGTCACCGTCATGCAGGCGCCATTGAGCGCGATGCTGTCGCCCAGCCCCACATCGTCCAGGTAGCCGGCCGGCGCGGTGATGGTCAGGCGCTTGCCGTGCTGCTGGGAAGACCCGAGGTCGTCGATGGCGGCGATACGCCCGACGCCGGTGATGATGCCGGTGAACATCCCCGTATTGTGACAGGTGGGCGCCGCGCGCTCCCGCCCCCGCGGGCCCGTCCGCCGTGCCGCAGGTGCCCGCGTCCGCCCCTGCGGACGGGGCTAGAAGGCGCCGCGGCCGGGAAGGCGGGCGAGCAGGCGCAGGTCCTCGCCCACGCGTTCGATGGGGCCGAACTCCAGCGCCACGCCCTGCGCGAGCTCCTGCAGCGGCCCGATGTTGACCATGCCGCGGCCGGCGCCGAGCAGCTTCGGGGCGAGGTAGACGAGGAACTCGTCGACCAGGCCTTCGCGCAGCAGCGAGCCGTTGAGCTTGAAGCCGGCCTCCACGTGCAGCTCGTTGACGCCGCGGGCGGCCAGGTCCTTCAGCAGGGCCGCCAGGTCCACCTTGCCGCCCGGGCCGGGCAGGTGGGTGACGTGGGCACCGCGGGCTTCGAGCGCGGCCTGGGCCGCGGGGTGGCCTTCGGCCGCGTAGATCCAGACCGGGCGCTCGGGCACCGAGAGGAGGGCGGCGCCGGGCGGCGTCTGCAGCCGGCTGTCCACCACCACCAGCGGCGGCTGCCTGCCCACGGCGGCCAGGCGCACGTCCAGGCGCGGGTCGTCGTCGAGCACGGTGCCGATGCCCGTGAGGATGGCGCCGGCGCGGGCGCGCCAGGCATGGCCGTCGGCGCGGGCGGCCTCACCGGTGATCCACTGGCTGCGGCCGTTGGCGAGCGCCGTCTGGCCGTCCAGCGAGGCCGCGATCTTCATCCGCACCCAGGGCAGGGCGCGCACCATGCGGCTGAAGAAGCCGATGTTCAGCTCGCGCGATTCGTTCGCGCCGGGCCCGGTTTCCACCGCGACGCCGGCGGCGCGCAGCCGCGCCAGGCCCTGGCCGGCCACCAGCGGATTGGGGTCGGTGAGCGAGGCGACCACGCGGGCGATGCCGGCGGCGGCCAGCGCCTCGCAGCACGGGCCCGTGCGGCCGTGGTGGGCGCAGGGTTCGAGGGTGACGTAGGCGGTGGCGCCGCGCACGTCGGCGCCGCGGGCGGCGGCGTCGCGCAGGGCCATGATTTCCGCGTGGGCCTGGCCGGCCGGCTGGGTATGGCCCTGGCCGAGGACGCGCTGGCCGTCGGCGGAGACGATGACGCAGCCGACGCGGGGGTTGGGGTCGGACAGGCCGACGGCGCGCCCGGCGAGCGCGAGGGCCTCGTTCATCCAGCGATCTTGGAGCGGCATCGCGCGATTTTGCGACAAGGCGCGTACGCCTTCCTTCACCGGGACGCGCCGGAACAGTGCACTGCGGCGCCCGCGCGCGCTGCCTATCGTGGCCGGCATGGAACGCCAGGCCCGCGGCTTCACCCTCGTCGAAGCGCTCGTCACCCTCACGGTGCTGGGCACCCTGCTGGCCCTGGGCGCGCCGAGCTTCGCCGAACTGGTCGACGAGATGCGGCTGCAGGCCGTGAGCAACGACTTGTTCCAGCAGCTGATGCTGGCCCGCAGCGAGGCGATCAAGCGCAACGGGCGGGTGGCGCTGTGCAAGTCGGCCGACGGGGAGCAGTGCACGGAGGCCGGACCGTGGGAGCAGGGCTGGATCGTCTTCCACGATCGCAACAACAGCGGCACGCGCGAGCCCGAGGAGGCGATCCTGCAGCGGCTGCGTCCCTTGCCGCCGGGATGGCGAGTGGCCAGCAACGGGCCCGTGACACATTACGTGTCTTACGGTCCCATGGGTGGCGCAAGGCTGGTCTCCGGCGCCTTCCAGGCCGGAACATTCACCGTCTGCCGCGCCTCCGCGGTTGCGGTGCCGGCGCGGCGGATCATCATCAACGCCGGCGGCCGCCCGCGGGTGCAGAAGCTGGCCCTGGAAAGCTGTAGCTGATCCGTCGGGCAATGGCTGCGGCCGCGGCGCGCGGCCGTGCGCCGCGGCGGGACCGCTTGTCTCGCGACCGTGACCGCCGGGCGCACCGTCATGGCAGGCGCTGTGGGCGCTGCCTACCATCCGCTCGACCTATCGTTGGAGAGAACCATCTTGTCGCAGAACCGCTCGGCCCGGTCGCGCCGCCTTGGCGGCTTCACCCTCATCGAGCTGATGATCACGGTGGCCATCATCGGCATCCTGGCCGGCGTTGGCTACCCGCAGTACGTCGACTACGTGCGGCGCGGGCAGTTGCCCGAGGCGCTTGCGGCGCTCTCGGACTACCGCGTGAAGATGGAGCAGTACTTCCAGGACTACAAGAACTACGGCACCACCAACGGCGGCGCTTGCGCCAACGGCGCCAACGCCCCCGGCTGGGCCAACTTCGTGCCGAACGGCGCGAAGTACTTCACCTACTCCTGCCGCGTGACCACCAGCGGCTACACGATCACCGCCACCGGCGCCCAGGGCCGGGCCGTCGGCCACGTCTACACCGTCGACGAGGCCAACAGCCAGAAGACCACGCAGTTCAAGGGACAGGCGGTCACCAAGAACTGCTGGCTGATGAAGGGAACGGAGTGCTGAGTGCGTCGCGTCAGCGCGGCTTCAATCTGGTCGAGGCGGTCGTCACCGTCTCGATCCTGGGCATTCTGCTGGCCGCGACGCTCCCGAGCATGACCGACTGGATCCGCGGCATGCACGTCCGCGGCCTCACGGAGGCCATGCAGACCGGCCTGCAGCGGGCCCGGGCGGAGGCGATGAAGCGCAACAAGGTGGTGACCTTCTGGATGGTCACCCCGCCCAACACGGCGTCCCCGGACGGAACGTGCGCGCTGTCGACCGGGTCTGCCGCCTGGGTGGTCAGCCTCGACGAGCCCACCTCGAAGTGCGACATTCCCCCGTCGGCCACCGTGACGCCGCGCATCGCCGAGATCTACGGGCCCGGCAAGGCGGCGGACGGCATCACGATCACCGGCGTCGACGCGGACGGCAACAGCGCCAGCTCCGTTTCCTTCAACGGCTTCGGCCAGCGGGTGGGCGGCGGCCTGGCGAAGATCGACCTGGCGCATGCGGCCAGCACCGAGGTGCGGCCGCTGCGCATCGAGATCTCGACCGCCGGCGGCATCCGGATGTGCGACCCGCGCGCCACCGCCGCCGACGCGAACGACGCGCGCGCCTGCCAGATGGCGCCTTGAGCGAAATGCGTATGAAGGCTGCTTCCCGCCCCCCCCGCCTTCGCAAGGGCCAGCAGGGCATCGCCCTGATCGAGGCGCTGATCGGCATCCTGATCTTCGCCTTCGGCGTGATCGGGCTGGTCGGCCTGCAGGTCGCGATGACGCGTGCCCAGGGCAACGCCAAGTTCCGGGCCGACGCCACCTATCTCAGCTCGCAGGTGATGGGCAGCATCTGGGCCGACCAGTCCAACCTCGCGCAGTACGACTCGGCGAGCTGTGCCAGCTACGAACCCTGCAAGGACTGGGCGGACAAGGTTGCCGCCAGCCTCCCCGCCGGCGCGGCGCAGATCTCGGCCTCGCCCGCCACCGGCATCGTCTCGATCACCGTGACCTGGTCCACGCCCAACGAAGGAACGCACTCCTATGCGGTCGCGACGTCCATCCGCTAGGCGCCAGCAGGGCTTCACCCTGATCGAGCTGATGATCGGGGCGCTGATCGGGCTGCTCGCCACGCTCGCGGTCACCTACGTGCTGGTGAACTCCGAAGGGCAGAAGCGCACGACCACGGGCGGCTCGGATGCCCAGGTCAACGGGGCGCTGGCCCTCAACACGCTGCAGCGCCAGGTGCAGGTGGCCGGCTACGGGTTCGGCACGATTCCCGCCGTGGTGGGCTGCGCCCTGACCGCCAGGTTCAACGGCGCCGCGATCACGGACTTCCCGCCCGGCCTGGAGCCGGTGAGGATCGAGGAGGGCGCCTCCGGGGCGCCGGATTCCATCCGCGTGCTGGCGAGCGGCAAGACTTCGTTCTCGGTCCCGCTGCGCGTGGTGGCGCCCGGCTACACGCCGCCCAACACCTCGGTGCCGGTCGGCAGCGTGCGGGGCATCGTTCGCGGCGACCTCGTCGTCCTGGCGGCCAGCATCAACGCGCCGCCCTCCAAGGCCTGCGAGATGTTCCAGGTCACGGACAACCCGGGCAGCACCCCGCAGGTGGCCCGTGCCGACAATGCCTGGAACAGCGCCGGCGCGCCCACGGCCTACGGCGACGGTGCCGGCCTGTTCAACCTGGGCGCGCCGCTGGACGTGACCTACAGCATCCAGAACAACGCCCTGGTGGCCCGGACGCTGAACATCGCCGACGACGCTTCCAGCACGCCCTCCTATCCCCCGGCCACCGAGCTGTTCCCGAACATCGTGCAGCTGCAGGCCCTGTACGGCAAGGACACCGACGGCGACGGCGCGATCGACACCTGGAACGCGGTGACGCCCACCGGCGTCGGCGCGGCCGCACTGAACGCGGCCTGGCTGCAGGTGCGGGCCGTGCGGATCGCGCTGGTGGCCCGCAGCGCGCAGTTCGAAAAGGAAGAAGTCACGAGCGAGAACCTGAGCTGGATCGTCGGCAATGCGGGCACCGTGACGGGCAGCGCGACCTGCGGCACGAGCCGCTGCCTGACGATCAAGCTGGACACCCTGCCGGACTGGAAGCACTACCGCTACAAGCTGTTCGAGACCACGGTCCCGCTTCGCAACCTGCTGTGGAATTCATGAAGACGATGCCGCGCCGCCGCCTGCCTGCCCCGCGCCGCGCGCAACGGGGCGTGTCGCTGCTGTTCACGCTGATGGCGCTGGTGGTGCTGACGTTCGGCGCCGTGGCGCTGACCCGTTCGGTGGACACCGGCGCGCTGATCATGGGCAATCTCGGCTTCAAGCAGGATACGCTGGTCTCCGCCTCGTCGGCCACCGAGGAGGCGCTGGGCTGGCTGCAGACCAATGTTGCCGGTACGACGCTGGACGCCAACATCCCGGACCGCGGCTATTACGCCAGCAGCATCGACAAGCTGGATTCGACCGGCACCCACACCTCGCCGAGCAACAAGCTGCCGGTGGTGAACTGGGACGGCGACTGCAACGGCCTGCCCACCGCGAGCTTCGAGAACTGCGACGTGCTCCCCTTCACCGGCACCGCCGTCAACGGCAACAGGGTGCAGTGGGTGATCACGCGCCTGTGCGACAACGTCGGCGCGCCGAGCGGCACGAACCTGTGCGTGCGGCCGGCGGTGGCGTCGACGTCCACTGCGCTGGAGCGCGGCGAACTGCAGCCTGGCGGCCGCATCAGCGCCGGCATCGCCAGCCCCTACTTCCGGGTGATCGTGCGGGTCGAGGGCCCGCGCAACACCGTCAGCTTCACCGAAACCCTCGTCCACTTCTGACGGGATGACCGCCGGAAAGGCCCGCATGAAAGCCGCCGACCTCCAATTCCCGACCCGACTGCGCCGGCTCGCGCCCGCGGCCGCCTGGCTGATCGCGGCCTGCAGCGCAGCGGCGTTCGCCGCCACCACGGACATCGCGAACGCGCCGCTCTTCACGTCGTCGAGCGCACAGATCAAGCCGAACATCATGTTCATCCTGGACGACTCGGGGTCCATGGATCGGAACTACGTGCCCGACGAGGCCAATTTCTCGATGAGCACCTACGGGTTCCGGGCGCCGCAGTGCAACGGCGTGGCATTCGACCCGGATGTCACCTACAACCCGCCGGTCGATTCGACCGGCGCGGTCCAGGCGGCTGGCTCGGGCGGCTTCATGGACCCGGCGCTGCAGGTCAGCGGCAGCAGCAGCCCGAGCGCCGACAGGCCGCTCACATTCGTCAAGAGCCTCTCGGGCTTCGGCTCGGGCACGTGGCCGACCGCAGCCGGCCAGACGGTCACGCTCACGGTCGACAGCGGCAGCCGCCAGAGCAGCTGGTATGCCACGAACGGGACCCAGGAAGTGACGGTGTACGGGGGCGCCGGGCAGTTCTTCATCGGCGTCGTCACGTTCTGGGACGCCGGCAGCGGCAGCATCAAGATCAAGGTCTGGGACTTCGTCGGCAGCGGCGGCCTGTCCAGCCCGTCGATCGCCAAGGGCGTGGCGAACACGTATTTCAAGTACACCGGCACGGAGCGCAAGCTCGGTTATTCCTACGACGCCACCGCCAACCTGATCACCAGCAGCACCTTCTACCGGCAGTGCAGCAGCGGGATCGGCTCGACCCCTGGCAGCGACGTCTTCGAGCCGCACGCGGTGCAGCCCGCGCAGGCCCAGAACTATGCGAACTGGTACAAGTACTACCGGACGCGCATGGACATGATGAAGACCGCGATGACCTGGGCGTTCAAGGGCATCGACGACCGCTACCGGGTCGGCTTCACCACCATCAGCTCGACGGACGCGACCGAGGGCACCAAGTTCCTGAACATCCGCGACTTCGACGCCACGCAGAAGGCCAGCTTCTACACCAAGCTCAACGCGGCCGACCCCTCGATCACGACGCCGCTGCGCGGCGCGCTCGCCAAGGCGGGGCGCTACTACGCCAACAAGGCGCCGGGCCAGGCGCTGGACCCCGTTCAGTACTCCTGCCAGCGCAACTTCACGCTGCTGTCCACCGACGGCTACTGGAACACGGGCTTCGAGACCTCGACCTACGGTCCGCTGCAACTCGATGGCACGACCCGGGTCGGCCAGCAGGACGGCGGTGGCGCGCTGCGCCCGATGTTCGACGGCGGCAGCGTGACCCGGACGACGACGGAGACGTGGACGGCCACCGTCGTCACCACCTACCTGAGCGTGACGCCTTCCGTCGTCGTCAGCACGACGACGACCCGGACCATCACCCAGGCGCCGATCACGGGCAAGCAGCAGACGAGTTACACCGCCGTCTCGGGCTTCAGTGTCAACGGCAACAACATCGTCCGGAACAGGAACGACCTCGTGACCGTGACCAGCAGCGGGCATGGTCTGAAGAATGGCGACACGATCGTGGTGACCACCAGCGACAACACATCGTTCAGGTTCACGGGGCCGATCACCGTGATCTCCAGCAGCCAGTTCACCTATCAGCAGAACAGCGGCTCCACGGAGGACGGCGGCAACAGCGGCGATCTGTACACGATCACCCCTTTCGGGTCGTGCCCTGCCGATCAGAGCGTGCAGCGCGTGACGACCCAGACGTGGGACGAGGTGAGGGTCACGACGGACTCGGTCATCACCACCAGCACCCAGAACAAGACCACGACGGCCACCATCACCAAGACCGACACGACGCCCATGTCCCGGGTGACGAAGACGGTGAACGGCACGCAGGTGAGCGATACGGGTCCCGTTGCGGGCCCCGTGACGTCCAAAAGCACTTCGACAACCCCGACGGTCACTCTGTCACCGGCGGTCCCGGGCAGCCAGTCGACTTCCACGTCCACGACCACGGTGACTCCCACCGTCACGACGCAGTCGCTGAGCTGCCAGCTTTCGCCGCCGAGGGCAACTTCGACGATTGACGTCAGTCCGACGTCAACGACGGTCGTGCTGGGGACGTCCACCACGAACCCCAGTCCCAACCCGGCCACCACCGACGGGACGGCCATCGTCACGCAAACCGGCCAGACCTCGACGGAGAGTCCCGTTCCGCACCTCAGCGTCAGCGCCGTGAGCAACACCTCCGGCGGCACGTCCAACAGCCTGGCCGACGTGGCGATGTTCTACTACCAGACGGACCTGCGGGACTCGGGCCTGGGCAACTGCACCGGCGCGCTCGGCGCCGACGTCTGCACGAACAATGTGCCAGGCAACACCAACGACGCGGCCCACTCCTACGGCGACTCGGCCAAGTGGCAGCACATGACCACGTTCACGCTGGGCCTGGGCGCCAGCGGCCTGCTGCGCTACGACCCGAATTACCTGACCCAGCTCTCGGGCGACTTCTTCGACATCACCAACACCAGCAAGAACTGGCCCTCGCCGGTCGAGACCTCCAGCGGCGGCGAGCCGCAGAACATCGACGACCTGTGGCACGCGGCGGTGAACGGGCGCGGCCAGTACTTCAGCGCGGGCGACCCGACGACGCTGACGAACAGCCTGAACTCGGCGCTGGATTCGATCAAGTCCGTGACGGGTGCGGCCTCGGCGGCGTCCACCAGCTCGCTGCAGCCGGTGCAGGGCGACAACGACATCTACGTGGCCCAGTTCACCACCCAGACCTGGGTCGGCGACGTGCTGTCCTTCAGGATCGACCCGACCACGGGCCAGATCTCCAGCACGCCGACCTGGTCGGCCAAGGCGCAGCTCGATACGCTGACGCCGGCGAGCCGCACGATCTACTACGCGAACCCCTCGGGCGCCTCCACGCTGCGCAGCTTCACGTACGCCAACCTCGGCACCGACGGCTTTGACGGCCTGTTCGACAACTTCTGCTCCAAGGTGGGAGCCAATGGCAGCGGCAACCCACAGCAATGCGCGTCGCTCGGCTCGACGGACAAGAACGCGGCGAACGAAGGGACGAACCTGGTGAACTACGTGCGCGGGGACCAAACGCAGTCCGACTATTACCGCGCGCGCACCAACCTGCTGGGGGACGTCATCAATGCCTCGCCCCTGTTCATCGGCAAGCCGGGTTTCCGCTACACCGAGAACGACTACCAGACTTTCGTGAACGACAAGGCCACCCGGCAGGCGGTCGTGCTGGCGGCCGCCAACGACGGCATGCTGCACGCCTTCGACCGCGCCACCGGCAACGAGCTGTGGGCCTTCATTCCGACGCCCGTGATGAGGAATCTGTACAAGCTGGCCGACACGAATTACGCCAACAACCACTCGTACTACGTGGACGGCTCGCCGCAGATGGGCGACATCTTCGTCGGCGGTGCCTGGAAGACGATCGTCGTGGGCGGCCTCAATGCCGGCGGCCGCGGCTACTATGCGCTCGACGTGACCGACCCCGCCAGTCCCAAGCTGCTGTGGGAGTTCGGCGTGGCGCAGAACGAGAACCTGGGCCTGAGCTTCGGCAACCCGATCATCACCAAGCGCGCCGACGGCACCTGGGTGGTGGTGTTCGCATCCGGCTACAACAACGTGAGCCCCGGCGACGGCAACGGCCACCTGTTCGTCCTGAACGCCAACACGGGCGCGCTGCTCACCGACGTGCAGACCTACAGCTCCGGCACCACGGCGGCCGGCAACAGCACGACCCCCAGCGGCCTGGCGCGGATCAACGACTGGGTGGATTCGGAAACGGTCAACTCGGCCAGGCGCTTCTACGGCGGCGACATGCTGGGCAACCTGTGGCGCTTCGACATCGACGGCATCGTGGCGCCGAACAATGCCGCCCTGCGCCTCGCCCAGTTCACCGGCCCGACCGGCGCCGCCCAGCCCGTGACCACCAAGCCCGCGGTCGCGGAGGTGAACTACAACGGCAGCCGCTACCCTGTCGTCTACGTCGCCACCGGCCGCTACCTGGGCAGCACCGACCTCGCGGACGCCAAGGCGCAGACCATCTACGCGATGAAGGATCCGCTGATCAACTCGTCGTATGGCGTGGTGCGCACCAACGCCAACTTCGTGACGCAGACCATCACCGCGAGCGGCACCGACCGCACCAGCACGGCGAACCGGGTGGACTGGCTGACGAAGTCCGGCTGGTTCGTCGACCTGCCCGCGGGCGAGCGCGTGTCGGTGAACCCGGCGCTGGCGCTGGAGACGCTGTTCGTCGGCTCCAACCTGCCGAGCGACAACTCCTGCACGGTGGGCGGCGACTCGTTCCTGTACCAGTTCAACATCGCGTCGGGCACGTCGACTTCCAACTACGTCGGTAACGTGATGATCCAGGGCCTGACGCTGGTGCAGCTGACGACCGGCGCCGCATCCGGCAGCGTGGTGAGCATCCTCACCCGCAGCGACGGCAGCCTGCAGTCGCTGGTGGGGGCGCCGACGAGCACGAGTGCCAACCTGCGCCGCACGTCCTGGCGCGAGCTCGCGGACTAGCCGCCGATGGATGCGCCGCGCGGCCTCTGGCAGGCCGTCGCGGTGACCCTGCTGGGTCACGCGGCGGTGCTGGCCTGGCTCGGCACGCGAGCGCCCCAATGGGCGCCGCAGGGCGCTGCACAGCCCTTGGCCTTCACCGTGGCCGTGCGGCCGGCGCCGCCCGCGCCGCTGCCGCAGGAGGAATCCCCGCCGCCGGCGGCGACGCAAGCTCCGCCGCCCGTCGCGACGGCCGCGCTCGGCGCGCCGCCCGCCTCGCCGGCAGCGGTGCCGGCGCCGAGCGCGCCGCCGCCCGAGCAGCGCTACCTGCCGCGCGGCGAGCTGACGGTCGCCCCGAAGCTGCAGGATGCGGTGGACGTGGCTTTTCCCGAGGATGTGGAAGGCATCGTGCACCTGGCGGTGCGGATCACGCTGTTCATCGACGAACAGGGCAGCGTGCAGCGCGTCCGCATGGACACGCCGGGCGTGCACCCGTCCTTCGAGCGGGCCGTCCGCAAGGCCTTCGCGGCGGCGCGCTTTTCACCCGGCGAACTGCACCAGGTCCCGGTGCGCTCGCAGATGCGGCTGGAGGTGAGCTTCGAGGCCCCGGGGCACCCGGCCCCTATCGCCGGATCTCGTCCACCACCGTCTTGAACTCGTCCACATCCTCGAAGCTGCGGTACACGCTCGCGAAGCGCACGTAGGCCACCTTGTCCAGCTTCTTCAGCTCGCGCATCACCAGCTCGCCGATGCGCGAGCTGGGGACCTCGCGCACGCCCAGGTTCAGCAGCTTCTCCTCGATCCTCTCGACGGCCGCATCGATCTGCTCGGTGCTCACCGGGCGCTTGCGCAGCGCCAGCTTGAAGGAGCCGAGCAGCTTGGCGCGCTCGTACTCGATGCGGCGGCCGTCCTTCTTCACCACCGCGGGGAAGCTCACGTCCGGCCGCTCGTAGGTGGTGAAGCGCTTCTCGCAGTGCGCGCACTGGCGCCGGCGGCGGATGAAGTCGCCGTCCTCCGCCATGCGCGTCTCCACCACCTGGGTGTCGGCATGGCTGCAGAACGGGCACTTCATGGCGAGCGCAGCGCCGGGCCGCCCCAAGCAAGCGAAAGCCCCCTCGGGGGGCAGGGAGGACACGAAGTGCCGACCGTGGGGGCTGTCATCGCCTACTTGTAGACCGGGAAGCGGCGGGTGAGGGCGTTCACCTGCTCGCGCACGCGCTCGATGTTGGCGGGGTCGCGCGGGTGGTCCAGCACGTCGGCCACCAGGTTGGCGGTCTGGCGCGCTTCCTCCTGCCTGAAGCCGCGCGTGGTCATGGCCGGCGTGCCCACGCGCAGGCCGCTGGTGACCATCGGCTTCTCGGGATCGTTCGGGATGGCGTTCTTGTTGATCGTCATGTGCGCCTGGCCCAGCACCGCCTCGGCTTCCTTGCCGGTGATGCCCTTGGCGCGCAGGTCGATCAGCATCACGTGGCTCTGCGTGCCGCCGCTGACGACGCGCAGGCCGCGTGCGGCCAGCGTCTCGGCCACCACCTGCGCGTTGCGCACCACCTGCTGCTGGTAGGCCTTGAACTCGGGCGCCAGCGCCTCCTTGAAGGCCACCGCCTTGGCGGCGATCACGTGCATCAGCGGCCCGCCCTGCAGGCCGGGGAAGATCGCGCTGTTGATCGCCTTCTCGTGCTGCGCCTTCATCAGGATGAAGCCGCCGCGCGGCCCGCGCAGGCTCTTGTGGGTGGTGGAGGTCACCACGTCGGCATGCGGCACCGGATTGGGGTACACGCCGGCGGCGATCAGGCCGGCGTAGTGGGCCATGTCGACCATGAAGATGGCGCCGATGTCCTTGGCCACCCGGGCGAAGCGCTCGAAGTCGATGTGCAGCGAATAGGCCGAGGCGCCGGCGATGATCAGCTTGGGCTTGTGCTCGTGCGCCTTGCGCTCCATCGCCTCGTAGTCGATGGCCTCTTCCTTGTTCAGGCCGTAGCTCACGACGTTGAACCACTTGCCGCTCATGTTCAGCGGCATGCCGTGGGTGAGGTGGCCGCCTTCGGCCAGGCTCATGCCCATGATGGTGTCGCCGGGCTTCAGGAAGGCCAGGAACACCGCCTCGTTGGCCTGCGCGCCGGAGTGCGCCTGCACGTTGGCGGCATCGGCGCCGAAGATCTGCTTGATGCGGTCGATCGCCAGCTGCTCCACCACGTCGACGTTCTCGCAGCCGCCGTAGTAGCGCTTGCCGGGATAGCCCTCGGCGTACTTGTTGGTCAGCTGGGTGCCCTGGGCGGCCATGACGGCGGGCGAGGCGTAGTTCTCGCTCGCGATCAGCTCGATGTGTTCTTCCTGGCGGCGGTTCTCGGCCTGGACGGCGGCCCAGAGTTCGGGATCGGTCTGTTCGATGAGGATTCGGCGGTCGTACATGAGCGGCAGTTCCGTGGACGAAGGGTCCCTGTGCGAAGCCAGGGCTGCCCAGGCGAACGGCGGGTCACCCGCTCCGGGAGCCAGGCGCTGCGCAGCAGCGCCGCGGCCTCATTCCCGCAGCGGGCGGTACGCTTCCCAGTGGTTTGAAGATGGATCCACGTCAGCGCGCCCCGCAGGGCGCGCCTATCGCCAGTCGCGCACGGGGGCGAGTTTAACCCAGAGTGCCCAGGCGCCCCCCGGCGCAGGCCCGTTGCCCTGCCGCCCGGACTGCTAGGAGATCACGGCCGGGTCCGGCACCGTCGGCGGCGGGCTCGGCGCCACGGTGCGCAGCGGCGCGGGCGGGGTGGCGATGGGCACCGGCCGGCCCTGCGAGACCAGCTGCAGCCGCGCATGCTCCGCCAGCACCTTGTCGGCATAGCCGCCGTCCTCGGCCAGCAGGGCCGCGCCCACGTAGTACTTGAGCCCCGCCTGGACCGAGCCGGCGCGCTGGATGCATTCCTGCAGCACCTTGGCGCCCACCCGCAGGTTGGTCACCGGGTCGAAGGCGGCCAGCCGGCCGCCGAAGTTCTCGTACTTGTCGCTGTGCACGCCGGTCATCACCTGCATCAGGCCCTGCGCCCCCACCGGACTCTGGGCGAACGGGTTGAAGCCCGATTCCACGGCCATCACGGCCAGCAGCAGGGTCGGATCGAGCCGGGTGCGCTCGCCGATCTCGTAGGCCTCGGCGACCAGGGCGCCGAGGGGCTCCGGCGCGACCCGGTACTTGCGGCTCAGCCAGTAGGCCACCGCGGCCTGCTTCTTGGGCAGGTCCTTGGGGTTGAGCGCCGTGGCGCGGTCGATCGCATCGAGCTCGGGCACGAGACCGAGCGTTTCGGCCTGGCGCGCCTGCAGCCAGGTCGCGAGCTGGGTTTCCCCGGCCTGACGGAGGTCGGGCCGGGCCATCAAGGTCAGAACGGAAAAGACCACCGCCAGCCCCACCACCGCGAAGCCGTTGTGCGTGATCTCGAAGAAGCCCTCGGCCACGTCGCAGCAGAAGGTCTGCACGCCATGGGCGACTCTTCCCAGTGTTCCTGACGCTGTCATAGCACTTCCTTTCTACGCGCGGAGCCTTGGGCGCTGGCCGCTTCGCAAAGCGGCAGCCACCCTCGGTCTCCTCGTTTGGATTGGTACGCCATCGGACCGGAGGCCCTCCTGGGGAGGGGCCCGTCCCTGTCCGATTCGCCGGGTTCGGCAGCGGGTCGTCTGGATGTCCCCCCTGTAGGGAGACGGGGCGGATTCTAGGCAGGCGCTAAATGCCAGGTCAAGGATGTTTTATTCATCTTTTATGTTTCATTCGAGATAAGCGGCCGATACTCTAGGGCTCGACAGCGGAAAAGTTCCGTAGGCCGTACGCGCGGACCCTTGTCGGCCCTACCTGACAACGGCCTCGATGCTATGAATTAAGGAGCGGTTCGGGAAAGCTGACGGCCAGCCTGCCGCTTGTCGGCCGACGGGGGCGGCGGGCGGGGGATTGTCGGCGGCCGCGCAGACGAACGTCGCCGAGTGCAATCGCCCTGGCCCTCGCCATTGAAAAGACGGATTTGCAATCCGCGCCGCGGCCGCCTAACTTGACGGGGCCCGAGGAATCGGGCAACAGCCGGTAGGGCCACGGTCTGTGGCAGCCCCGGCTTCCTCAAGGAAGCAATCTTTGCTTCCGGCGCAACGCGGACACCACGTTCGTGTTGCGAACCCAGACGGCAGCGACGCCAGGTCGGACCGTCCAGCCCGGCAGGCAGCTTCAGGCTCCTGGCCGGGCTTTCCATTTCCGGGCCGCCCATTTCCGGGCCTCCCATTTCCGGCCTTCGCAATTCGCGGCGAGAATACGGGCTTCGCCCCCTGTCCCGGGGGCTTTCCTTTCCTTTTGCATAAATAAATTGTGAGCAGCTTGAAGACCCACGACACCCAGGCACTGGACGCGCTGACCGGGGGTGCCTTTTCCGCGCCGACTTCGGGGGAACGCGCCGCCCGCGTGCGCGAGTGGCTGGCTGGCGAGCCGAGCGCGGAGCAGATGCAGGAGGTGTTCCGCGAGCTGAGCGCGCGCGACAAGGGCGCGGCGCGCCTGCTGCGCGAGCGGCTCGACGAGATCAAGCGCGCCAAGGGCCAGGAGGCGATCGCCGCCGAATGGTCGGAGAAGGCGCGCAACCTGCTCGCGCAGCCGCGGCTGAACATCGCCGATGCGCTCGCCTGGCAGCGCGATGCGGCCAAGGCCGGCGCCCCGCTCAGCCGCGAGCCGCTGGCCGGCGTGAAGACGCAGCTGGCCGAGCGCGTGAAAGGCATCGAGGACCTGCAGACCCGCGTGCAGGTGCAGCGCGAGGCCGCCGTGCTGCTTGCCCAGCGCATCGAGGTGCTGTCCACCAAGTCCTGGCAGGACGCCCAGGTCGCCGCCGAGGCCCTGCGCACCGACGTGCCGCAGTGGCAGGAGCAGGCCCAGGCCCTGCTGGACGATCCCAACTGGGGCAGCGTCGATGCGAAGTTCCCGCCGCTGCTGGAAGCCTCGCGCGGGCAGCTGCAGGTGGTGTGGGATGCCTTCCAGACCGCGCTGGCCCAGGCCACCGCCGCCGCCGGCGACCCGAATGCGCCGCTGCCGCCGGTGCCCGTGTGGGCCGACGAACTGCGGCAGGCCCGCGGCCTGCCGCCCGAAAGCGCGCCGCCCAAGCCGCCCAAGCCCAAGGTCGATCCCGAGCTGAAGGCCAGGGCGAACCAGGCCGTGAGCGAGGCCCTGGCCAAGCTGGAACAGGAGATCGCCCAGGGCCACGGCAAGGCCAGCGCCGGCGCGGCCAACGCGCTGCGCAACGCGCTGAAGGAGCACGGCAAGCTGGTCGACGACAAGCTCGAGGCGCAGGCGCATGCCGCGCTCGGCGCCGCCGGCGAGCTGGAAGGCTGGCAGCGCTGGCGCGCCGACCAGCTGCGCCAGGAGCTGGTGGCCAAGGCCGAAGCCCTGTTCGAGACGGCGCCGGCCCCGGTCACGCCCGAACCCGCGCCGGCCGACACCGAAGCCGCCGCCACCGAGCAGGCCGAAGCCGAATCGCCCGCCGCCACCCCGGTGCCCCCGCCGCTGGTGCGCAAGCCGCGCTACGGCGGCCGCAAGATGCAGGAGATGCTGCGCGGCCTGCGCGAGCAGTGGAAGGAGGTGGACCAGGGCGGCCCGCCCAACCACGCGCTGTGGAAGCGCTTCGACGAAGCCTGCAACGAAGCCTACAAGGTGGTGCAGGAGTGGCTGGACAAGGTCAAGGCCGAAGCCGCCGAACACCGCTCCGCGCGGCTGGCGCTGATCGAGGAAGTGAAGGCCTGGGCCGGCGCGCATGCGCTGGCGGACAACGGCGACTGGAAGGCGTTCAACCGCACGATCCACCAGTTCTCCGAGCGCTGGCGCGAGGCCGGGCACCTGAGCGAGAAGGCCTTCGGCGAACTGCAGCCGCAGTGGAAGGAGGCGATCTCGCAGGCCGCCGGTCCGCTGGAGCGGGCGCAGAAGGAAAGCGTCGAGCGCCGCAACGCCATGATCGAGGAGGCGAAGGTGCTGGGCGATGCGCCCAGCCTGCGCATCGACGCGGTCAAGTCGCTGCAGCAGCGTTGGCAGGCCGAGGCGCAGACGGTGCCGCTGGACCGCAAGCAGGAGCAGAAGCTGTGGGATGCGTTCCGCAAGCCGATCGACGAGGCGTTCAACCGCAAGACGGCGGAGCGCGAGAAGGCGAGTGCGGCGCTGAGCGCGCGCGACCGCGCGGTGCTGGAAGCGTCGAAGGCAGTGGAAGAAGCCACGGCGAGCGGCGACGCGCAGAAGATCCGAGCGGCGATGCAGGCGCTGGAGCAGGCGCTGCGCGCCGGCGGCAGCGAAGCCGGGGCCGCCGGTGCTCCTGCGGCGGCCGGTGCTGCCGGTGCTGCTGCCGGGGCTAGAGCTCCTGGTGCTGGTGCTGGTGCTGGTGCTGGTGCTGGTGCTGGTGCCGCTGGCGGTGCCGGTGGTACTGGCGGTGATGGCGCTGCCGGCGGTGCAGGTGATGCCGGCGCGACTGCAGAACAGCCGGCCGCCGAGGCGAACGCCGAAACCGCGACGGCCGAAGCTGGTGCCGGCGAAGGCGAAGGCGAAGCCGCTGCGGCCGAAGGCGAGGCCGCTGCCGTGGCACCCGCGAAGCCCGCGCCCAAGCCTGTCGTGGCCATGCGCGGCGACGACCGTCCCGGCGCGCGCCGGCCCGAGCTGGCCACTGCCGCCCGGCCGGGCGGGCGCTTCGACGCGCGCCGTCCTGGCGGCCCCGGCGGGCGTGACGACCGCCGCGGCCCGCCGCGGGGCGACCGGGGCGACCGCTTCGACCGGGGCGACCGTTTCGAGCGCGAAGACCGCGGCCCGCGCCTGGGCGATGCCGCCTTCCGCGCCCAGCGCGAGGCGCAGGAGCACGCGCAGGCGGCGCTGCGCAAGCTGGCGGCGCAGGCCCATGGCGAGGCGCTGACGCAGCTGATGGCGGCCTGGGAACAGCGCTCCGGCGAGCAGGTGCCGAGCGTGCAGGAGCTGGGCAAGGTGGTGAACCCGCAGGTGCGCCAGGGCTGGACGCAGGCGCTGGGCAAGCCGCCTGCCGGCGATGCCTCCGAGCCGCTGCTGCGCCTGGAGATCGCCGCCGACGTGCCGACGCCCGGCGAGCAGATCACCGCACGGCGCGCGCTGCAGCTGCAGCTGCTGACGAAGCGGCACGAGGCGGGCCCGCAGGAGACCTGGGGCGCGGACGTGGCGAAGGTGCTGGCGGCGCCTTACGAGGCCGGCGCGGCGCGGCGCCTGCAGAACGCGCTGAAGGCGCTGCTGCGGCGCTGAAGCCGGCGCCGGGGCGGCGCTTCAGCGCCGCTTCGGCAGGTAGAAGCCGTCGAACAGCAGCGCGAGCTCCGGGAACTCGCGCTCGAAGCGCTCGCGGTTGACGAAGTACGCCTCGCACGCGACGGCGAAGAACTCGTCGATCGCGGTGGCGCCGTAGGCATCGAGCCACGGCGCCTCGCCGCCGAAGCGCTCCGCGACGACCACCTGCTCGCGAAAGCGCTGGTACTCCCGCTGCATCGTCTCCAGCCAGCGCGCGCGCGCCTTGCGCGAGGGCAGCGGCGGGCAGCCGTCGGCCGCGCCGTCGCGCAGGTCGATCTTGTGCACGAACTCGTGGATCACCACGTTGAAGCCGATTGCCGCCGACGCGCCCGCCTGCGCCACGTCGTGCCAGTTCAGCATCACGGGCCCGCCGTCCATCGCCTCGCCGGCCAGCACCTCGTGCCAGTCGTGCACCACGCCGCTCGGGTCCATCTGCGTGCGCCTGGCCAGCACCTCGTCGGGATGGACCACGATGCCGACGAAGTCCCCGTACCAGCCCAGGCCCAGGTGCAGCACCGGCAGCACCGCCTGCGCGGCGATCGCGAGTGCGATCTCGTCGGTGATCGTGAGCCCGCCCGCGCCGTGGAACTCCTTGCGGGCGAGGAATTCGGCCGCCAGCGCGCGCAAGCGCGCGAGGTCCTGGGCGCAACGGGATGCGAGGAAGGGATAGCGTGCGACGGTCGCCTGCCACAGGGCGTCCGGGATCTCCGGCGCGCCGCGCCGGCGCCGCAGCCAGTCCCACATCTCAGGCCAGGCCGATGCGCTGCACCGTCCCCTCGCGCGCGATGCGCAGCGCCTCCAGCCGCGGCGGCACGGCCTCGGCGTCCCAGTCGGTGAGCACGATGCGGCGATGGCGCGCGTCGAGCGCGTGCTCGGCCGGCTGGTGGGTGTGGCCGTGCACCAGCACCTCGGCATCGGCCGAGCGCAGCCATTGCAGTGCCGCGGCCGTGTCGACATCCGAATAGACGCGGTCGCTGCGCTTCAAGGCCTCGCTTTCCCGCCGCAGCCCGCGCGCGACCGCCTGCCGCACCGCGAGCGGCTGCGCGAGGAAGCCCTGCTGCCATGCCGCGCCGCGCACCTGGGCCCGGAAGGCCTGGTACTCCGTGTCGCCGATGCACAGCGCGTCGCCGTGCGAGAGCAGCCAGCGCCGCTCGCCGAAGGAGAACACGGTGGGATCCTGCAGCAGCGCGAGGCCGGTGGCCCGGGCCAGCCGCTCACCGACCAGGAAGTCGCGGTTGCCGGCCATGAAGAACACGGGCAGGCGCTGCGCGGTGGCGCGCAGCACTTCGGCGCATTCGGCTTCGAAGCCGCCGGCCTCGATCACGTCGTCGCCAACCCAGGCCTCGAACAGGTCGCCGAGCAGGAAGAGGGCGTCGGCCTGGGTGGCAGCCATGTAGCGCCGCCACGCCTGGAAGGTGGCCGGATGCGCGGCCTGCAGGTGCAGGTCGGAGATGCACTCCACGCTGCCCCACTGGGGCGCGGCGCACAGCTCCTGCGCCTGCGGGGCCGGCCCTGCCGCCTCGGCGTTCAGACCACGACCGCCTTGTCGATCACCACGTCCTGCAGCGGCACGTCGTCATGGAAGCCCTTGCGGCCGGTGGCCACGCCCCTGAGCTTGTCGACCACGTCCTGCCCGCCCACGACCTTGCCGAACACCGCGTAGCCCCAGCCTTGCGGCGTGGGCGACTTGTGGTTCAGGAAATCGTTGTCGGCGACGTTGATGAAGAACTGCGCCGAGGCCGAGTGCGGGTCGTTCGTGCGCGCCATGGCGACGGTGTACTTTTCGTTCTTCAGCCCGTTGTCGGCTTCGTTGGTGATGCCGCCGCCGGTAGGCCTCTGCTTCATGCCCGGCTCGAAGCCGCCGCCCTGGATCATGAAGCCGTCGATCACGCGGTGGAAGATGGTGCCGTCGTAATGGCCCTTCTTCACGTAATCGAGGAAGTTGGCGACGCTCTTGGGCGCCTTCTGCTCGTCGAGCTCCAGCGTGACCACGCCCTGGCCCTGGATGTGCAATTCGACTTTCGGGTTCATGGCAGGAGGGCCTTTCTTATTTGACGATCTCGGCGGACTTGATCACCACCGGGCTCAGCGGCACGTCCGCCTGCATGCCCTTGCGGCCGGTGGGCACGCCCTTGATGGAATTGACGACGTCCATGCCGCCCACCACCTTGCCGAACACCGTGTAGCCGGGGTTGCCGGGCTTCGGGTCGAGGAAGGCGTTGTTGGCGACGTTGATGTAGAACTGTGCGGTGGCGGAGTTCGGGTCCATCGTGCGCGCCATGGCCACGGAGCCCAGCTCGTTCTTCAGGCCCTTCTCGAAGGCCTGCACGCCTTCGTGCGGCACGGGCGCGCGGGTCTTCTTCTCCGCCATGTCCTTGTCCATGCCGCCGCCCTGGATCATGAAGTTGTTGATCACGCGGTGGAAGATCGTGCCGTCGTAGTGGTGGTCGCGCACGTACTGCAGGAAGTTCTCCACCGTCTTGGGGGCCTTGTCCGGATAGACCTCGATGACGATGTCGCCGGCGGTGGTGTTGAACTTGACCCGCGGCGCGTCGGCGGACCAGGCGGCGCCGGCAGCGCAGGCGAGAACGAGGACAGCCGCGGCGCGGCGCGTGAACGAGGACATCAGCCAAGTACTCCTTCGAAGAAGATCTTCCACTGCGGCCCCTGCCGCACCCAGTATTGCCGCCGGGTCACGCCCGAGCGGGCGCCCGCGGGCACCTCGCCGAAGGTTACCACCATGGTATCGGCGCTATCGGTCCAGCGCAGCACCGACACGTCCTTGAGTTCGATCTCCCTGCCGCGCCGCTTGGCGAGCTCCACCTTGAGCAGCGGATGCGAGTCCTCGAGCGTCTTGCCGTCGATCGCGAAGTCGGGCGTGTAGAAGGCGAGCAGCCGGTTCACGTCGCCGCTGGCCTTGGCGTCGCGCCAGGCGCCGAGCGCGTCGTGGAAGCGGCTCGCGTCAGCCTGCGCGGCGGCGGGCGCCACCCAGCGCAGCGAGGACGCGATCACCACCGGCGTGGTGCGGACCTCGACGGTGCGGATGATGCGCTCGAGATCGGGGTTGGCCAGCACGACGCAGCCGTCGGTGGCCTTGGGCGCACGCGCGAATTGCTCGGGCGGCGTGCCGTGCAGCCAGATGCCGCGGCCGGTCTTGCCGCGCCGCGCGTCGTACGGGTTGGGATAGTTGATCGGCAGCGCACCGGCGCCGTAGAAGTCCTTGAGCGACTTCGGGTCGAGGTTGCTGGTGATGAAGTAGACGCCCAGCGGCGTGCGCAGGTCGCCTTCGGCCGCCTTCTCGATCCCGAGCTTGCCCACCGAGATGTAGTAGTCGGCGATCAGCCTGGGCCCGGCGGCCTCGTTCTGGAACAGGTACAGGCGCGAGCGCGAGGCATCGATCGCGATCGCATGCCGGTTCTGCGGCGACAGCTGCACGAACTGCGCGGGCACGGCGCCGGCGGGCGGGCGCTCGCGCAGCGCGCGCATGCGCTGCTGCGACTCCTCGCGCAGTTCGGCGAGCGTCTGCGCCGCGCTGCGCACGGCCTCGTCGGGCACGTTGCCGAAGGCGCGCACCGGGCCCTGCTGCGCCGTCAGCAGGTCGCCGTACACGAGTTGCGCGAGGCTGAAGTTGGGATGGTCCCGCACCAGCGCTTCGGCCTTGGCCAGCGCCGCACGCGACTGCGCCTGGCCGATGAGCCTGTAGATCTCGATCAGGCGGGCCTCGGCCTCGCCGTCGCGCACCTTGCGCGCCGCCGCCCGGGCGGGCGCGGGCTTGGCCGCCTTGCCCTGCTTGGCGGCCGGGCGCTGCGCCGGCTTGTGCGGCGTGCCGGCCAGGGCGAGGCCGACGCAGCCGGCTGCGCAACAGAGGACCACGAGCGCCTTGGCGGCGCGCCAGGAAGGGTGGGGGAGGTTCGACTGCACAACCTTCGCCTGCACGCCGCGCGCGCCGTCAGCCGCCCGAGCTTTCGCGCACGATCGCCCAGCGCTCGCCGCTCTTCTCGAATTCGAGCGTCTTGCGGCTGTTCATGCGCAGCGCGTCGGCGACGTAGTTCTGGCGGAAGCGCGCGACGGCCTTGTTGCCGTTGACGGTGACGTCCAGGTCGCTGACCTGCACCGAGATCTTCGACTTGCCGACGATGCGGGCGCGGCGCTCCTTCTCCCAGGCCTGGCGCGACATCTTGCCGGGAGGATCGAAGTCCTTGCCGTAGGCGGCCAGGTAGCCCGCCATGTCCTTGGCGGCCCAGGCACCGGCCCAGGCCTTGACGGCGGCTTCCACGGCCGCGCGCGATTCGCTGCCGGCAGCAGCCGGCGTGGCGGCAGTGGCAGCCGCGGGCGCGTTGACCGCGACCGACGGTGCCGCTGCGGGCGCCGCGGCCGGCGCAGGTGCTGCGGCCGCAGCGGTTGCGGCTGCAGGCGCCGCCGTGCGAGCAGCCGGCGCGGTTGCGGCTGCAGGTGCCGTTGTGCGTGCAGCCGGCGCTGTTGCGGGCGCTGCGGCGGGCGCGGCCGCCACAGTGGTGCCGCCGCGCGGTGCCGTGGCTGCACCGGCCGCGCGGCCCGCGCCCGGCGCGAACAGCTCGCGGATCAGCGCCAGCTTCGGTTGCACCGCTGTATTGCCTGCATCCAGTTGCAACGCGCGGCTGTAGGCCTGGCTGGCCAGCTTGGCATAGACGTCGCCCAGGTTCTCGTGCGCGGTGGAGTAGCTGGGATTGGTGCGGATCGCCATCTCCAGCGCGGCGCGCGCCTTGTCGAACTGGGCCTGGCCGGCGTACAGCACGGCGAGGTTGTTGTAGGGTTCGGGCAGCTCGGGGTAATCCTCGGTGAGCTTCTGGAAGGCGGCGATCGCTTCGGCGGTGCGGCCGGCCTCGGTGAGCACCACGCCCTTGAGGAAGCGCATCTGCGGATCCTTGGGCTTGCCCGCGAGGTACTGGTCGGCCCTGGTCAGCGCTTCGGTGAGCTTGCCCGAGCGCAGCAGCTGGTTCACGTCGCCATACTCGTCGGCGCGCACGGCACCGCCCGCAAGCAGCGCGGCGGCGAGCACCGCCAGGCCGAGTGACTTCCGGATTTCAGCGCGCGCAAACTTCATGAGGCCCCTTGTTCCAACGCTTGTGACAGCCCTCGGGTGGGGCTATATACTGCGTGCCGATTGTAGCCGTGGGGCCGCGCCGCGGCCCAGTGGCTATCTGCACAGAACAACAACCTTCCGCCCGCGGCCCTGGCGCCGGCGGCGCCCCCGAGATTCCAATGAGCCTGCGCATCTACAACACGCTGACGCGTGCGCTGGAGGATTTTTCGCCGCTCGAGCCCGGTCACGTCCGCATGTACGTGTGCGGCATGACCGTCTATGACCTGTGCCACGTGGGCCACGCGCGCGCCAACGTGGCCTTTGACGTGGTGCAAAGGTGGTTGAAAGCGTCGGGCTTGCGCGTGACCTTCGTGCGAAACATCACGGACATCGAGGACAAGATCATCCGCCGCTCGGTCGAGAATGGCGAGACCGTGCGTTCGCTCACGGACCGCATGATCGCCGAGATGTACCGTGACTTCGATGCCCTGGGCATCGAGCGCCCCACCCACGACCCGCGCGCCACCGACTACGTGCCGCAGATGCTGGACATCGTGCGCAAGCTCGAAGACAAGGGCCTGGCCTACCGCGCCGAGGGCGGCGACGTGAACTACGCGGTGCGCCGCTTCCCCGGCTACGGCAAGCTCTCGGGCAAGTCGCTCGACGAGCTGCACGCGGGCGAGCGCGTGGCGGTGCTCGAAGGCAAGGAGGATCCGCTCGACTTCGTGCTGTGGAAATCCGCCAAGCCGGAGGAGCCGGCCGACGCGCAATGGGACAGCCCCTACGGGCGCGGCCGCCCCGGCTGGCACATCGAGTGCTCCGCCATGTCGTGCGCGCTGCTTGGCAACACCTTCGACATCCACGGCGGCGGCGCGGATCTGCAGTTCCCGCACCACGAGAACGAGATCGCCCAGAGCGAGGGCGCCAACGGCGTGCCGCTGGCGAAGCTGTGGATGCACAACGGCTTCGTCAACATCGACAACCAGAAGATGTCGAAGTCGCTCGGCAACTTCTTCACGATCCGCGAGGTGCTCGCGCAGTTCGACGCCGAGACGATCCGCTTCTTCATCGTGCGCGCGCACTACCGCAGCCCGCTCAATTACAGCGACGTGCACCTCGAAGACGCGCGCGGGGCCCTGAAGCGCCTGTACACGGCGCTCGACTCGGTGGCGCCTGCGCCGGTGCAGATCGACTGGACCGAGCCCTTCGCCGCGCGCTTCAAGGCCGCCATGGACAACGACTTCGGCACGCCCGAGGCGGTGGCGGTGCTGTTCGACCTGGCGGCGGAAGCGAACCGCACGAAGTCGCCCGAACGCGCCGGCCTGCTGAAGGCGCTGGGCGCCACGCTGGGCATCCTGCAGGGCGACCCCAAGGCCTTCCTGCGCGCCGGCGCGGCGCTCGACGACGCGACCATCCAGCAGAAGATCGAGGCCCGCGCCGCGGCCAAGAAGGCGAAGGATTTCGCCGCGGCCGACCGCATCCGCCAGGATCTGCTCGATCAGGGCATCGTGCTGAAGGACTCGCCCACCGGCACCACCTGGGAGGCGAAGTCTTGAGCACCGCCGGGCCGCCCCAAGGTGCGAAGGCCCCCTCGAGGGGCGGCGCAGTGCGCGAAGTGGCAAGCGTGGGGGCTCCATGACGGAGGGCAACGGCCTCGTCACCCCGGAGTACTGGGACGAGGCGCGCAAGTACCTCAGCCGGCAGGACCGCGTGATGAAGCGGCTGATCCCGCAGTTCGGCAGCGCCTGCCTGCAGTCGCGCGGCGACGCCTTCACCACGCTGGCGCGCAGCATCGTGGGCCAGCAGATCTCGGTGAAGGCGGCGCAGAGCGTGTGGGAGCGCTTCGCCGCGCTGCCCAAGCGCATGACGGCCGCCAACGTGCTGAAGCTCAAGGTGGACGACATGCGCGGCGCGGGCCTGTCGGCGCGCAAGATCGAATACCTGGTGGACCTGGCTCTGCACTTCGACTCCGGCGCGATCCGCGTCGACGCCTGGCGCGCCATGAGCGACGAGGAGATCATCGGCGAGCTGGTGGGCATCCGCGGCATCGGCCGCTGGACGGCGGAGATGTTCCTGATCTTCCACCTGATGCGGCCCAACGTGCTGCCGCTGGACGACGTGGGGCTCATCACCGGCATCAGCAAGAATTACTTCTCGGGCGATCCGGTGAGCCGCAGCGACGCCCGCGAAGTGGCCGCCGCCTGGAATCCCTATTGCTCGGTCGCGACTTGGTATATTTGGCGATCGCTCGACCCGCTGCCCGTGGCCTATTGACCGCGGCGCTTCAGCGCAGGGCGCATAGAGGAGCAACGCTTGGCCAAACGGACCTTCCTGGATTTCGAGCAGCCGATCGCGGAGCTGGAAACCAAGATCGAGGAGCTGCGCTACGTGCAGACGGAATCGGCGGTCGACATCTCCGAAGAGATCGAACAGCTCGGGAAGAAGAGCCAGCAGCTGACGAAGGACATCTACAGCCAGCTCACGCCGTGGCAGATCACCAAGATCGCGCGCCACCCGGAGCGGCCGTACACGCTGGATTACGTGAAGGAAATCTTCACGGACTTCGTGGAAATGCACGGCGACCGCCACTTCGCCGACGACCAGTCGATCGTCGGCGGGCTGGCGCGCTTCAACGGCAACGCCTGCATGGTGCTCGGCCACCAGAAGGGCCGCGACACGAAGGAGCGCGCGCTGCGCAACTTCGGCATGACGCGCCCCGAGGGCTACCGCAAGGCGCTGCGGCTGATGAAGACGGCGGAGAAGTTCAAGCTGCCGGTCTTCACCTTCGTGGACACGCCCGGCGCCTTCCCCGGCATCGACGCCGAGGAGCGCGGCCAGTCGGAGGCCATCGGCCGCAACATCTACGAGATGGCGCAGCTGGAAGTGCCGATCATTACCACCATCATCGGCGAGGGCGGCTCCGGCGGCGCGCTGGCGATCTCGGTGGCCGACCAGGTGCTGATGCTGCAGTATTCGATCTATTCGGTGATCAGCCCCGAAGGCTGCGCCTCCATCCTCTGGAAGACCTCCGAGAAGGCGCAGGAGGCGGCCGATGCGATGGGCATCACCGCGCACCGCCTGAAGGCTCTCGGCCTGATCGACAAGATCGTCAACGAGCCGGTCGGCGGCGGCCACCGCGACCACAAGCAGATGGCGGCCTTCCTGAAGCGCGCGCTCAACGACGCGTGGCGCCAGCTGTCCGACCTGAAGGTGCGCGAGCTGCTGGAGCGGCGCTACGAGCGGCTGCAAAGCTATGGCCGCTTCTCCGACACCAAGGCCGAAGCTGCCTGATCCCCAGGGCAATCCCGCAGCGGCTGCGCTGGCGGGATTGCAGCTGCCGCTGCCCCTGGCCGTCGCCTACAGCGGCGGCGCCGATTCCACCGCCCTCCTGCTGGCCGCCGCGCAGCGCTGGCCCGCGCAGGTGCAGGCGATCCACGTGCACCACGGCCTGCAGGATGCGGCCGATGACTTCGAGGCGCATTGCCGCGCCACCTGCGAGGCGATCGGCGTGCCCCTGCAGGTGCGACGCGTGCATGCCCGCCACGCGAGCGGCGAGAGCCCCGAGGAGATGGCCCGCATCGCGCGCTACCAGGCGCTGGCGCGGGCAGCGCGCGACGCCGGAGCGCAGGCCGTGCTGCTGGGCCAGCACGCCGACGACCAGGTCGAGACGCTGCTGCTGGCCCTGAGCCGTGGCGCCGGGCTGCCCGGCCTGGCGGCGATGCCGCCGGTGTTCCAGCGCGAGGGCATGGTGTTCGTGCGGCCGCTGCTGGCGCTCGCGGCGCAGGCGATCCGCGACTGGATCGGCGCCCAGGGCATCGCCGTGATCGAGGACCCGACCAACACGGACCTCGCGTTCACCCGCAACCGCATCCGCCACCTGCTGCTGCCGGCGCTGGAGCAATGCTTTGCGCAGTACCGCGAGACCTTCGCGCGCTCCTCGCGCCATGCCGCGCAGGCCCAGGAGCTGCTGGAGACGGTGGCGCAGGAGGATCTCGCGCGCATGGGCGGCACGCCCGCGCTCACCGCGCTGCAGCGGCTTGCGCGCTCGCGCCAGGCCAACGTGCTGCGGCACTGGCTGCGCAGCGCGCACACGGCGAGCGCCAGCGCGGCGCAGCTGGAGGAACTGCTGGACCAGGTGGCCGACTGCACCACGCGCGGCCACCGCATCCGCATCAAGGTGGGCCACGGCTTCGTGCAGCGCCAGGGCGAGCGGCTGCAGTACGAGCCGGGGTAGCGCGGCGGGCGCGCTGCGCGTTGTGGTCCAATACGGGCCGTGCTGTATCCAATGCGTCCGCGGATGGTCTTTCCGCTGGTCGATCTGGTGCGGGCCTTCGCGGCCCTCACCGTCCTCGTCTACCACCTGATCGCGCACTGGGACTGGTCGGATTTCCCCACCAGCGGTCCGCTGGCGTGGTTTCGCGGCGGCTGGATGGCGGTCGACCTGTTCTTCGTGATCTCGGGTTTCGTCGTGGGCCTGTCGGCCTTTGCCCGCGTGGCGGCGCAGGGGCCAGGGTTCCGGCGCGAGTTCCTGCGCAGCCGGCTGGCGCGGATCGCTCCGCTGTACCTGCTGACGCTGCTGGCGTACGTGCTGCTGGTGGAGCCGGCGCTGGCGCGCCAGCCGGACTTCTGGGCCAACCTGCTCGCGCACCTGGCCTTCGTGCACAACCTGTTCCTGCCCTATCACGGCGCGATCAACGGGCCCAGCTGGTCGCTCGGCGCGGAGATGCAGTTCTACCTGCTGGTGACGCTGGCGGCGCCCTGGCTGCTGCGCACGCGCCCCTGGCGCTTCGTGCTGCTGTTCGTCGCGCTGGCGTGGGCCTGGCGCTGGGGCGCCTGGATGCTGTCCATCCCGGGGCCGCTGGATGCCGCGTACTACGCGCAGACGCAGCTGCCCGGCATGCTGGACGAATTCGCCATCGGGCTGCTGCTGGCGCGCTTCGTGCGCGCGCCGGCGGGGCAGGGCTTGCTGCAGCGCCTGCGCAGCGAGGCGCGCCTGCGCTGGACTTTCGTGCTGGCCGCGGCGCTGTGCTGGTGGGCCCTGTTCACGCTGTACCAGGAATTCGACTTCTGGCAGGAGCCGCTGATGGCGGTGTTCTTCCGCACCGGCCTCGGCGCGGGCGCGGCGCTGGTGCTGCTGCCCCTGTGCGGCTGGCCGCTGCCGCAGCGCGGCGCGGCCGCGGCGCTGCCGCTGTACCTGGGCAAGATCTCCTACGGCATCTACCTGTGGCACCTGCCGGTGCTGTTCCTGCTCGGGCAGCACACCCAACTGGAGCCGGCCGCGGCGCTGGCGATCGCGCTGCCCGCCACGATCGGGCTGGCCGCGCTGACCTGGCATTGCTTCGAGCGGCCGCTGCTGGCGCGCTGGTCACGCTCCGCGGCGCGGCGCAGCGAGGCCGGATCCATGCTGCCGGCCTGAACGCCGGCTCCACGCTCCCGGCCTGAACGCCGGATCCACCACGCTGCCGGCCTGAACGGCGGGAGGCCGGGCCCAGCCGCCGCGGCCCGGGATGACGATCAGCTCTGCATGCCGGACAGGCTGGCCTGGGCCGTGCGGCTGCCCATGCTGGCGGCGCGCTGCAGCCAGAGCGCGGCCTGGGCCGGATCCTGCGGCACCGTCGCGCCCTTCTGGTAGGCGACGCCGAGGAAGTAGCTCATCTCCATGCGGCCGAAGCGCACGCCCTGCTCGGTGCACTTGCCCGAACGCTTGACGATCATCGGCACGTCGGCGCGGCCGTCGGCAAAGGCCTGCATTTCCGCCACCGTGCGCTCGAGATAGCGGTCGCGCGACTGCTGCGCCTGCACCTTGTCCGGCAGGATCGCCACCAGCTGGTCGGCCAGGATCGGCAGCACCTCGAAGGGCGTCATGCCGCCGTGCGTGCGCGGCGAGTACCAAGCGCGCAGCATGGCCTGGTCCAGCGGCATCAGGCCTTCGGTCTGGGCGGTGAAGTAGCTCAGCACCGTGGCGCCTTCGGGATGGCCGCGCACGCCCATGACGTGCATGGACTCGTGGTAGGCGCAGCGTTGGGCGTCGCTGTCGCGCATCTGCATGTCCACCGAGTCGAGCCGGGCCTCGGTCTTGAAGTGCAGGCGCGTCTCGCAGGGCTGGTTGTCGCTGAGCGCGGCATCCGGCGTGATCTCGATGTTCACGTCCGCCTGCTGAGCCTGCTGCGGCTGGTCGCTCACGTCGCTGATGCGCAGGCCGGCCTCGGCCGCGACAGCGCGCAGCGCCTGCAGCGTGTGCGGCCGGTGCGCGGCGGCGTTGAAGCCGAAGACGCGGACCTTCAGTTCCGGCTGTTCCCAGCGGACCAGCCGCGTGGGCGTCCCGCTCTGGTGCCACAGCACTTCCCACAGGGTGTTCATGCCGGTGTCGAACGCGTCGGCGTGCGACAGGGCAGGAGCGAAGGCGGCGGCGGCGAGGAGGGCGGCGGCACCCGTTCTGAACATCGAGCTGGTCCTTTCGTTGGAAGAGCGACAAACGTGGGGTAGGACGCTTCCGACGCAAGAATGGTTTCATCGATGACAGCGGATGGAGGGCGCAGGCGCAGAAATTTCCCGCAGCCCGCAGGCTCAACGGGACCGAGGAACGAAAAAAACCCGGCATGGCCACCAGTGCGGCCTTGCCGGGAACCCGTGATAACAACCCCTCGACGGACAGCGGCGCAGCTTGCCGCCGCTGTCCTCTCACACTCACTTGCGCGTGAAGGTCGCCTCCGCCCCGCCGCCGAGGACGGGGTTGCTGGACCAGGCACGCACCCGGGTCGGCAGCACCGACCAGCCACCGGCGGCCGTCGGGTTCTGGAACGCGCTCGACGAGAACCGCGAATCCAGGCTGAAAGTGCCGGTGGCCGTGACGCCGGTCGTGCCGATCGTGCACTCGGGGAGCCGGTCGGTGCCGTCGCAGGTCTGACCTGCGTTCGGGCCGCGCGACAGCGTGCCGTTGACGAAGGTGATCGAGATCGTCTGGCTGGAGCGGATCGTGTCCGTGCCGTCCACGCGCCACCGCACCTTGTCGGACTCGATCTGGGCCCGCGTGATCGAGATCGTCTCGCCCGCGATGACCGTCACCGAGCCGGCGCCATCGTTGGCCGACTGCACCCCGGCGGCATCCACCACCTTGTAGCCGAAGCTGAAGTTGCCCATCAGCGAGGGCGTGATGGTGATGGAACCGTTGACGGGCACCGGCTGCGGGCCCAGTTCCACCGGCCAGCTGGTGATCACCGCGGTCTTCACGTCGGCGATGCCGTCCGGATCGGTCGCATTGGCGATCAGGTTCATCGTCATCGGCACGTTCTGCACCGCGTTGAGGGTGGTGCTGCCCGCCACCGGCGCGTCGTTGACCGGCGAGACGGTGATGTTCACCGTGGCCGGGTCGGAGGCCGGGCCGCCGTTGTAGGACACGGTGAAGGTCACGCCGTCGACGCCGGTCATGTTCGGGTTCGGCGCGTAGCTCAGGAAGCCGTCCGAAGACACGGTGGCGGTGCCCAGGCGCGCACCCTGCACGATGTTCACCGTCACGGTGCCGCCCTGCGCTATCGCGTCGCGCAGCGTCATGGTCGTGGCGCCGACCAGGACGGTCGAATTCGCCAGCAGGTCGATGACGATTTCCTGTCCGGCGGTGCAGCCGCTGGAGGAGGTGGCCGCGCAGTCCTCGGTCACGGTCGCGGTGACGTTGCCGGCCACGACCTGGCCGGCGATCACGGCCATGCCGCGCGCCGTCGTCACCTTGTGCAAGTTGCCGCCGCCCTTGGACGACACCACCTGCACCTCGTTGGGCGGCGACTTGATGCCGCGCACCGTGACCGCGTTGGCGGCGAGATCGGCGCCCGGGCCGCGGCCGCGGTACGCGCCGTCGGCTTCCGGCGTGGAGCCGAAGCCCGCCAGGGTCAGCACCGCAGTCGGGTCGCTGGACTCGGCCGTGACGGCCAGCGTGCCGTCCTGCGGGCCGTTGTAGTCGGCGGTCTTGATCACCACGTCATCGGTGACGGGCTTGAGCATGTAGGCCGGGTGGACCACGCCGTTCGCATCGCGGGCGTTGGTGTTCACGACGCAGACGTGGCTGGGCGGGGGCCCGCTCACGGCCACCTGGGCCCAGTAGTCGCTGCTGCCTTCGTCGTTGACCATGCTGGTCGGGGTGACGCCCTGCGGAGCGGTGTAGGGGCCGGGATTTACCACGGGGTCGCCGTTCGCGTCCAGGCTGATGGCGCCGCCGCACGGCTGCGGGTAGAACTCGAGCAGAGGCTTGATGAGACCCGTGACCGGCTGGGCCGGCAGGCGCGCCTGCAGCGTCGGGGAGGCCGTCGTGAAGACGTCGATGTCGGTCGCACTGCCGGCCGAGTCGGCGCGGTAGACCGCGCGACCGCCGCCCACACGGCCCGGGATGAGGTCCGTCATCAGGCGGCCCATCACGGTGAAGTTGCTTTCGCCGTCCAGCACGTAGATCAGGTCGCCGTTGCCGTCGGTCGACGGGCTGCGCACTTCGATCCGGAAGGTGTTGTGGTTCGCCTGGCGCGGGATCCCCTTGGTGTTGGGAGTGGCGCTGTTGTCGATGTCGTAGACGGTGACGTCGGGCAGCGGGCTGCCGGTCACCGGGCCGACGCGGGCCGGGTCGGCGAGGTACTTCTTGCCGGTGCCGGGGGCGGCCGTCGCGCCGCCGTTGAGGGCGACCATCTGGTCATAGAAGGGGTCCGTGCCGGCCGGCGCGTTCTGCAGGTCGGGCATGGCAGGCACTTCGTTGCCGCCAGCCGTCGGCGAGGGCAGCAGGAAGGGGCCGATCTTGCCGTTGAGCGCGCACTCGAAGCTGGCGCAGTTGATGCCGAAGTCCTCGGTTGCGAAGATGCGTTCGCCCGCCGCCTGGTTGGTGTAGGTGACGTCGGCGAAAGGCGTGATCACGCGGTAGTCGCCGTCGAAGGGCAGCGGCCGGATGTCGAGGCGGTGACGCGCGAAGACGATCTGGTCGCCCGGGATCGGCAACTCGACCGCGAAGGCGGCTTCGAGGGCGATCACCAGGCGCGCCTTGAAGGCATTGCCCGGATCGAGCAGCACGTTGTCGGCCGCGTAGTAGAAGTGCTCGTCGAAGAAGTTCTCCGGGAACACTTCGGGCAGGCCGCCCGCCGGGCCGTCCGGCAACGCCAGCAGGCACCAGCCGCCATCCCATTCGGCTTGCGTCGTGAGATCGCAGAACTCCAGCGTGACGCCGGTGCGGTCCTGGTACCAGGCCGGGTAGCCCCCGACGGTCGGAGCGTTGTTGATCGGGCCGACCCGTTCGAGGCCGGCGTGGGCGGGTGCAGCTGCGGCCATCGCCAGCAGGACTGCGGCTGATATCGCGTGCAGTTTCGTCTTCATACGGGTCGTCCCCAATTCATGCGGTGGTTGGCTGGCGTTGCTCCGTGCAACACCAGTGCGGTTCCTGCAAGGACCTGTTACGCAGTGACCGTGCCACGCCGGATGACGACAAAGATGAATACGAATGAGTTCGTTTGGTGGGGTACGAAGGTGCCGGCCACCCCCCATTCCCCGAAGCTGGTGGGGGAAGGCCCCCAACCCCCGGCGAATTGGGGGAACGTCGCCCGATTTCCACCGCGCGACGCTCCCAAAGTGCCGTACCAAACCAAAGACCTCACCGCAGGAGGTGCCCTCGAAATGGAACGAAAGTTCCATTTCGGATGACCTATAAGACTTAGGTGGGTATCCGGGTCCAGCGCTCAGGCTCAAGGTGAGGAGCCACTGACGCGCTAGGTATAATCCCGAGCTCCGCGCGCGGCCCGCTCGCGCGCGGGCCCGACTTGCCCGGCTGCTTGCGCGGCCCCTTCTCCTTCCCGTTCCGATGGCATTGATCGTTCACAAATACGGCGGCACGTCGATGGGCTCGACCGAGCGCATCCGCAACGTCGCCAAGCGCGTGGCCAAGTGGGCGCGCGCCGGCCACCAGATGGTGGTGGTGCCCAGCGCGATGAGCGGCGAGACCAACCGCCTGCTTGCCCTCGCCAAGGAGGTCGCCCCGGTGAAGTCCGACGCCGCGGCGCAGCGCGAGCTGGACATGCTGGCCTCCACCGGCGAGCAGGTGTCGGTGGGCCTGCTGGCCCTCGCCCTGCAGGCCGAGGGCGTGCCGGCGATCAGCTTCGCCGGCTGGCAGGTGCCGGTGCACACCAACGACGCCTACACCAAGGCCCGCATCGAGTCGATCGAGGGCGCGCGCGTGCGCAAGGAACTGGGCGAGGGCAAAGTGGTGATCATCACCGGTTTCCAGGGCGTGGATCCGCAGGGCCATGTCACCACGCTGGGCCGCGGCGGCAGCGACACCTCCGCGGTGGCGGTGGCGGCGGCGCTCAAGGCCGCCGAGTGCCTGATCTACACCGACGTGGACGGCGTCTACACCACCGATCCGCGCGTGGTGCCCGAGGCGCGGCGCCTCGCCACGGTGAGCTTCGAGGAAATGCTGGAGATGGCCTCCATGGGGTCCAAGGTCCTGCAGATCCGCTCGGTCGAATTCGCGGGCAAGTACCAGGTTCCGCTGCGCGTGCTTTCCAGCTTCACCCCGTGGGACATCCCGATCGAGGAGGAGTCGAAGTCCGGCACGCTGATCACTTTTGAGGAAGACGAGAAGATGGAACAAGCCGTCGTTTCCGGCATCGCGTTCAACCGCGACGAGGCCAAGATTTCGATCCTGGGCGTACCCGACCGGCCCGGCATCGCCTACCAGATCCTCGGCGCCATCGCGGAGGCCAACATCGAGGTCGACGTGATCATCCAGAACGTCAGCCACGACGGCCGCACCGACTTCAGCTTCACCGTGCACCGCAACGAATACGCGCGCACGCTCGACGTGCTGAAGACGAAGGTGGCGGCCACGCTCGGCACCGACCGCATCGAGGGCGACACGCGCATCTGCAAGGTCTCGATCGTCGGCATCGGCATGCGCAGCCACGTGGGCATCGCCTCCAAGATGTTCCGCGCGCTGGCCGAGGAGGGCATCAACATCCAGATGATCTCCACCAGCGAGATCAAGACCTCGGTCGTGATCGACGAGAAGTACATGGAGCTGGCGGTGCGGGCGCTGCACCGCGCGTTCGACCTCGACCAGCCGGTCCGATAAATTGCCGCTCAGCCGGCTCCCGCCGAGCCGGCTTGGGGTATCATCCCCATCCTTCGGAGCGATGACCGAGTGGCCGAAGGTGCTCCCCTGCTAAGGGAGTATGCGGGCAAAACCTGCATCGAGGGTTCGAATCCCTCTCGCTCCGCCAAGACCCGAAGGCCGCCCCCGCGCGGCCTTCTTCCTTTTGCGAGGCGCCATGCCTTTCGATTTCGCCAGCACCTTCGTCCTCGTCTTCACCTGCGCGGTCACCTTCATCGTGGCGCGCCTGCTCTCGCGCAAGTGGCGCGAGAAAAAGCAGCAGAAGGAGCAGGCCGAGCGCCGCGCCAGCGAGAGCCGGCAGGTGCGGCGCGCGCGCGAGCGGCGCGCCAGGTAGAGGCCGTACGGCCCGGAGGAAAAAGGAAAGCCGCCCGAAGGCGGCTTTCGTGCTCCCAAATCGTCCTTCTTGTTCGCCGGCGGCCGGCTTGTGCTGCTGCCCGCTCGCCGCTTCGTTCTTCCCTGGACTGCCCTGCGTTCTCGCTTGTCCGTGTGACTGCAGTGGAAGCAGTATCGGGGCCGCGCCGATGCAGGCTTGCCAGCAGGCGGCGGGAGCACAGGTCAGCGGTATCTGACATCCAGCCCGGCCGCGAGCGGCACGCCCGCGCGCCGCCGCGCCGCCAGGTGGCGCAGCAGCACCGGCAGCACGAGCGCCGCGCCCGCGATGCTCACCCACAGGCCGGGTGCGATCAGCAGCAGCGCGGAGGCCAGGCACAGGAGCTGTTCCCAGCGCTTCATCTCGACCAGCAGGAAGCGGCTGAGCGCGGCCGCGAGCACCGCGATGCCGAGCACGCAGCCGGCGAAGGTGACGGCGAAGTCGTAGGGCGTGAAGCCCTTGGCCACCAGCAGCAGCGAGGGCGAGAACACGAACACGAAGGGCACCAGCGCCTTGGCCAGGCCGAGGCGGAAGGCCATGTTGCCGGTCTTGAACGGATCGCTGCCGGCCATGCCCGCGGCCGCATAGGCGGCCAGCGCCACCGGCGGCGTGATGTCCGCCAGCACGCCGTAGTAGAAGACGAAGAAGTGCGCCACCAGCGGCTGCACGCCCAGCTGCACCAGCGTGGGCGCGGCCACCGTGACCATGATGATGTAGTTGGCCGTGGTGGGGATGCCGCAGCCCATGAGGATGCAGACGACGGCCGTCATCGCCAGCGCCGCGAACAGCGTGAGGCTGCGCGTGTCGGCCAGGAAGGCGGGCAGCACGGTGGACACCAGCGCGGCGATCGTCTGCGCCCAGCCGGTGATGATGAAGCTGATCTTGAAGCCCACGCCGGTGAGGGTGACCACGCCGATCACGATGCCCACCGTGGCCGCTGCGGCGCCGACGGCGAGCGCGTACTTGGCGCCGGTCTCGAACGCTTCCACCACCACGCCGTGCGCGATGCGGCCCGTGATGCCGCCCAGCTTCCAGCCGGCGAGCGCCAGCACCACGCCGGTGGCGAACAGGGCGATCTTGATGCGGTCGGTGTCGGCCCCGAGCTCGGCGAAGCCGATCAGCATCAGCAGCAGGTGCAGCACGATGAAGAGCGCCCAGTTGGCGGGACGGTTGCCGCTCGTCCTGGTGGTGACGCCCACGATCACGCAGGAGCTGATGCCGGTGAAGGCCGCGAGGTAGGGCGTGCGGCCGGACACCAGGATGGCCACCAGCAGGACCAGCGGGATCAGCGTCGGCCAGCGCTGCTTGAGCGATTGCCGCAGCTTCGGCATCTCCTCCTCGGTCAGGCCGCGCAGGCCATGGCGCTTGGCCTCGAAGTGCACCTGCATGAACACGCCGAAGAAGTGCATGAAGGCCGGCACCACGGCGGCGGCGATGATGGTCTGGTAGGGGACGTTGAGGAACTCCACCATCAGGAAGGCGGCGGCGCCCAGCACCGGCGGCGTGATCTGCCCGCCGGTGGAGGAGGCGGCCTCCACCGCGCCGGCGAACTCGCGCCGGTAGCCGACGCGGATCATGGCGGGAATGGTGAGCGAGCCCACGGTGACCGCGTTGGCCACCGAAGAGCCCGAGAGCATGCCGAACATCGCCGAGCCGAACACGCTCACCTTGGCCGGCCCGCCGGCATAGCGGCCGGCGATGGTGGAGGCGATGTCGAGGAACAGCTGGCCGAGGCCGATGCGCGTGGCCATCACCCCGAACAGCACGAAGTGGAAGACGTAGGTCGCCACCACCCCCACCGCCACGCCGTAGATGCCCTGGCTGGTGAGGTACTGGTGGTTGATCATCTGGCTCCAGCTCGCGCCGGCGTGCTTCAGCAGGCCGGGAAAGAGCGGGCCGGCCAGCGCATAGGCCGTGAAGCCGAGCGCGATCAGCGGCAGCGGCCAGCCCATGGAGCGCCGCGTCGCCTCGATCAGCGTGACGAACAGGATCGAGCCGAACACGACATCGATGAGGCCGGGGTTGCCGACGCGGAAGGCGAGGTCGTCGAAGATCCAGGGGATGTACAGCACGCTGGCCGCGCAGCCCAGCGCCAGCAGCCAGTCGTACCAGGGCACGCCGCCGGGGCTGTGCCAGCGGGGCTGCAGCGACGCATCGCAGGCGCGCCGGGTGCGCGGGAACACCAGGAAGATCAGCCCCAGCACGAAGGCCAGATGCACGCCGCGGTGGGTGGTTTCGCGCAGCAGGCCGAAGCCGGCCGTCCAGTAGTGGAAGCAGGACAGGACGACCAGCAGCGCCATCACGATCCACGTGGCGGGCGCCACCGTGGGCCGGAACCGCATCTCCGGATCGAACTTCTCTTCCAGCTCCTGCAGCTTGCGCTCGTCGAGCGCGCTTGCGGTGGTCATGCCTCGCTCCAGGCGAGGACAGGGAGGCCGGACCTCCCTGTCCCGGTGTCGTCGGCCCGCGCGGGCCTCACTTGATCAGGCCGGCTTCCTTGTAGAACTTCTCGGCGCCCGGGTGGAACGGGATGCCGGCGCCCTTCACCGCGTTCTCCTTCGTGATCAGCTTGCCCTTGGCGTGGCCGGCGGCCAGCGCCTTCTGCGCCGCCTCGCCGTACATGGCCTTGGTGATCTGGTAGACGGTGTCGGCCGGCACCTTGGCGCTGGTCACCAGCTGCGCCCCGACGGCCAGCGTGTCGACGGCGGGCACGTCCTTGTAGATGCCGGCGGGAATGTGGTCGACGGCGAACCAGGGGCTGGACTTCATGAGGGCCCGGGCCTGCGGGCCGCCCAGCGGCACCAGCTCGATGCCCGTGCCGCTGGAGGCGAGTTCGGCGATGGCGCCGGCCGGCGCGCCGCCGACGAAGAAGAAGGCGTCGAGCGAGCCGTCCTTCAGCTTGTCGCCGGCCTGGTTCGGCTTGATGTAGTCCGGCTTGATGTCGGATTCCTTCACGCCGTAGGCGGCCAGCACCATGCGGGCATCGATCAGCGTGCCGGAGCCGGGCTCGTCCAGGGCCACGCGCTTGCCCTTGAGATCGGCCACGGTCCGGATGCCGGAGCCCTTCTTCACCACCAGGTGGATGCTCTCGGGATACAGGTTGGCGATCAGGCGCAGGTCCGTGACCTTGGGCTTGCCCTCGAAGGCGCCGGTGCCGGTGTAGGCCCAGGTGGCCACGTCGGACTGCGACATGCCGGCTTCCAGCGAGCCGCCGGCGATGGCGTTGACGTTGGCGAGCGAGCCGTTGCTGGCCTGCGCGGTGGCGACGATCTTGCCCGGTTGCGAGACCGCGTTGGCGATCATGCCGCCCACGGGGTAGTAGGTGCCGGCGGTGCCGCCGGTGCCGATGCGGAAGAACTGCTGCGCGTGCGCGGCGCCGGCGAACGCCAGGACGGCGGCAAAGGCGGTGGCCCACTTCTTGATGCTCATGGAGAGTCTCCTCGTTGCGACGCGCGGGAGTAGAGCATGGGGCAGTGCTTTGCGGAAGAGTGGAAGCACTTGGCTGTTGCTCCCTCCCCCTTTGGGGGAGGGAGTGAAACCCTCAGCGCTTGGACTTGTTCTCGTCGTCGACCGACGCGCTCCAGCGGTCGCCCCAGCCGGCGCGGCGCGCCTCGTCCAGCTCGCGCCGGCCGCGCTTGGTGGGGCGGCCGTGCTCGATCGCCAGCGCCGGCTCGCGCGCGAAGCGGCGCTGCTCCAGCGCGCTCTCGCGTTCCGCGCGGCTTTCGGCCGTTTCCTCGTACAGCTGCTGCGCCACCGGGGCCGGCCCGCGCACGTCCGACAGGCCCTTGACCACCACGGTGCGCGTGAGGCCCTCGCGCCGCATGGCGACGGTGTCGCCTACCTTCACCTCGCGCGCCGGCTTGGCCTCCAGGCCGTTGACCGAGACCCGGCCCTTGTCGATTTCGTCCGTGGCCAGGCTGCGCGTCTTGTAGAAGCGCGCCGCCCACAGCCACTTGTCGATCCGCGTCATGGCTGCCGATTTTCCACCAGCGGCAGGCGCACGGTCGCGTCCAGGCCGGCCGTGCGCCTGTCCTTTTCACGGTTTTGCAACTCGATCGTGCCGCCGAGCGCGCGCACGATCTCGTGGCAGATCGCCAGGCCCAGCCCGGAGCCGCTGCGCACGTCGCCGGAGGAAAAAGGCTGGAACAGCCGGGGCTGAAGCTCTTGCGGCAGGCCCGGGCCGCTGTCGCTCACCACGAAGGCCGCGCCTTCCTGCCCCGCCAGCACGCGCACCGACAGCGCGCCGCCGCGCGGCGTGTGCTTCACGGCGTTGTGCAGCAGGTTGCGCGCCAGCTCGCGCAGCATCCATTCGTGGGCGCGCACCGGCGCCGGCTGGGTGTCGATCTCGAAGTCCAGGTCCTTGTCGGCGATCAGGGGCGACAGGTCCAGCGCCACGGTGCGCACCGCCCGCGCGAGGTCGTTGACCTGCTCCTCGCTTTGCGCGCGCAGCTGTTCCACCTTGGCCAGCGAGAGCATCTGGTTGGCCAGCACGGTGGCGCGGTCCACGGTGTCGCTGATCTCCTGCAGCGCCTGGCGCGGCTCCACGTCGCCGCGCAGCGCCGACTGCACCTGCGCCTTCAGCACGGCCAGCGGCGTGCGCAGCTGGTGCGCGGTGTCGCGCACGAAGCGCTTCTGGTTCTCCAGCATGTGGGCCAGGCGCGCCATCACGCCATTGGTCGCGTCCACCAGCGGCAGCAGTTCGCGCGGCGCGCCCGCCGCGGGCAGCGGCGTGAGGTCGCCGGCCGGGCGCGCCTGCATCTGGCCGCTCAGGCGCCGCACGGGCCGCGTGGCGCCCTGCACCACCACCAGCACCACCAGCGCGATCACCGCCACCAGCGCCGCCTGCTGCCAGAGGAAATCGAACAGGATGCGGCGCGTGAGCCGCCGCCGCAGCTCCAGCGTCTCGGCCACCTGGATCACGGCCATCGCGCGGCCGTCCGGCGCGGCCACGGGCTGCAGCAGCACCGCCACGCGCACCTGGTTGTCGCGGAAAGTGGTGTCGTAGAAGTTGACCAGCGCCGCGTACGGCGGCTGCGCGGGGATGCGGCCCTGCCAGAACGGCAGGTCCCCGAAGCCGGAGACCAGCTGCCCCTTCAGGTTGGAGACGCGGTAGTACATGCGTGTCTGCAGGTCCGCCTCGAAGGCCTCCAGCGCCGAATAGGGCACGGTGGCGCGCAGCACCGCGTCCTCGTCGAAGCCGTGCACGTCGAGCTGTTCGCCGATCGACTTGGCCGAGGCGAGCAGGGTGCGGTCGTAGGCCGTGTTCACCGCGTCCAGGGTCTTGCGGTACAGGGTCGCGGCGTTGACGGCGATCACCAGGCCCACCGGCACCAGGATGCCCGCGAGCAGATAGCGCCGCAGCGAGATCGGCCGGTGGGCCATTGCGCCTTTGGACGGCTCGGTGTCGCTCACTCGCCGGCCTTCAGCAGGTAGCCCAGGCCGCGCAGCGTCACCAGCTTCACGCCGGTGTGCGCCAGCTTCTTGCGCAGGCGGTACACCACCACCTCGATGGCTTCGTACTGCACCTCGCTCTCGCCGGGAAAGACCAGCTCGAACAGGCGCTCCTTGGGCACGGCGTGGCCGGGGCGCGCCAGCAGGGCCTGCAGCAGCGCCGTCTCGCGCGGCGCGAGCTCGAGGATCTCGTCGCGAAAGTGGATGGCGCCGCTCTCGCGGTCCCAATGCAGGCCGCCGATGCCGGGCTCGGCGGCTGCGGCCTGGCCGGCCGGCGCGCGGCGGCGGTGCAGGGCGCGCAGGCGCGCTTCCAGCTCGTCGAGGTCGAAGGGCTTGGGCAGGTAGTCGTCGGCGCCGCTGTTGAGGCCCACCACGCGGTCGCCCACCGTGCCGCGCGCGGTGAGGATCAGCACCGGCGTGGCGAGGCCGCTGCGGCGCGCTTCCTCCAGCACCAGCAGGCCGTCCAGGCCGGGCAGGGTGAGGTCCAGCATCACCACGTCCGGCGGCGCCTTCTTCCAGCGCTCCAGCGCGACGCGCCCGTCGCTGCAGACCTCCACCTCCATGCCGCGCTTGGTCAGGGTGCGCTGCAGCGCCGTCTGCATGGAGGGATCGTCTTCGACCAGGAGGAGCTTCATCCCGTCAACCATAAACGGCGCCATGTTAGTGTTTTCCCTGATCCGCCGGACAGCCGATTGACAGCGTGGCGACCCACCATCGCGGAGTCCAACCAAGGAGACAAGAACATGCGTCGCAATGACTTCCTGAAGACGATGGCCGCGCTCGCGGCCACCGGTGCGCTGCCGCTCTCCGCACGCGCCGCCTCCAACCTGAAGATGATGATCCCCGCCAACCCCGGCGGCGGCTGGGACACGACCGGCCGCGCCCTGGGCAAGGCCCTCGTCGAGGCCAAGGCCGCCGACAGCGTGACCTACGACAACAAGGGCGGCGCCGCCGGCGCGCTGGGCCTGGCCCAGTTCGTCAACGCCAGCAAGGGCGACCCGAACGCGCTGATGGTGATGGGCGCCGTGATGCTGGGCGGCATCATCACCGGCAAGCCGCCGGTGGACCTGCACACCGCCACGCCGCTGGCGCGCCTGACCAGCGAGTACAACGTGTACGTGCTGCCGGCCAACTCGCCCTTCAAGACCATGGCCGACGTGGTCGCCCAGCTGAAGAAGGACCCCGGCAGCGTCAAGTGGGGCGGCGGCTCGCGCGGCTCCACCGAGC
>Ga0255338_1000864_pt1 | contig 72410 bp, 66 predicted proteins | sample MeOH1_35cm_T4_19_FD_203715 | JGI IMG/M metagenome (GOLD analysis project Ga0255338, IMG submission 203715) | Sandy soil microbial communities from University of British Columbia, Vancouver, Canada - MeOH1_35cm_T4_195 | ecosystem: Engineered > Artificial ecosystem > Sand microcosm > Unclassified ... | reverse complement strand
GACCGAGAAATTGCGGGTGACGCCGGTCACCATGGCGTCGGCGTCGCCGAGCGCCACCATGCAGGCGCCGAAGTGATTGCGGTCGGTATTCACCAGCCGCTGGCAATCGCGGATCAGATAGCCGTGCCGTTGCAGACGCTCATAGAGGTAGTTGGTATAGAGCGCGTTGCGCGTGGACAGCCGCGCGTTGACGATCTCGATGCCGTCGAGCTCAATGCCGTTCTCGGCCGCCGAGGCCTTCACGCGGTCCTCGCGCCCGACCAAGAGCGCGGTGCCGAGCCCCTGGCTGACGAAGCTCGCGGCGGCGCGGATCACCTGCTCTTCTTCGCCTTCCGCGAACACGACGCGCTTGGGCTGCCGGCGCACGCGTGCGAACACCTGCACCAGCGAGCCGGCAACGGGGTCGCGCCGCGCATTGAGCTGCACGCGGTAGGCGTCCATGTCGACGATCGGCTTGCGCGCGACGCCGGTGTCCATGGCCGCCTGAGCTACCGCTGGCGGCACCGTGGAAATCAGCCGCGGATCGAACGGCACGGGGATGATGTATTCGGGTCCGAACTTCGGTCGTGCCCCGTAAAGGGCGGCGACTTCATCGGGCACGTCCTCGCGCGCCAAATCGGCGAGGGCATGCGCCGCGGCAATCTTCATCTCCATGTTGATGGCGGAAGCGCGCACATCGAGCGCACCGCGGAAGATGAACGGGAAGCCGAGAATATTGTTGACCTGATTGGGATAGTCGGAGCGCCCGGTCGCCATGATGGCGTCGTCGCGCACTTCCGCCACTTCTTCCGCGGTGATCTCCGGGTCTGGGTTGGCCAAGGCGAAGATGATCGGCTTGTCCGCCATCGACTTGACCATCTCTTTGGTGACGGCGCCCTTGACCGAAAGGCCGACGAACACATCGGCGCCCACCATCGCCTCTTCCAGCGTGCGCTTCGAAGTTTTGATGGCGTAAGCCGACTTCCACTGGTTCATGCCCTCGGTGCGGCCCTGGTAGATGACGCCCTTAGTGTCGCAGAGGATCAGGTTCTCAGGGGCGAAGCCGAACGCCTTGAACAGTTCGAGGCAGGCAATGCCGGCCGCACCGGCGCCGTTGCACACCAGCTTGGTGGTCTTGATGTCGCGGCCGGTCAGATGCAGCGCGTTGATCAGGCCCGCGGCCGAGATGATGGCGGTGCCGTGCTGGTCGTCATGGAAGACCGGGATGTCCATCAATTCGCGCAGACGCTGCTCGATCACGAAGCATTCCGGCGCCTTGATGTCTTCCAGGTTGATGCCGCCCCAGCCTTTGCCGAGGAGCTTCACGCAATTGATGATCTCGTCGGGATCCTCGGAATTGACTTCGAGGTCGATGGAATCGATGTCGGCGAAGCGCTTGAACAGCACCGCCTTGCCTTCCATCACCGGCTTGGCCGCCAGCGCGCCGCGGTTACCGAGCCCGAGGATGGCCGTGCCGTTGGTGATGACGGCAACGAAGTTGCCTTTGGTCGTGTAATCGTAAGCGCGGCTCTCGTCCTCGGCGATCGCCAGCACCGGGACAGCCACGCCGGGCGAATAGGCGAGCGACAGGTCACGCTGGGTCGCCATCGGCTTAGTGGCGATGACCTCCAGCTTGCCGGGGCGCCCGACGCTGTGAAATTGCAGGGCTTCCTGGTCGGTGAAGGTCGGCCGGGTACGGCCGGCGGGGGGCTTGGCAGGCATTTCTACTCCATGGACGCGGCGGGGATGGCCGAGGGGCGGGGACCGTAGCGCAACTTCCCGAAAGGGTGGAACCTATTTTGGGAAATAAAAATGCGCAAGTAATTCGTTAGGGGCGGCCTCTGTTTCGTTTCCCGGGCGGCGGGACCCTAACCGAACGGTGCCGGCCCACTCAAGGCAGGGCGCCTCTGCGTGGCTTGCAACCCGGGCTGACGGCGGTTAACTCCGTGGCCGTGGGTGGTGTTGTGTTACGAGCGACGGCCGGAGAGTCATGATCCGTTTCTTTTTCAGGTTTCTCGGTCTGCTGTTTCTGGCCGCGGCCTTCATCCTGGTGATCTACGACGGCACCAAGTCGATCGCCGCTAGCCATTTCTATTTCACCAGCGTGCGGACGCTGTGGGAGCTCATTAATGCCGGCAGCCTGGCGACACTGAAGCCGCTGATTAGTCCTTATGCCGGCGGCGTCCTTTGGGATCCCGGCATGCTGGCCCTGCTGGCGGCGCCGGCCTGGAGCCTCATCGGTTTCTTCGGCATCATCTTCATTCTGCTCGGCCGGCGGAAGAAGCCGTTGATCGGCTACGCCCGCTCTTAAAATTCTCGCGCGCCCGTGAGCGCACGCCGGAACCACCTTAGCAAGACGTGATCGCGCCTGCGTTCCGAAAGCGCTCCCGCATGCCTATATTGGGCCCAACAATTGGGGAGAAACCAATCATGTTTGGCTTCAAGAAGGTTTCGATGCCGACCGCCGCCGAGGCGCTGCCCGGCCGCTCAACCGCGATCCCGACCGCCAAGGACCATTTCGTCAATCATCATGCGCTCAAAGGCCCTTATCCCGCGGGTCTGGAGCAGGCTGTGTTCGGACTCGGTTGCTTCTGGGGTGCCGAGCGCAAATTCTGGGAATTGGGCGACGGCGTCTATGTCACCGCCGTCGGTTACGCCGCGGGCGTGACGCCCAATCCGACGTATGAGGAAGTCTGCTCCGGCCGCACCGGCCACAACGAAGTGGTGCTGGTGGTCTACGACCCGAAGAAGATTTCCTACGACGCGTTGCTCAAGACATTCTGGGAGAGCCACGACCCGACGCAGGGCATGCGTCAGGGCAACGATGTCGGTACGCAATATCGCTCCGGCATCTACACCTTCACGCCCGCGCAGAAGCAGGCGGCCGAAGCCTCAAAGGCGATGTACCAGGCCGAGCTGAAGAAGAAGGGGTACGGCGCCATCACGACCGAGATCCTCGAGGCGCCGGAGTTCTATTTCGCCGAGGACTATCACCAGCAGTATCTGGCGAAGAATCCCTTCGGCTACTGCGGCCTCGGCGGCACCGGCGTGTCCTGCCCCATCGGCACCGGCGCGAAGCTGGCGGGCGCGGCGGTTTAACAACGGTCATTCCGGGACGGCGCGTTAGCGCCGGGCCCGGAATGACGGCTTCCAGTCAGACTTTATTAACCATAATGAGGCGTTAATCGGGGTCCTAAGTCCTTTTGACCGGCCCGGATTCGCTGTCCATGCGGGGTGTCCAATTTCTGTTGCCGATTCTGGTGGCGCTCGCCGCCGCCGGATGTGCGCGCCAGCAGCAGACTTATTACATCATTGATCCGCAGACCGGGCAGCCAGTGCCGGTGGTGCAGCAGGCGCAGCAACCGCAGCCTTACGGTCAGCCGCAATATGCGCAGCAGGGTTATGAGCAACCGGCCTACGAGCAGCCGGCCGCCCAGCCGCAATATGCTCAGCCTCAGTACGCGCAACAGCAGTACGCCCCGCCGCAATACGCGCCGGCCCAGCCCGTGCAGCCACAGACCGCGAATGCGCGCGGGCTGTTCTCGCGTTCGCCCGCTTACGCGCAGCAGAGCTATCAAAGCTACCAGCAGCCGGTCTATCAGCAGCCGCAGTATGCCCAGCCGGCCTATCAGCAGCCCACGTATCAAGCGCCGGCTTATGCAGCGCAGCAGCCATCGCGCCCTCAAACCCAAGCCGCGTCCAACCGCGGCTTCTTCACCTCGCGTTCGCGCGCACCTGCTTATGCGCCGCAGCCCCAATACGTTCAGCCGCAATACGGCGCCGGCGGACCTTACGTGTCGCCGCAGGGCGCCTATGCCGCGGCGCCCTCGAACTACCAGCCCGCTTACACGCTCGACTCAGGCGACAAGCTGCGCATCGTGGTATTCGGCCAGGAAGGCATCACCAACAGCTACACCGTCGGCGTCGACGGCAGCGTGAACCTGCCGCTGATCGGTTCGGTGCCGGCGCGCGGCTTCACCACGCAGCAGCTCTCGCGGATGATTTCCGAGCGACTCAAGCAAGGCTACGTGCGCGAGCCGCATGTGAGCGTCGAGGTCGAGAACTACCGGCCGTTCTTCATCCTCGGCGAGGTGACCACGCCCGGCCAATATCCTTACGTCGCCAACATGACGGCGGAAACGGCGATCGCGATTGCCGGAGGCTTCTCCGCGCGCGCCAACAAGCGCACGGTCGAGGTGACGCGCAATGCGCCTGGCCAGCAGTTCAAAGGCAATGTGCCGCTGAACTATCCCTTGCGCCCGGGCGACACCGTGCTGGTGAAGGAACGCTGGTTCTGAGCGCTTAAGGATTCGGGTGGCGCCGAAGTACGTCCTATGATGTGGGGTGGTACCGTGCGGCGTCCCGCCGTCGGCCGGGGACGCATCGTGACATCATCATCAAAAACAACTTCAACAACGAACCTGAAGTTCGATCTCGTCTTGCTGGTGGCGCTCGCCACCTTGTGGGGCGGCTCCTACACGTTCATCCGGGTCGGCGTTGAGACTATTCCGCCGGTGACCTTGATCGCGGCGCGCACGCTGATTGCCGGCGGCATCCTGGTCGCGATCATCCACGCGCGCAGCCTGCGCCTGCCCACCGATGCCGCAACTTGGCGGCGATTCCTATTTCAGGCCTGCCTCAATAGCGTCATCCCTTTCACGCTCATCGCCTGGGCCGAGCGCACGGTCGATGCGGGGCTCGCCACCATCCTGAATTCGACTTCGCCGATCTTCACCTTCCTGCTCACCGCGGCGGTCACGCGGCATGAGGCCGTGACGGCGCGCAAACTGGTCGGCGTCGTTGCCGGTATCGCGGGCATCAGTTTGATTGTTGGCGTACAGGCCTTCGCCGGGCTCGGCGAGGCGCTATGGGCGCAGCTCGCCATCGTGGCGGCGACCGTTTGCTATGCCGGTGCGGCTATCTTCGGACGCGGCTTCAAGAGCCTCGATCCGATGATGCCGGCGGCCGGCTCGATGATCTGCGGTGCCGTCGTGCTCGTTCCGCTCAGTCTTATCTTCGATCGGCCCTGGACGCTCGCGCCGTCGACCGCGTCGCTCACCGCGCTCATAGCCCTGTCGGTGTTCTCGACCGCGCTGGCCTTCGTCATCTATTTCCGCTTGCTCGACACATTGGGCTCGGTCGGCACGACGTCGCAGGCCTATCTGCGCGTGCCGATCGGCGTCGCTATCGGCGCGGTCTTCTTGGGCGAGAGTTTGAGCGCGACGGCATGGGCCGGTTTTGTCTGCATTATCGTCGGCGTCGCGGCGATGACCATCCCGGCGAGACCAAGTGCGGCCGTCGACCCTGTCTAGCGGCGAGACCGTTTGGTCTCGCCGCTAGCTGCGCTGTCAGCGCGTGTGACTACCGGCCCCTGTACGGCTTGCAATCGCCATCTTGCACGGTGTAGCCGGGCGGGCAGCCGTTCCAGGTGCGGTAGCGCGGCTGCTCGCGGTAGTACCGCCCGCGTTGATAGCGGTCGTCGTCGTAGTAGTAGCGCTCGCGATAGTGACGCCGATGATAACGCGGCGGCGGATCGTCATCGTAGTAATAGCCGCCGCCATACCATTGAGCCGCAGCAACGCTTGGCATGCCCATGAGGGATGCGGAAGCGAGGACGAGCAAGACGAGGTTGCGCATTGGTTTGTCCTCCCAGACAAGGTAGAACGTTATGCGCAGCCGGTATGTTCCTTTTGCGGCGCGCGTCGCGCGACAAAATGAAAAAGCCCCGGCAAACCGGGGCTTTTCCGTTCATCGTCCGTTCATCGCGCGTGTTTTTTACTTCATATGCTTCGCTAGGAATTCCTGCGTGCGGCTCCAGGCCAGATCGCCGGTTTCCTTGCGATAGCTCGCGCGCTCGTCGCAGTAAAAGCCGTGCGGCGCGCCCGGGTAGATATACGTTTCTGCCTGCGGCTGCTTTTTCTTGATCTCTTCGACAGTTGTGAGCGGAATGCCTTCGTCCTTTTCGCCGAAGTGCATCTGCAGCGGACATTTCGGCTTCTCGTCGGCGAAGCGCGCGATCTGTCCGCCGTAGTACGACACGGCCGCGGCAATGCCGGGAATGCGGGTTGCCGCCAGGAACGCCGCGGTGCCGCCCATGCAGAAGCCGATGACGCCGATCGGGCCGACATCCTTCAGCTCGCCTTTGGCGGCGACCATGTCGAGGATCATGTTGTCCCAGTTGAGATTGCCGAGGTAGCTGCGCGCATGCGCGATCTCGTCCGGCGAGTAGCCGCATTCGAAGTCACGCACGAAGCGGTCGAACACCGCCGGCGCGATGGCGGCGTAGCCCAGCGCCGCAAGGCGATCGCATACCGCGCGGATGTGGTGATTCACGCCGAAGATCTCCTGAATGACGATCATGCCGCCTTTCGGCTTGCCGGCCGGATCGGCGCGGTAGGAGCCGAGCGAGTGCGCGTCGGCAGTGGTGAGTTTGACATGCTGACCCATTGGGATCTCCTCGTCACAGCAATCGGAAATGAAAGCCGGTCGGGCTTTTAGCACGGCTCTCGGGAACCGTCATTCCGGACCACGCGCAAACCCGGAATGACGATCATGTGAAAATTTGCGCCAACAACTCATACGATCGCTTCCGCGCCGCATGGTCGTAGATCATCGTCGTCACCATCAGCTCGTCGGCCTGCGTCGCCTCGATGAGCGGCGCGAGCTTGGCCTTCACCGTCGCCGGCGAGCCCACCGACAGCCGCTGGCGGTTCTGCGCGATGCGCGCGCGGTCGACCGGGGAATAGTCGTAGGCCAAGGCTTCTTCCGGCGAGGCGAGCGGCAGATATTCGCCCTTGGCGCGCCGCACGATGTTGAGGTCGACGGTAGCCGCCAGCCGCTCGGCTTCTTCGTCCGTATCGGCGCACACCACATGCGTCGCCAGGATCGCATAGGGCTTGTCGTGCGACACCGATGGCTTGAAATTGTCGCGGTAGAGGCGCATCGCCTCGACCGCGTCGAAGGTGGCGAAGTGATGCGCGAAAGCGAAGGCCGTGCCGATGTGACCTGAAAGCTGGGCGCTGTAGTCCGACGAACCTAGCAGATAGATCGGCGGCAGCTTGACGTCGGCGGGCATTGCCTTGACGGTGTGGAACGGATGCCCGGCGGGAAAGCCGCGTGTCTCGAACAGCATCAGTTCGTTGAAACGTTCGAGGAAATCGTCTTCCTCGCTGATGCCCTGACGCCGCCTGAGCGCATAAGAGGTAGCTGGGTCGGTGCCGGGCGCGCGGCCGAGCCCTAAATCGATACGATCGGGAAAGAGCGCCTCCAGCACCTTGAAACGTTCGGCAACCATCAAGGGCGCGTGATTGGGCAGCATCACGCCGCCGGAACCGACGCGCAGATGCGTGGTCGCGGCCGCGATCTGGCCGATCATGATGTCGGGCGCCGAGCTTGCGATCGACGGCATGTTGTGATGCTCGGCGACCCAGTAGCGCGTGAAGCCGAGACGGTCGGCGAGCTGCGCAAGATCGAGCGAATTGCGCAAGGCCTGCGCACCGGTCGAGCCGGCGGCGACGGGCGAGAGATCGAGAATGGAGAGGGGGATCATGGGCGGGACCTCGACCCATGATGTGGGTCAATTCGACGGCGTGCACAAGAGCGAGATTGAACCCGCTCTCGCCGCTTTGTCCTGCACTTTGCCGTTTGTCCCCTCCGTGTCTGTGGTTATGATACGAGTGCACGGGGCGATACAAACGCGCAAGACGAACGCATGGCCTCTTTGACCGAATGGAAAGTGCCGCCGGCCTCGCAGCCGCGCCCTGAGGACTATTCTTACGATCTCGACCGCACGCTGTCCTCGGTGGTCGGCCTGCACGCGATCATTCCGCCCGACGCCTTCACCGCCGAGAGTCTCGGCGTCGAGCGCGCGGGCAACGGCGTGCTGATCGACAAAGGTCTCATCCTCACCATCGGTTATCTCATCACCGAGGCCGAGAGCCTCTGGCTGCATGTCGGCGACGGCCGCGTAGTCGAAGGTCACGCGCTCGGCGTCGACGGCGAGACCGGCTTCGGCCTGGTGCAGGCGCTCGGTCCCGTCGATCTGCCTTATCTGCCGCTCGGTTCTTCGGCCGCGGCGCAAGTCGGCGACCGCATCGTGCTCGGCGGCGCCGGCGGCCGCACGCGCTCGCTCGCTGGCCATGTCGTCGCGCGCCAGGAGTTCGCCGGCTATTGGGAATACGTGCTGGACGACGCGATCTTCACCTTCCCGGCGCACCCCAACTGGGGCGGCACGGGGCTCATCTCGTCATCCGGTGAATTGATCGGCGTCGGCTCGTTGCAGCTCGAGCGCGAGCGCGCCGGCAAGAACGAGCACCTCAACATGGTGGTGCCGATCGATCTCTTGAAGCCGATCGTCGACGACTTGCGCAAGTTCGGCCGCACGCAGAAGCCGATGCGGCCCTGGCTCGGCGTTTATTCCACCGAGGTCGAGGACAAGGTCGTGGTGGTCGGCATGGCCTCGAAGGGCCCGGCCGCGCGCGCCGAACTGAAGCCCGGCGACGTGATCCTTGCCGTCAAGGGCGAGCGCGTGACGACGCTCGCCGAGTTCTATCGCAAGGTCTGGTCGTTGGGCGAAGCCGGCGTCGAGGTGCCGCTCACGCTCTACCGCGAAGGCCTCACCTTCGAGGTGCGGGTGAACTCATCCGACCGCGCCAAGCTGTTGAAGGGGCCGAGGCTGCATTAGTCAGACTTCCTCGATCGCATCGACGCAGTTCGGATAGAACGCGAGATACTCCTTGATCTGCGCCATCGCCGGAAACGGCTGCTCGTAGCTCCACACAGCGTTCTCGGCGCGCTCTTTGCCCGCTTGCAGCGTGAAATAGCTGGCGTCGCCTTTGTAAGGGCAGTGCGTGTGGTGATCGGTGCGGATGAGCGCGCTCATGTCGGCGTCGGCGCGCGGGATGTAATGCACCGCCGGATAATTCGCTTCCTTCAGCGTCAGCGTATGGGTGCTGTCGGCGATCACTTTGCCGGCGAAGGTCACGCGCACGCGCTTGCTGCTCGGCGTGATCGTGATTGGATGATCGGGACCGGGAACCTTCATCGTTGCCCTCGTTTGCTGCGCATTAAGTATAGCGTTGCCGTTGGGTTGGGCGCGGTATGCTTACCAAAATGTGATCGCGCGGTTTGCCGCGTTGTCAGCGCAGCGCATGCTTAACAGGGTGTTTCCGCACGCGTCGTATTTTAAGTAGTGATGCCGATGGCGGTAGCAAGAGCCTGTCGACGCCCCCGTACGATTGTGAAAAATTGAGCGAATTATCTTCATAAAATCCAAGAGTCTGGGAACTAAGGTAGAGCGGTCCGAGTGTGGGGTTCGCGATGCCGTCCAAACCGTTCGACAAGCAGATTCAGGGTCTCAACATCCTGATCGTCGACAACAATCATTACATGCGACGGCTCACCCGCACCATGCTGGTGAATCTCGGCGCCAAGTCCGTGCTCGAAGCATCCGACGGACTCGCCGCGCTCGAAGCGATCCGCACCTGCGATCCCGATGTGATGCTGCTCGAGTGGGACATGCCGGTGCTCGACGGCATGGAAGTGATGCGCATCGTGCGCTCGCCCGGTGTCTTCCCGCGTCCCAATCTGCCGATCATCATGCTTACGTCACGCGCGGAGCGCACGGCGGTGGCGCAGGCGCTGCGTGCCGGCGCGCACGAATTCCTGCTCAAGCCGACGTCGCCGCAGGCGCTGCGCGACCGTCTGACCTCGATCCTGGTCAATCCGCGTCCGATGGTGAAGCTCGGCGACTACTACGTGCCGCAGCCGCGCCGCCAGCCGGCCAGCGTGGATCTGGCGCGGCCGAGCTGAGAAAGCTCAGGCGCGCGGGAAGTCGTAGAGTCGCGCCGGGTTGTCGCTGAGGATCGCTTGTCGCAGCTTCGGATCTGGCGTCCACGCCAGAGGTACCTCCAACAGACGTTTGGCATCCGGCACCGGACCTTGTTTTCGGAGGGCGAAGCTTTCGCGGCGGTATGGTTGAGCCGTTGACGCAGGCGGCAATTATCCGCTTGTCGCGGGCCTCTCGGCGCGCGACCATGACAGCTACATTGCCAAATGGTCTGAGGGACATCCTCGTAGTCGACGGAGGGGTAAATGAGTCAATCCGGTAAACTGGTAGTCGCGGGTATCGCGGCGCTATTCGTTACGATTGCCGCCGGCGATGTCAGCGCAAAGGATAAGGTCAAGGTCGGCTTTATCGGGCCGCTGACTGGCGGCGTCTCCGTCAACGGCATCGGCGGCCGCAACTCTGCGGAATTGGCCGTAAAGCTTCGCAACGCTGACGCGAAAGCGAAATACGAATACGAACTGGTCGTGCTCGACGACGAGTGCAAGCCCAACGTGGCGGTGCAAGTTGCGACCAAGATGGCCGCCGACAAGGAGATCGTCGCGGGTGCCACGCACTACTGCTCCGCGGCGGCGATCGCGGCGGTCGACACCTACCACAAGTTCGGCTTTCCGGTGATCGTATGGGGCGCCGTGTTGCCCGATATCACTTACCGCAACAAATATGCCGAGATTCATCGCGTCAACGGCACGATGATCAATCAGAACGACGCCAATGCCGACCTGGTCAACAAGCTCGGCTTCAAGACGATCGCGGTGATTCACGATACGACCGACTACGGCAAAGGCCACAACGAGTACTTCGCGAAGGCGATCGACAAAGCCGGCAAGGCCAAGATCGTCGGCACCTTCGGCGTTACCGCCGACCAGCAGGACTTCACCGCCGAGCTGACCAAGATCAAGGCGCTCAATCCGGATGTGATCTACTTCGGCGGCCTCACCCCGATCGGCGTGCGCATCCGCTCGCAGATGGACAAGCTCGGCATCAAAGCCGTGTTCGACGGCACCTCGGGCATCGTGTCCGACGCCTTCATTCAGGGCCTTGGTCCGCTCGCCGAAGGCATCCTCGCTTTCCGTGAAGGCGCGCCCACCGAGAAGCTTCCCGGCGGCAAGTTCTTCATGGAAAAGTATAGCGCTCAGAAATATGACAACCCGCCGGAGGCTTATGGCGCCTTCGCTTATGCCGCGATGGACATGATCCTCGACACCATCGAGAAGGTGGGCCCGGACCGCAAGAAGGTCATTGCCGAGCTCGCCAAGGTGAAGGACCGCGACTCCATCGTCGGCAAGATCACATTCGACGATCACGGCCAGAACACCGTGCCGGTGATCACCAAGTATGTGGTCCAGGACGGCAAGTTCGTCGAATGGGATGACAGCGAGTACGCCACCGGCAAGCGCAAGCTGCCGGGGCAAAAGTAACTTGCGGCATCAGCGCTGCGGGGTCGCGTCTTCGCGGCTCCGCTCCGCCCTTCAATTCCGACGGTAAGATCGTAGAACATGGATTTGGGCCTGTTCGCGCAGTACGTCATGAACGGGCTGATGCTCGGCATGATGTATGCCCTGGTCGCGGTCGGCTTCACGCTGTTCTTCGGCGTGCTCGACGTGATCAAATTCTCGCATGGCGACGTGCTGACGGTCGGCGCTTTCACGGCGCTGGCCACCTACGCCGGGCTCAATCTGATCGGCCTGCAGTCGAGTTGGCTGGCGCTGATCGTCATCCTGGTGATCGCGACGCTTGCCATGGCGTTCCTTGGCATGCTGATCGCGCGCTATCTCGTGATGCCGCTGCGCTCGGCGCCGGCGCTCAATACGCTACTGATCACCTTGATGCTCGGCACCGTGCTGCGCGAATGCGTGCGTCTGTTTTATCCGCAGGGAGCCAATCCGAAACCGTTCCCGGCCTTGCTGCCGCGCAGCTCGATCGATCTCGGCGCGTTCAACTTGCGGCTCGACAACGTCCTGATGCTCTCGGCCGGAGTGCTGACGATCGTCGGCCTGCAATTTCTTCTCAACCGCACGCGGCTCGGCCTCGCCATCCGCGCCGTCGCGCAGGACGAGGAAACCGCGCGAACCATGGGCATCAATTTCACGGCGGTGGTGCTGATCACGTTTGCCATCGGTTCGGGGCTCGCCGCCTTCGCCGGCGTGATGAACGGGCTCTATTACAATGAGATCAACTTCGGCATCGGCCTCTATCTTGGCGTTGTCGGCTTCGCGGCGGCGATTATCGGCGGCCTGGGCAGCATCTATGGCGCCATCCTCGGTGGTTTCCTGTTCGCCGGCTTGCAGACGGTCGGCACGGTGCTGTTGCCCTTCGCCAGCGCTTACAAGGACGTGTTCGCTTTCGCCGTCGTCATCGCCATCATGGCGTGGCGGCCGACCGGCCTGATCCGGGAGAAGATCAGTGAGCGGGTCTGAGCCGGTGGCGGGGCAGGGCAAGCCGGCGCGGACGGGATGGTGGCCCGGCGTTGCCGCGATCGGCATCGCAACCGTTTATCTGATCGCTTTGCTCGGCGCCGAAAAGCAGCCGATCATCATCTCGCTGCTCGCCGCCGGCATTGTCGCCGCGGGAACGGCCGGATGGTTCGGCCTGTTCGACGGCGTCAGCCGCTCGTTTGCGGAGCACGAGGACCGGATGGGCGTTTCCGCCATCGTGGCCGCGGTGGCCGTTGCCGCCTGGTTTCATGAAGATCACTTCGTTCTGCTGCTGGTCATCACCGTGCTGCTGACGACGGTGGCGACGCTCGGTCTGAACGTCCAATTCGGCTACGCGGGCGTGCTCAATTTCGCCGGCGCATCGTTCTTCGGCATCGGCGCCTATACGTCGGCCGTTCTCAACACGACGGGGGTGCCGCACCTGCTGGTGCTGCTGATCGGCGGTCTGCTGGCGGCGTTGATCGGCTCGCTTCTGCTGCTGCCGGTGTTGCGCACGCGCGGTCATTACGCCGCCGTGGTGACGATTGCCTTCGCCCTGCTGTTCAAGACCTTCCTGGAGGTCAACGACGTGCTCGGCGGGCCGCAGGGCATGCAGGTCAAGGGCATGACCCTGTTCGGCTGGTCGTTCAACGACAACGTCGAGATCGGGGGAATCACCCTGTCGTTTTACGTGAGCTATTTCGTCCTCAGCCTTGCCGTGCTGATCGCCGCCTTTGTGCTGGTGCGGCGGCTGGAGCGCTCATGGATCGGGCTCAACCTCGACGCCCTGCGGCTGGACGAGACGGCGGCCGGATGTTTCGGTCTCGATATCACACGCTGGAAGATCACCGCCTTCCTGATCGGCAATTTTCTCATCGGGATTGCCGGCGCGTTGTTCGGAATGGTCGGCGGCTTCGTCGGCCCGAACAACTACACCTTCGGCGACTCGCTCATCCTCGTGTCGATCCTGCTGCTCGGCGGCATCGGCAATCCCTGGGGTCTCGTGGTCGCCACCTTCATCGTCGTCGTGGTGCCGGAGAAGCTGCAGACCATCCAGGAATATCGCTTCCTGCTCTACGCGTTGATGGTGATCGGCGTGCTGCTGTTCCGTCCGGAAGGCCTGTTGCCGCGTCCGGTGCGTCGCTATTTCCCGGGGTGGCGGCCATGACCGCACTCCTGGAAGCCCGCGGCCTGGTGCGGCGGTTCGGCGGCGTGGTCGCGCTCGATGGCCTCGACCTTGTCGTGCAGCCGAATGAGATCATCGGCCTCATCGGCCCCAACGGTTCCGGCAAGACGACGTTCTTCAACGTCGTCACCGGCATTTATGGCGCCGACGCCGGAAGCGTGACCTTCGACGGCGCCGACATCACCAATGCGGCGTCGCCCGCCGTCTATCGCGCCGGCATCGCGCGCACCTTCCAGCGCTCGCGCTTGTCGCTGCCGCTGTCGATCTTCGACAACATCATGATCGGCAACAACATGATGCTCAACCAGGGCCTGTGGTTCAATCTGGTGCGGCGCGGCGCCTTCAAGCGCGAATTCGAGGCGAACTATGCCGCGGCCCGCGCGCTGGTGGACGTGTTCGAGCCGGCGCTGGCCGACCGCATGTTCGAGCCGGTCGCCGGCCTGCCGATGATCGACCGCCGCCGCATCGAAATCTGCCGTGCGATGATCAGCGCGCCCAAGCTCCTGCTGCTCGACGAACCGTCCGCCGGCATGACGCACGACGAGACGGCCGAGCTGATGGACGACATCATGCTGGTGCGGGAGCGCAACAAGCACCTGACGATCGTCATCGTCGAGCACGAGATGGGCGTGATCGAGCGCATCACCGACCGCTGCGTCGTTCTCAATTTCGGCCGCAAGATCGCCGAGGGCACTTATCGCGCGGTCGCCGCCGACGCGCTGGTCCAGGAAGCCTATCTCGGGGTGGCATGATGACGGCGATCCTCGAACTCGACGGCGTCACCACGGCCTATGACAAGGCCGACGTGCTGCAGGGCGTCTCGCTGGCCGTGCAGCCAGGCAAGATCACCTGCCTGCTCGGTTCCAACGGCTCGGGCAAGACGACGCTCGTGCGCTCGATCCTCGGGCTCACGCCGGCGCGCGCCGGCCGCATCGTCTTCAACGGCACCGATATCACCAAGCTGCCGACGCACAAGATCATTGCGACCGGCATCGCCTGCATCCCGGAAGGCCGTAAAGTCTTTCCCAAACTGACGGTCGAGGAAAACCTGCGCGTCGGCGCCTATCAGGAGCGCTCCGACAAGATCATGCTCGCGCGCATGGCCGAGATCTTCCAGATCTTCCCGCGGCTTGCCGAGCGCCGCACCCAGCTTGCCGGCACGATGTCGGGCGGCGAGCAGGCGATGGTGTCGATCGGCCGCGGGCTGATGTGCGCGCCGAAGCTGCTGCTGATCGACGAGCCGTCTCTCGGCCTGTCGCCGCTGTTCGTGAAGGAGAACTTCAACATCATCCGCCAGATCAACGAGCGCGGCATCACCGTGCTGCTGGTCGAACAGAACGTGCACCAGACGCTTGCCATCTCTCACTTCGGCTTTGTGCTGTCGAAAGGGCGCGTCGCCACCAGCGGCACGCCGTCGGAACTCGCCGCCCGCGAAGAGGTGAGAGCGGCTTATTTCGGGTAGATCATGCCGTCGTCCGTCGCGCTGACGCAGGAGCTGGTTCGTTTCAACACCATCAATCCGCCGGGCGCGGAGCGCGCTTGCGCGGAACATCTCGCCGCGTTGCTTCAGACGGCCGGCTTTGCGGTCGAGCTCGTTCCCTTCGGCGAGGGCCGCGCGCAACTCATCGCCCGTCTCGGCGGCAAAGCGGAGCGGCCGCCGCTCGCCTTCACCGGCCATCTCGACGTCGTGCCGCTGGGCGCTGCGCCCTGGTCGGTCGATCCCTTCGGCGCGGAGATCAAGGACGGCAAGCTTTACGGCCGCGGCTCCTCCGACATGAAGAGCGGCGTCGCCGCCTTCGTCGCCGCTTCTATCGCGCTGGCCGATCGGCTGCCGGGCACGCCCGGCGTCCTGCTGGTGATCACCGCCGGCGAGGAGACCGGCTGCACCGGCGCCGCCGCGCTCACGCAGGCCAGCCTCGGCCAAGCCGGTGCGCTGGTCGTGGCGGAGCCGACCGGCAACCGGCCGCTGGTCGGTCACAAGGGAGCGCTGTGGCTGGAGGCGGAAACGCACGGCGTCACCGCGCACGGCTCGATGCCGGAGAAGGGCGTCAATGCCGTCTACAAGGCGGCCCGCGCCGTGACGGCCTTGCAGGAGTTCGACTTCAACGTGGCGCGCCACGCCGTGCTCGGCGGCCCGACGCTCAATGTCGGGACCATCCATGGCGGGCTCAATATCAATTCGGTTCCCGATCGCGCGGCGATCGGCATCGATATCCGCACCATCCCCGGACAAAGTCACGCGGGCCTGCGCGAGCAACTTGCGGGCTATCTCGGCGCGGACGTGACGCTGAAGCCGCTGATCGACGCGCAGAGTGTCTGGACCGACCCGCAAGGCAATTGGATCGGCGAGGTGATGCGCGCGGCGCAGGACGTCGCGGGCGTCAGCGACGAGATCGGCGCCGCGCCCTACTTTACCGATGCTTCGGTGTTGACGCCGGCGCTCGGATCGCCGCCGACCGTGATCGTCGGTCCCGGCGAACTGGCGCTGGCGCATCAGACCGACGAATACTGCTTCGTGTCGCGTATCGAGCAGGCGACCGAGATTTATGCACGGCTGATCCGAAGCTGGTGCGCTCTCTAGCGGCGCACGGCGTTCGTCATCGAACCTTGATTTTGACGGGGAGTTGGCGCGCCACGGCCGATGAAGATGGGCACTATTGTTTCGCCGTGCCTCTATGATGCCGCAGCCCGCAACGCGCTCCAATCGGCAAATCTGCGACCGCCTGCGATCTTGCGCTGCGCATTGTGGATCGACGGACGTCCCCATATCGGGCAAAAACGACCTTACGCCAACCGGTTTGGCGTCTAAACTCCCGGTCTGCGACCGAGCTCACCAACGGCTGAAGTTTTGGGGGGAGACGTTGAAGGAATTCTGTTTCAGGGCACCAGCGCTTTTCGATGCATCGGCCAAGGCTTCTATGGAAGACGAGCTGATACTGCACGATGCGTCTAGCGCGGCCGAACATCTTGCGAAATTCAAGAAGTTCGCTCTTTGGTTGAAGTCCGAAATGGTCAACAAAGGGCTGGCCGCAAACGGCCCGCATTTTGATGAAGGCAGTTGGGCAATCGACGTTCCGTCGGACGGCGGCTCCTTCGTACTTTGCATCGTCTCAGGGAGTTCCGGTGACGATCCGCTGTTCCGATTGCTCGTCTCGGAATTCGGCGGCGCGCCCGAAGACGTTGGCGATGCCGTCGAACATATTCTACGCAATGCGAGCCAGATCAGGGAGCTGAGGGTCGATTGACGCGCCGGCGGCGCTAATATGGGTGCCGGCCGTTGCGAATGGCCGCATTCGGCGCCAATGGCATATTCCAGAATGGCGCGCCCGAGACGATTCGAACGTCCGACCTTTGCCTTCGGAGGGCAACGCTCTATCCAGCTGAGCTACGGGCGCGTGCCGCCTAGATAGACGAATCTCCCCCCACGGGCAACGCCGCGCGGCCGGCGGCTTCGGGCGTCGCGTGGCCTCCCGAAAGGGCTCTTGTGCGCTGGCAGGCCTTGCCGATTCGCCCCGGTTTACAAGGGCAAAAGCGGTATCGCGCGCCGGGCAGGGGCTGAAAAAGCCCGCCGAATCGCGCTTTTTATGCGCTTTCTGTGACTAAACGGCCTTTTGTTGCGTGGAAACGCTTGCAAGACCACACGAATCTCGTAGTGCTTCAAGCTCTCTCGCGCATGGTGCGCTCAAGGAGCTAACTCACATGGCAAAAGCCGCCGCCTCAACCAAGCCGAAAGCCGCCAAGCCGGTCACGACTCGTCACCTCGCCGCCACGCTCTCGGAAGCTCATCAGCTGACGAAGAAGCAGGGCCTGGAGATCATGGAAAACCTCATCGGTCTGATCACCAAGCACCTGAAGAAGGGCGAGCGGGTGAAGATCGCCGGCCTCGGCATCCTGCAGGTGCGCAAGCGCGCCGCCCGCATGGGCCGCAACCCGGCCACCGGCGAAGCGATCAAGATCAAGGCGTCGAAGAAGGTCGCGTTCCGCGCCGCCAAGGATCTCAAGGAAGCGATCTAAGCGCTTCTCTTTTCAGTTTTGCGTACCGCAAACCCCGCTGGCTTGGCCGGCGGGGTTTTGTTTTGTCTTCTTATCCCTCCCCTGAAGGGGGAGGGATGCGCGCGCAGCGCGCCGGGTGGGGTCGCTTCACACATATCGAGGATACGGAGTGTGCACGATTCGCAGCCGTGATACGCTTACCAAGCGGCTGACGTACACGGACCCATCGTCAGCCCGCGCACGAGGAAGCGCATGACCCCGCCAGACTTGCTAGAAGCTGGCATATACACGATCCCCGAGGTAGCGGAGCTCGTTAACGCTCCGCAGGCTGCCGTGCGCGTTTGGGTCGAGGGTCATACGGGCAAGCAAGATCCTGTCATAGACAATCAGCTAGGCCGCGTGGGCGGTAAAACTGCCGTGAGCTTCGCAAATCTCATGGAGCTACGTTTTATTGCGCGGTTTTCCGCTGCGGGCGTCGGTTTGCGCGATATCCGAGCGATCATGAAAGAAGCGAGTGACACGCTAAAGCATCCGCATCCATTTGCTACCCGCACGGTATTCAAGACCGATGGTCGAAAAATCGTTGCCGATATTGCTCGCCGTAATGGTCTAAATTTGATCTATGATCTAAAGACGAAAAATTATGAGATGCCTTCTGTCGTCATGAAGAGCTTCAAAGAAAATGTGCTCTTTGATCCAGAAGGCGAGGCAGTGGCATGGACGCCGCGACCAGATATTGCGCCCAACGTCATTATTCACCCGAAGTTTTCTTTTGGTCAGCCGATACTGGATGACAGTCGCATCCCGACAGCGACCATAGCTAAGACTGCGAAGGTCGAAGGCAACACGCGATTTGTCGCGGAAATATTCGAGATACCTGAAAGGCATGTTCGCCAAGCAGTTAAATTCGAAAAGGATTTGCGTAGGGCTGCTTGAAGATAGCGTTTGACGAGAACGTTTCTCCTGCGATGGTTAGGGTCTTTCAGGCCTTTGCCAGCGAACGGCAATTGAAAAAAGTCACCGGCGAGTTTGAAATAAAAAGCTCCAAAGATTACGCGCCCAAGCCAGGCGATGCCGACTACATACGCGGAAGTGATGTTCCTTGGCTGAAGCGCTTTGCAGCGGATGGTGGCAAGGTAGTAATTTCCGGCAATACGGAAATGAAGAATGTGCCGCATGAACGGCTGGCGTTGATTGAATGTGGGTTCGTAGTCATATTTTTTGAAAGTCAGTGGTCTAACTGGAAATTTTTTCGGAAGTGCGCGTTGTTATTGCATTGGTGGCCCCAAGTGGCCACGAAGGCAAAGCGGGCGAAAGCTGGAACATTCTGGCATATACCTTGCAATTGGAAGGAAACCGGCCGGCTTCGAAAGGTATCTAACGAAGACCCGAAGCTGCTAAAAATTGAACGCCAAAAAAAGAAACCGCGTAGGCGGAAGCCAGGGGCTGACCAGGCGGAAATTTTACCCCCTTCATCTGACGGACCGTTATTCGAATTTGTTGCCAAGAAGGCAAAACATGGAAAAGAAAAAGCCTGAGAACTCGATGCAGGTGCAGCCCTGATGAGCGAAGCGAAATCCGGGGCGGCATCATGCTTGGCTCTATTTGGTTCCGCATCGCGCTGCGCTTATGCGGACTACCTGCTAACGGCGGAAGGAGCGTGATGCCATCCGAGCTAGATAGAAAATGACCAAATGTATTCCTGCCATAAATGTTACGGTGAATAGGCTCGCATCAATTTGCGGAGTAATCAGTCCAAAGAGGCCTGATGCGCTATGGACTTGCACAAAAATCAGTATCGATGAGATCAAGATCGCGCCCGCTAGCACAATTAGCGGAACTCTTAGCCATCCCATGAGCGCAAAAACTGAGAACAGAAGGGCGTCTTGGATCGTCATATAAAGTCTGCGCGCGATTTCTTGCCGGTCACGCCAGCTACCCCGCTCTTATGCGCTAACGATTAGCTTTCTTAAGCAGTTCAGCAAGTGATTTTGCGTCCTGCTCTTTGAGCAACGTATCGAGATGCATGTCCCCGCGGACTCCAAAGTCTATGTGATATTGCCCCTCGATGGTCTTAACGAGAGTGTCGCCCCGTTTCTCCCGAAGCGAGCCCGCTCTGGTGCGAGCTCGCTGACCTTTCATGCGGGGAGCGTCGTGACGGACGGGCGGGGCCTTCTTGTGCGGCATCTGTTGCTCCTTGTTGGAGTGCGCCTGAGCGTTAGGGCCGATATCCAATCTACACCAAAAACGTGCATTTCTCTCTGACATCCCACCCACCGAGGGGCGTGTTCCGGAGACAGACCGAAGATGGGGGCGGGATGCGTAACCCCCCTTCCTGGGAGGCCCCGGCCGAGCGTCCGCCGGCCGACCCCTCACCGGGCTCGCTTCGCTCGCCACCCTCTCCCACAAGGGGAGAGGGTAAGGGCGCCCGCGGCAACCCGGAGCCATGCAGCGGCGTTGGTATCGACCTGGAAACCATGCTTCGGCCCGCTCTTGCCCGCACCCGCGCGGGCCTATAATCACCCCCCGGTAGCCAGTTAGGAGAATCCGATGTCGCAAGCGGCCGAGAAGCGCGAGGGCAAGCCCCAGATGCTGAAAGATAAGGATTTCAACTGGGAGGACCCGCTCGGGCTCGAGTTCGAGCTCACCGAGGAAGAGCGCATGGTGCGCGACACGGCGAAAGGCTTCGCCGAAGACTATCTGATGCCGCGCGTCATCAAGGCCTACTCGGACGAGAAATACGATCCCGACATGATGCGCGAGATGGGCAAGCTTGGCCTGCTCGGCCCCACCATTCCGGAGACCTATGGCGGCGCGGGGCTCGGCTATGTCGCCTACGGCCTGATCGCGCGCGAAGTCGAGAAGGTCGATAGCGGTTATCGCTCGGCGATGTCGGTGCAGTCCTCGCTCGTCATGTATCCGATCTACGCTTACGGCACCGAAGCCCAGCGCATGAAGTATCTGCCGAAGCTCGCCTCCGGCGAGTTCATCGGCTGCTTCGGCCTGACCGAGCCGGACCACGGCTCCGACCCCGGTTCGATGATCACCCGCGCCGAGAAGGTCGCCGGCGGCTACAAGCTCAATGGCGCCAAGACGTGGATCTCCAACGCGCCGGTCGCCGACGTGGCGGTGGTGTGGGCGAAGCTCGATGGCGTGATCCGCGGCTTCATCGTCGACCGCGGCACGAAGGGCTTCTCGACGCCGAAGATCGAAGGCAAGCTGTCGCTGCGCGCCTCGATCACCGGCGAGATCGTGCTCGCCGATTGCGTCGTGCCGGAGGAGAACCTCTTGCCGAACGCCAAGGGCCTCGCCGGTCCCTTCGGCTGCCTCAACAACGCCCGCTACGGCATCGCCTGGGGCGCCATGGGCGCGGCCGAGTTCTGCTGGCACCGCGCGCGCCAGTACACGCTCGACCGCAAGCAGTTCAACCGGCCGCTCGCCGCCAACCAGCTCGTGCAGAAGAAGCTCGCCGACATGCAGACCGAGATCGCGCTCGGCCTGCAGGGCGCGCTGCGTCTCGGCCGCATGCTGGAGCAGGGCAAGGCCGCGCCGCCGTCGATCTCGCTGATGAAGCGCAACAACTGCGGCAAGGCGCTCGACATCGCCCGCGTCGCCCGCGACATGCACGGCGGCAACGGCATCTCGGAGGAATTCCACGTGATGCGCGTGCTGTCGAACCTCGAGACGGTGAACACCTACGAGGGCACGCACGACATCCACGCGCTGATCCTCGGCCGCGCCCAGACCGGCATCCAGGCGTTCTTCTGAGCCGCTGCAATCCTGCGCCGCGCGTTCGCGCGCGGCGCAGAGGAATGACATGACCCTCCCCATTATCCTCATGCTCGTCGCCGCCGGCGTTGGCGGGGGCATGTTGTCGTCGATCGTCGGCGGCGCGGCGGTGGTCACCTATCCGGCGCTGCTCGCCGCCGGCCTGCCGCCCGTGACGGCGACCACCTGCAATCTCGCGGCGTCGTTTCCCGGCGTTTTCCTCGCCGCCCTTTCCGACCGCAAGCAACTGCCGCCGCTCGACCGCGCCTTCGTCGGCATGCTGATCGCCTCGATGGTCGGCGCCGCCATCGGCGCGGCGTTGTTGCTTTTGACGCCGCAGCGCGTGTTCGCGCTGCTGGTGCCGGTGCTGCTCGGCTTCGCCACCTTGCTGTGCGCCGTCGCCGAACCGGTCGGCAACTGGCTGCACGCACGCGCGCTCAAGCGCGGCAGGACCATCGATTTCAGCGTCACCAATCTCAAGATGCTTTTGCCGGTGTCGTTCTACGGCGGTTATTTCGGCGCCGGCGTCGGCGTATTGTTGCTCGGCGTCATGTCGGTCGCCACCCGCGGCGATTATCGTTCCGCCAACGTCGCCAAGAATCTGGTCGGCAGCCTCAACAGCGGCACGGCCGCGGCGATTTTCGTGATGCAGGGTGAGGTGGTCTGGCCGCAGACCTTGGCGCTCGCGGCCGGCACGGTCGCAGGCGGCATCGCGGGCGCCTGGCTCGCGCGCATCCTGCCGCGTTCGGTGATGCGCGTTGCCGTGGTCGTCACCGGCGCCGTGCTGACGGGTTATTTCGCCTGGAAATATTGGTTCTAGAGCGCGACGGCCTGCACCTTGCGCGCAAGCGCGACGACGCGTTTGGTCATCGCACTGTTCGGATCGGCCAGCGCATCGATGACGTCGAAATGGTTCTTGCCGGGGATCGCTTCGTAACGCGTCTCGGCCATGCCCTGCCGCCAGGCCTCGGCAATGGTCTTGCTTTGGCGCAGAAACTCCGCCGACTCGATGCCGCCGACGACCGCGTCCAGCACGCGCCCGGCCGGCACGTGCCAAGTGATCGGTGACAGCTCGCGCGCGGCTTTGTCGGTGAGTTTCAAATCCGCGTTGACCGAAATCTGCGTCAGCGGCGCGAGATCGAACACGCCGGAGATCGCATAGGCCGCCGGCACGAGATCGTTGGGCGCGTCGGGGGCGAGCGTCTTCCACTCGGTCGCCAGCATGCAGGCGGCGAGATGCCCGCCGGCCGAATGGCCGACGGTGAGGAAGCGCTGCCGCCGTTTGCGCCACAGATAAAGGCACGCCGCGCGGATTTCTTGAACGATATCGGCGATCGTAACAGCCGGGCAGAGATCGTAGCCGACGACCGCGACCGTCACGCCCTGCGCGTTCGCGCCCGACGCCATCTGGCTGAACTGATCGGGGTGCAAGGTGCGCCACCAGCCGCCGTGGATGAAAAGCATCAGCGGCGTGGTGGGGCCGTCATTCTCTGCCGGAAACAGATCGATGGTCTGGCGCGGCGAGGGTCCGTAGGAAAGGCCGATCTCGGCCTTGCGCGATTTCGCGCGATAGGCCTGCGCCTCCGCATGCCAGCGCGCGAAAATCTCCACGTGCTCCGGCACCCGCGCGCGGTTGTCGTATTCCACTTCGTAGTCGATGGCCATCGCGCTTCTCCCGCCGGAACCGAGCGGCGGGAGAGTGCGGCAAAGCCGGCGGGCCGGCAAGTCTAGCGCTTCATCTGCGCCTTCAAGGTGTCGGCGACCGCCTGGTCGAAGGAATCACTCTTGCGCTGCGGCGCTTTCTTCGCCTGTTCGACTACATAGCCGTCGCGCTTCTTGACCAGTGCGGCCATGCGTGCGTTGAGCGCGGCGCGCTTCTCCATCTGCTTGTCGAGCATGGCCGCGCGCTGCTCCGCGCTCAGGCCGCGCATCGCCTCGGGCGCATCCTCGTCCTTGAGCGTTGAGAGCTTCTGCCGGCCGGCCTTGACGTCGGCGACGAGATCGCCTGAGCCGGTGATCGCTTCGCCTGCGCTTTTCGCCGCGTTGCGCGACATGTAACCGGCCATCTCGGCGGCGACCGGGGCGGGCGCGCTGGCGGCCTGCTTCACCTTCTGCTCCACGCTGCTGCGCTGGTGGCGCGGCCCGTACGGAATGACGGTGCCGTTGATCTCGTTCTGCAGCTCGATGATCTCGACGTCATACGGCGTCTCGATCATCACCACATGGCCGCCGTCCTGCGGGATCGGAAGGTAGCGGCCGTTGCCCATCTGCGCGACCTCGCGCCACACGCGTTCGGTGTCGCGCGCGCCGCCGGCCTGCACGGCATTGACCAGGATGCCGCGCTCGCGCGCGATCTTCAGCACCTCGGGATATTTCGTGTCCTGCGCGTAATCCATGTGCGGCGGCGCGTCGCCGACCAGGAACAAGATTCGGAAAATCTCATCGCCTTGCGTCCAGGACAGCTTGGTCACGCCGACATGCAGCGCCTCGTTCACGCTCTCCGGCCAGTCGCCGCCGCCGCGGGCCTTCAGCTCCAAGAGGTTGGCGTAAAGGTCCTGGATGTCGGTGGTCAGCGGAAATGTCTTGGTGACGTATTCGTCGCCGATGTCGCGGTAGGCGACGAGGCCCATGCGGATTTCAGCGCCGGGATTTTCATCGATGATGGTGGTGGCGATCGACCAGATCTTGCGCTTGGCGCCCTCGATCAGCGGGCCCATAGAGCCGGTGGTGTCGAGCACAAAGGCGACCTCGACGACGGGCTTTTCGCCCGTGCGCACGGCGGCCTGGCTTGTCGGCATCAAGGCGAGCACAAAAAAAGCGAGGGCTGCTGCCCTCGCGCCGAATGTGATCATGTGAGTCACCCCTGGGTTGGAAGGATTCGTCGAACGGGACAATCCTTCTGGGGCATCCGGGCTTCCCAAGGCCGGAACTGCGGCTCGCCACCGGCCGATTTATGGCGGATTTCGGCGCGGTTTGTCCGGCAGCTTCAGGCGCGATATGAGATGGCGGCTAGAGGGAAGCTTATGAAAATCGACGGAAAACCCACACGCACGATCTGGGTGGAAGCGGACGGTGCCGCCGTCGGCATCATCGATCAGACGCAATTGCCGCATCGCTTCGTCACCGTTCGGCTGACGACGCTGGACGAGGCCGCCCACGCCATCAAATCGATGCAGGTGCGCGGCGCGCCATTGATCGGCGCGGCGGCCGCTTATGGCATGTGGCTCGCACTGAAGGCCGACGCCTCCGACGAGGCGCTGGAACGCGCTTATGCGGTGCTGCACGCCACGCGGCCGACGGCGATCAACCTGAAATGGGCGCTGGATGAGATGACGGCGGCGGTGCGCAACCGCCCGCGCGCCGAACGCGCCGCGGCTGCCTTGCGGCGCGCTAATGAGATCGCCGAGGAAGACGTCGCCATCAATCAGGCGATCGGCCGCAACGGCTTGAAGCTGATCGAAGAGATCGCCGCGCGCAAGAAAGGTGAGAGGGTCAACGTGCTCACCCATTGCAACGCCGGCTGGCTGGCGACAGTCGATTGGGGCACTGCCACGGCGCCGATCTATATGGCGCACGACAGGGGGCTGCCTGTCCACGTCTTCGCCGACGAGACGCGTCCGCGCAACCAGGGTGCTTCATTGACCGCCTGGGAGCTCAACAAGCACGGCGTGCCGCACACCGTCATTCCGGACAATACCGGCGGCCATCTGATGCAGCATGGCCTGGTCGACCTCGTCATCGTCGGTACCGACCGCGTTACCGCGCAGGGCGACGTCTGCAACAAGATCGGCACCTATTTGAAGGCGCTGGCGGCGCGCGACAACAACGTGCCGTTCTATGTGGCGCTGCCGTCGCCGACCATCGACTTCACCGTCAGCGACGGAGTCGCCGAAATCCCGATCGAAGAGCGCGGGCCGGAAGAAGTCGCGCTGATGACAGGCAAGACAAAGGACGGCCGCATCGAGACGGTGCAGATCGTGCCGGACGGGTCTAGCGTTGCGAACTACGCCTTCGATGTGACACCGGCGCGCCTCGTCACCGGGCTGATCACTGAACGTGGCGTACTCAGGCCGGATCGCGCCGCGCTCAAAGCGGCATTTCCCGAGCGGGCCTGATTTGGCTAAGATGACGGCATGAACTTCGCTGCTCAAAAACTCGAATTGCCCGTCGACGGTCGCCAGTCCGAAACCGCGCTTGCCGTTGCCCGCGGCACGGCGCGGCTGTTGCATGCGCACGGCTTCTGCGTGGTGAGCGAATTGCCGCTGCCGTCCGGCCGTCGCGCCGATCTGGTGGCGCTCGACGTGCGCGGCGAGTTCTGGATCGTCGAGATCAAGTCCTCCGTGGCGGATTTCCGCGCCGACCAGAAATGGCAGGATTACCGGCTGCATTGCGACCGTCTGTTCTTCGCCACATCGCTGGAAGTGCCCTGCGAGATCTTCCCGCCCGACGCCGGCCTGATCGTGGCGGACGCCTTCGGCGCTGAATTCAAATGCGAAGCGCCCGAGCACAAGTTGCCCGCTGCCACGCGCAAGGCGATGATGCTTTTGTTCGCCCGCGCCGCCGCGGTGCGCCTGCAATCGCTGGCCGACCCGACCGGGCCCTATACGGATTTCACCTGAACCTCAGCCCGCGACGCATTCTTTGATGCGGCCTTTCAGTTCCTTGGACTTGCCGTCGCGCGACACTTTGAGGACATAGCCGCCGGCATATTTCTCGCGCTTCTTGTCGAGCCGCGCCTGGATGACGAGTTCGATCAATTCGCGCGCTTTCTCATCGTTGATCTCGAAATGCAGCCGCAGGTCATCGCCATAGAGCCACTGCTGCGTGATGTGCGTACGGTCGAAGGCGATCTCCGGTGCGCTCGTCGTTATGCCGCCGGCCGGTTTGATCGCGATCGTGCCCACGTTCACCTGCACGATCGGACCGTTGCGGCCCGCGATGGCTTCCATCTCGAACTTGATGAACCTGTCGTCGATCACGCAGTCGACATTGGCGCTAGCGAACGTTGGCGTCGCGGTGAGCGTTAGCAGGCCGGCAAGCAAAAGGCCGCCGAAGCGGCCTTTCACAAAAGCGAAGGCGGCGGTTTTCACCGCGGCGCTCTCTTCGCCAGAATCCGCTGCAAGGTGCGGCGGTGCATGTTCAGCCTGCGCGCCGTCTCCGAGACGTTCCGTCCGCACAGTTCGTAAATGCGTTGGATGTGCTCCCAGCGCACGCGGTCGGCCGACATCGGATTTTCCGGCGGCTCGATCTTCGTGTTGTCCTGCGCGAGCAGCGCCGCCACGACATCGTCCGCGTCCACCGGCTTGGCGAGATAGTCGACGGCGCCGAGCTTCACCGCGTTCACGGCGGTGGCGATGTTGCCATAGCCGGTCAGGATGATGCCGCGCGCTTCCGGTCGGCGGCGCTTGAGCGCCGAGATCACGTCCAGCCCATTGCCGTCGCCGAGTCGCATGTCGACGACGGCGAAAGCGGGCGCCGCCTGCTCGACCTGCAACAGGCCTTCCGCGACGGACTCCGCAGTGTTGACCGTAAAGCCGCGGCTTTCCAGCGCCTTGGCCAGCCGCTGCAAGAACGACCGGTCGTCCTCGACGATCAGCACCGAGCGCTCGCCGGGAGCCGCTTCCTTCGTCGCCGCCACAGAGACGTCATCAACCGCGATATCCACGCTTCCACCCATCCTTGTTAACGATGCGGCGCATCGTAGCGGCTCAGCCGCCGTCACATCATAAAAAAATAGTGATGGTTCCGCCCATATCAAGCCGCCACGGTAAGCGGCCGCTCCAGTTCGGTGCGCGGCCACCGTACGGTCACAACCGCGCCGCGATCGGGTGCCGGCAGGTTGGCCAGCGCCAGCGTCGCGCCGGCACGCTCCAGCAGCGTTTTGGCGATGAAGAAGCCGAGGCCGAGGCCGGTCGGCTCGTCGTCGATGACGTCCGCCTTACGGCGGCGGCTTGTTACGTAAGGTTCGCCGATCTTGTCCATGACTTCCGGCGCGAATCCCGGTCCGTCATCGATGATCGTGACCTCGATCTCGTCGTCGTTCCATTGCGCGCCGACGACCACGCGGTTCTTGGCGAAGTCGACCGCGTTCTCCAGGATGTTGCCGAGCCCGTAGAGGATGGCAGGATTGCGCGTGACTACCGGTTCGTTGCTGCGGTCCTCCGGCGCGGTCACGCCGATGGCGATGCCGAAATTGCGATGCGGCGCCACCACTTCCTCGATCACCGTCATCAGGGGCAGACGATCGAACGGCTCCAAGCCAGACGACAGCTTGGTGAGCTTGGCGAGAATGTCACGACAGCGCGCCGCCTGCTCGCGCAGGAGCCGGATGTCCTCTGCATGCGGCGATGATGCAGGTATCGCGTTCTGAAGTTCTTTGGCGATGACCGCGATGGTCGACAGCGGCGTGCCGAGCTCATGCGCGGCGGCCGCGGCAAGCCCGTCGAGTTGCGAGAGATGCTGCTCGCGTGCCAGCACGAGTTCGGTGGCGGTGATGGCGTCGGCGAGCTGGCGCGATTCCTCGGTGATCTGCCATGCATAGACGCCGATGAAGCCGATCGCGAGCAGGATCGAGAACCAGACGCCCATCATGTAGATCGGCGGCAGCTGCAGCGGATCCTCGCTGTCCCACGGCAGCGGGTAATGCACGAACACCAGCACGGTGGCGCAGGCAATGGCAAAGCCGCCGAGCATCACCGTGAAGCGTGCGGGCAGGGCGGTCGCCGAGAGCAATACCGGACCCAGGAACAGGAAGGCGAAAGGGTTCTGCAAGCCGCCGGTCAGGAACAGCAACACGGCCAATTCGGCAGTGTCGAAGGCGAGCAGCCAGGCGGCGCGGTCGGGGTCCAGCCGCTGCGCCGGGTGGAAGCGCAACCGCAGCGCCACATTGAGCCAGGCCGACAGCACGATCACCGCCATGCAGGCCCAGATCGGCAGGTCGAAATCGAGCCCGAGATAAACCACCAGCACGGCGGTCGTCTGCCCGACGATGGCCAGCCAGCGCAGCCGCATCAACGTGTCGAGGCGCACGTTGCGGCGCGGATGATGATGGACGAGCTCGGGCGTGACCATGGGCCGGCAGTGTAACGGTGGGTTTCGCGAGGGCCAAATGCGGGCGTTTCCCATACACGAAGCGGGCCTTGCACTTCCTGCGGCCCGGCGTCACATCTGATGCGTCATGGACGCGCAGAACACCTCCGCCATCGCCGTCGACCGCCTGGTCAAGCGCTATAAGACCGGCATGGCCGTGGACGGCATCACGTTCCGGCTGCCCCCCGGCTCCGTCACCGGCCTGCTCGGCGGCAACGGCGCCGGCAAGACCACGACCATCGCCATGATCATGGGCCTCGTCACCCCCACCGAGGGTACTGTTCGCGTGCTCGGCGCCGAGATGCCGAACGAGCGTTACCGCGTCCTGCACCGTATGAATTTCGAAAGCCCTTACGTCGACCTGCCGATGCGGCTGACCGTGCGGCAGAACCTGTCGGTGTTCGCGCAGCTCTATGCCGTGCGCGATATCGACGAGCGCATCCGCGCTTTGGCGGCCGATCTGGACCTTGCGGATCTCTTGGACCGGCCGACCGGCAAGCTCTCCGCCGGACAAAAGACGCGCGTGTCGCTCGCCAAGTCGCTGCTCAATCACCCGGAAGTGCTGCTGCTCGACGAGCCGACCGCTTCGCTCGATCCCGACACGGCGGATTGGGTGCGCGGAAGGCTCGAACATTTCCGCCGCACGAAAGGCGCCACCATCCTGCTCGCCTCGCACAACATGCTGGAGGTGGAGAGATTGTGTGAGCGCGTCATCATCATGAAGAAGGGCAAGATCGAGGACGACGACACGCCCGAAAAGCTTCTGGCGCGCTACGGCCGCGAGACGCTGGAGGATGTGTTCCTCGACGTCGCGCGTGGGCGCAATCGCGAGGCCGCGCAATGAGCCTCGCCGAAACCGCGGCCTCCTTTTCCCTCAGCCGCGTCGCCGCCATGGTGCGGCGCTATTGGTATCTCCTGCGCTCGTCCTGGCCGCGCATCCTCGACCTGATCTACTGGCCGGCGGTGCAGATGCTGATGTGGGGCTTCCTGCAGCTCTACGTGTCGCAGAACGACAGCTTCTTCGCGCGCACCGGTGGCGTGTTCATCGGCTCGGTGCTGCTGTGGGACATCCTGTTCCGCGGCCAGCTCGGCTTCTCGATCTCGTTTCTCGAGGAGATGTACGCGTGCAACCTCGGCAACATCATGATGTCGCCGCTGCGCCCGGTCGAATTCATTACGGCCTTGATGATCATGAGCATCGTGCGCTTGTCGATCGGCATGGTGCCGGTGACGTTCCTTGCCATTCTGTTCTTCGACTTCAATTTGTGGTCGCTCGGCTTCGCGCTGGCGGCGTTCTTCCTCAATTTGATTTTGACGAGCTGGTCGATCGGCATCTTCGTGTCCGGGCTCCTACTCAGGAACGGCATGGGCGCCGAGAGTCTTGCCTGGACCATCATGTTTTTGTTCTTGCCGCTCACCTGCGTCTATTACCCGGTGGCGGTGCTGCCGCACTGGCTGCAATACATCGCCTGGGCGCTGCCGCCGACCTATGTGTTCGAGGGCATGCGCGCGCTGTTGATCGATCACGTCTTCCGCGCCGACCTGATGCTCGAGGCTTTCGTCTTCAATGTCGTGCTGTTCGCGGCTGCATCATTCGCATTCATGAAGCTTTTGCAGAGCGCGCGGGAGCAAGGCAGCCTGCTCCAGACCGGCGAATAGATAAAATAATACAATATTTACAGTGGCTTATGTGTTCCGGCCCGCGTTGTAAACCAGGCACGAAGAACTTATCTCTATGTTGACGCTATGGGCGAAAAGCGACAGGGTGCCGCAGTGCAAAAAGGGCCGGGGCCTAAACCGATGGCGATTGGTGAATTCGACGGGGCAGCCACGCTCCCCGGCGAGAGCGGACTGTTGCTCGCGACGCCGATGTATTGGCTTTACGAGCTCGGCCACGCCGCGCTCAATCCGGCGCGCGCTTTGGCCGATGCCACGCGCCTGTTCTACAAGAACCCCGCCAATCCGCTGACGCACACGACCTACGGCAAGTCGATGGCGGCCGCGGCCGAGTTGTTCGAACGCTCCACGCGCCGCTATAGCCGTCCCGAATGGATGATCGACGACACGACCGTCGGCGGCGAGCGCGTGCCCGTGCACGTCGTGACGATCTGGGAGCGGCCGTTCTGCCGCTTGTTGCATTTCGAGCGTGCCTTTACCCGCGCGCCGCGCCGGCCGCAGCCGAAGCTCCTGATCGTGGCGCCGATGTCGGGACACTACGCGACGCTGTTGCGCGGCACGGTCGAAGCTTTCCTGCCCAACCACGACGTTTACATCACCGACTGGCGCAATGCGCAGTCGGTGCCGCTGGCCGAAGGCCGCTTCGATCTCGACGACTACATCGATTACGTCATCTCCATGCTGCACATGCTGGGCGGCGATACGCATGTGTTGGCGGTGTGCCAGCCGTCCGTGCCGGTGATGGCCGCGGCTGCGGTGATGAACGCCGACAACGACCCTTACGCGCCCAATTCGATGGTGCTGATGGGCGGGCCGATCGACACGCGCATCAACCCGACCGCGGTCAACAAGCTGGCCACCACGCGCGATCTTGAGTGGTTCCGCAGCCATGTCATCACCAAGGTGCCGTTCCCGCATCCCGGCGTCATGCGCGACGTTTATCCGGGCTTCCTGCAGCTGCACGGTTTCATGAGCATGAACCTCGATCGCCACATCGAGGCACATCACAATCTTTTCATGCATCTGGTCAAAGGCGACGGCGACTCGGCGCAGAAGCATCGCGAGTTCTACGACGAGTATCTCGCGGTCATGGATCTTTCCGCCGAATTCTACCTGCAGACGGTCGATACCGTATTCATCCGCCATGCGTTGCCGAAGGGTGAGATGACGCATCGCGGCCGCCGTATCGATCCGGCCGCGATCACGCGCACGGCGCTGATGACGGTGGAAGGCGAGCACGACGATATCTCCGCCGTCGGTCAGACCAAGGCGGCGCACGACCTTTGCGTCAATCTCCCGGACGACATGAGGGCGCATTACCTGCAGCCGGCTGTCGGCCATTACGGCGTGTTCAACGGCTCGCGCTTCCGCGCCGAGATCGCGCCGCGCATCGCCGACTTCGTGCTATCGCACAACGGGGCCAGGCGGCAGTCCGGCAACGGCGCCGTCAAGCACTGATCGCGCGTGCAACTAGCGAAGATTTGCGCGCGCGAATCGTGGCAGACTGCCGGTCCCGGCTGAATCGGGTTGCTGATCGCCAAAGTGCTGCCGATGTCGCTGCGCGCATTCTTCCAGTCCCGCGGAACCGCCGAGCCCACGGCCATCGCCGTGGCGTTTCAGGACGAGATCTTCGACATCCGCGTCCGCCGTCACCGTCAGGCGCGCCGCTATACGCTGCGCATCCACGCCGCCACGCGCGAAGTCGTGCTCACCATGCCGCCCCGCGGCAGCCTCAAGCAAGCGAGCGAATTCGCCCACAAGCACGGCGCCTGGATCGCAGCGCGGCTCAAGCGCTTGCCACAGGCCGCGCCCTTCGCACATGGCGCCATCGTTCCGCTGCGCGGCGTCGATCACCGCATCGAACACCGGCGCGGCGCGCGCGGCACGGTATGGGCCGAATGCGGCGACGATGGCGCGACCATGCTCTGTGTCGCCGGCGGCGAAGTGCATGTTACCCGCCGCGTCCGCGATTTTCTCAAGCGCGAGGCCAAGCGCGATCTGGAAGTAGCGAGCAAAGCGGCCGCACAAGCGCTCGGCGTCACATTCAGCCGCGTGTCGATCCGCGACCAGGCCAGCCGCTGGGGTTCGTGCTCGACGACGGGCGTGCTCTCTTATTCGTGGCGGCTGATCCTGGCGCCGCCTTTCGTTCTCGAGTATCTGGCGGCACACGAGGTCGCACATCTGGTCGAGATGAATCATTCGCGCCGCTTCTGGCGCCTGGTCGAACGCATCTGTCCAGACCTCAAGCGCGCCAAGGCTTGGCTCGACGCGCATGGAGCCAATTTGCATCGTTACGGCTTGCAGCACGACCCGCGTTCATAGATAAGACGTTTTTTGAAAGTCCTGACCGTCATGCTGCGTCCCAATACCTTCGCGCTCACGGCCTTGCTGGCCGCCCTGAGCGCCTTCGGGCCGCTGACCACCGACATGTATCTGTCCTCGATGCCGGACATCGCGCGGCAACTGTCCGCCACCCCGGCACAGGTGCAGTTGACGATTTCCGCCTATCTGGTCGGCCTTGCCTTGGGCCAGATCGTCTACGGCCCGGTATCCGATCGCTACGGCCGCAAGCCGGTGTTGCTCGGCGCGCTGGCCATCTACAGCCTGGCGGGCTTGGCCTGCGCGGTGTCCGCCTCTATCGATTTGCTGGTGGCTGCGCGTATTTTTCAGGCGCTGGGTGCGGCCGGCCTTCTCGTCATCACGCGGGCCGTGGTGCGCGATCTCTATACCGGGGCGCGGGCGGGCCGTGAATTGTCGGTCATTGCCGCGGTGATGGCGCTTGGGCCGGTGCTTGCGCCGGCTGTCGGCGGCTTGCTGCAGACGGCCTTCGGTTGGCGCTCGGTGTTTCTCGCCTTGCTCGTCGTCGGGCTCGCCGGCGCGGCCGCGGTGATATTCCTGCTGCCGGAGACTTTACGCACGCGCACGTCCGAGCGTTTCTCGCTGATGTCGATGCTGCGCTCGTTCGGTGTACTGCTGCGCCATCCGGCATTTCTCGCTTATCTCGGCCTGGGGGCTTTCAGCTATTCCGGCCTCATCGTCTGGATCAGCAGCGCGTCGTTTGTGCTGCAGGACCTGTATGGGCTGACCCCGTTTCGTTTCGGCGTCGTCTTCGCGCTTGGAGCGCTCGGCTATATGTCGGGTTCGACCTTCGCCGCGCGTTGGGTGACGAGTCTCGGCCTCGATCGGATCGTCGGCATTGGTGGCATGACATTGGTTGCCGGCGGTATGGCGATGTTGGCGGCGCTCGCCTTCATTCCGACTTCGGCCTTCTGCTTGGTGATCGGCGCCGCCGTCTATATCGCCGGTCTCGGCATGGTGCTGTCGCAGTCGATCGCGGGTGCACTGTCGCCTTTTCCGGAGCGTGCGGGCGCGGCGTCGTCGCTCTTTGGCTTTTGTCAGCAGAGCGTAGCGGCTGGCGGCGGCGCCTTGATCGGCGTGCTGATGGGGCACAGCGCTTGGCCAGTCGCGATCATGGTCGCGGCCTTCGGCGGCCTCACGTTTATCTTGTGGTTGGTGACGCGCGCGACGCGGCTGAAAGCCGTGAAATTCTAGCGGCGGCCGAACAGGTTTTGCAGCAGATAACCGTCGAGGCTGGCGCCGTCGCGTGCCGGCGGTGCGCTGGAGGCCGATTGCACAGGCGCCGTGCCGACGGTCGCGGCCGGACGCGGCGCGGCGGCATCGTTGCCGCCGAACAGGCCGGAGAACAAGCCGCCGCTGCGCGTGGTACCGCCGCCGGGCAGGCTCGCAACCGGTACGCCCTGGTGCGCGGTGCGCATGAAGCGGCTCCAGATCTCAACCGGCATGCCGCCGCCGGTTACTTTCTTGGTCGGCGAACCGTCGTCATTGCCGAGCCAGACGCCGGTGACGAGCTTTGCCGTGTAGCCGATGAACCAGGCGTCGCGGAATTCCTGGGACGTACCGGTCTTGCCGGCCGCCGGCCAGCCGGGGAGCGCAGCCTTGTGCGCGGTGCCGATGGTCAGCGTCTCGGCCATCATCGCGTTCATCATCGCGACGTAGCGCGCGTCGATGATGCGGCCGAATTGCTGATTGCTGCGCGCGTACAAAACCTTGCCGTTGCTTAAGGTCACGCGCTCGATGACGTGCGGCACGATGGCGTAGCCGCCATTGGCGAAGGGCGCGTAAGCGCCGACCAATTCGAGCATCGATACTTCGGAGGTGCCGAGCGAGATCGAGGCATTGGGCTCGAGCCGCGAGGCGATGCCGAGCCGGTGCGCGGTGCGGATCACCGCCATCGGTGTCAATTCCATGGTCAGCCGCACCGACACGGTGTTGAGCGACATCGCCAGCGCCTTGGTCAGCGTCACCGGGCCGTAGTACTCGCGGCCGTAGTTTTCCGGCTGCCAATCCTTGATCTTGATCGGCCGGTCGTCGCGTACGGTGTCGGGCGTGAGGCCGGCCTCGAGTGCGGTCAGATAAACGAACGGCTTGAAGGCCGAGCCCGGCTGTCGCTTGGCGGCGACCGCGCGGTTGAACTGGCTGTCGGCATAATTACGGCCGCCGACCATGGCGCGCACCGCGCCGTCCGGCGTCATCGCCACCAGCGCGCCTTGCTCGACGCCGGCTTTATCGCCCTTCGCCGCCAGTTCTTCGGTGAGTGCCTTCTCGGCGTTGGCCTGCAGCGTGCCGTCGATGGAGGTGTGGATGATGACATCCTGCTCGACATGGCCGAGCACGTCATTGAGCACGTCCATCACCCAGTCTGCGACGTAATTGATCGAGCCGTTGCCGGCCTGCGCGACGATGCGCGGCGGCTTGGCGATGGCGGCCTTCTCGTTGGCGTGGCTGATGAAGCCGAGCTCGGCCATGGCGGCGAGCACGATCTTGGCGCGGTTCTCGGCGGCGTCGAAATTGCGCGTGGGCGCAAGCCGCGACGGCGATTTCACTAATCCAGCGAGCAGCGCCGCCTCGGCGACGGTGAGCTGCTTGGCGGACTTGCCGAAGTAGCGCTGAGAAGCCTGCTCGATGCCGTAGGCGCCGGCGCCGAAATAGACGCGATTGAGATAGAGCTCCAGAATCTGCGTCTTGGAGAACTTGCGCTCCAGCCACAGCGCCAGCAGCACCTCCTGCAGCTTGCGCGTGATGGTGCGCTCCTGCGTCAGAAACAGGTTCTTCGCCAGTTGTTGCGTGAGGGTCGAGCCGCCTTGCGCCACGCCGCGATGCAGGATGTTGGCAACGAGCGCGCGACCGATGCCCATCGGATCGACGCCGTAATGTTCGTAGAAGCGCCGGTCCTCAATGGCCACGAAGGCACGTGGCACGTAGTTCGGCATTTCCTTCAGCGCCAAAGGAGCGCCCGCAAGATCGCCGCGGCGCGCGAGCGCGCGACCGTCGTCATCGACGATCTGGATCGACGGCGGCCGCTTGGGGATTTCCAGGGATTGGATCGGCGGCAGATGCGCGCCGACATAGGCCACGGTGCCGACGGCGGCGATCACCAGCCAGATGCCGAGCACCATGCCCCAATAGGCCATGCGCACCAGAAGCGGACGTCCGCTGCGGCTGCGCTTCTTTTTCGACTTCTTGCGGCGTGGGGCAGGTCTGTTGCCGCCCGAGGGCCGCTCACCGGCCGAGACGCGCACCTCCGGCGCGGAGTCGAAGACCGGCTCCCGGCGGCCGCCCGCTTGTCCCCGTCCCGACGCCATACGCGACCCACTACTTAAACTGGCGGCAAGCGCCGCCGGTCCCCAAAAAGGCACGCTAGAGGGCGCGGTTTAAAGCGGTGTTAAACGGAAATTTGCAAGATAATACAGTTGGTTGTGTCGCAAGCGCCGGGCCCGTTCGAGCGAACGATGAGATGAGAAGTGACGGCGCTCAGCGCACGCGTGTCCAGATCAGGGTCTTGCCCAAGGCGGGGAGCAGCACGTAGGCGCGCACGCGCAAGGTGCCATCGTCCTGGATCGTCATCAGTGCCCGGTAATCCACACCGTCGTCGGGATTGTAGATTCGGCCACCTTCCCACGCGCGCTCACCATCGGCGCGCCGAAGATCCCTTAGAACCGTGAGTCCCAACAGCGGCCGTCCGCGCAATGCGGGGTTCCTATTCTTTAGATCGACCAAGGGCACGCCTTGTGCGTCGTTGGGCCATCTGAACCAAACGATCTTCCCGCACAACCGGGCGCCACAGGGTGCGATCGCGACCTGGATGCGTTTGTTCGCGTGCAGCCAGACGCCGGCCGGCGTCTGGCTTTGCGCGGCGGTCGGCATCGCGGCAAGCAGCGTGACAAACAGAGCGTAGGCAAGACGACGCACGGCCTAAACCTCTTGCGCGCGCCGCACGTCCTTCAATGTTTCCGAAATATCGAGCCGCATTCCCATACGTGCGGAGCCATATGCAAAAATAGCACATTGCCGGATTGGTGAAAGCGGGGTCGCAGCGTCCGCCGGCGAACACCGAACACTGCTTGATTCATCTCAATGCCGCCCGCGCAAAATAGCCAGATTAGTATCTCTACTGCTGTGCCGCTGCGAACATCGATCCACTGTTTCAGCTTCGCGAAGCGAACGATGACCATAAGATCAAAATTTCTTACGGTTGTGTTGCTGCAGGTCGCCTTACTGTGGCCGGCGAGCGCGGATGAAAGAAAGCCGGACGAGTGTGGCCTTGCATCGGTCTATGGGAGCACGAGCGAAGAGACCGCGAGTGGAGAAGACACGCAACCCGAAGATTTTACCGCCGCGCATCGGACGCTGCCATTCGGGACGCTGGTGCGTGTCGACGACCTGAAAACAGGGCGCTGGACGGTGGTGCGGATCACCGATCGCGGCCCCTTCGTCAGCGGAAGAATTATCGATGTGTCACAGGTGGCCGCTCGCCAGCTCGGCGTTTCCGGCTTAATGCAAGTTTGCCTCAGAATCATATCGATCCCTGAAATACGGCCAGCGGGAGGGAATTGATTGAGGCGGATGTGTTGTCTGCCAGGCCGACGGCCTTCGTTTCAGACAACCGTGCCGAATAGTTTCCCGATGCCGGCCGTGAGCGCCATCGCCAACGCGCCCCAGAATGTTACGCGGGCGGTGGCCCTCAAGACATTCGCGCCACCCGCTCTTGCCCCGATCGCCCCGAGAAGGGCAAGAAAGCCCAAGGATGCGACGGATACGAGCGGGACGAGCGCGCCCGCCGGCGATACAGCCACCATCAGCAAGGGCATGGCAGCACCGACAGAGAACATGGCGGCCGAGGTCAGCGCTGCTTGAACGGGACGCGCGGCGGTGATTTCCGAAATCCCGAGCTCATCGCGCGCGTGAGCGCTCAAGGCATCTTTTGCCATCAATTGCTGGGCAACCTGCCGTGCAAGCGCCCGATCGATACCCCGTTTGACGTAGATATCGGCAAGTTCATCGAGTTCAAACGCGGGATTTTCACTCAACTCCTTGCGCTCGCGTGCGAGATCGGCCCGCTCGGCGTCGGCTTGAGAGCTGACGGACACATACTCGCCGGCGGCCATCGACATGGCGCCCGCCACCAATCCCGCGACACCGGCGATCAGCACCGCGTTCGGCGTTGCGGCCGCCGCGGCGACCCCGACGATCAGACTCGCGGTCGATATGATGCCGTCATTGGCACCGAGAACCGCCGCTCGCAACCAGCCGATGCGGTCGACGAAATGGCGTTCTGAGTGCAACCGAAGGCGGCTCATCCGATGACACGTGTCAGATCAAAGTCGTCCGAGCAGCATGAGAATGACGACGATGATCAGGATCGTGCCGATGAGACCGACGCCGCCGTGACCAAAACCGTAACCGTACCCGCCGAAGCGGCCACTGAAGCCACCAAGCAGGAAGATGATAAGGATGATGATAAGAACGGTACCGAGCGACATGTGTTGTCTCCTTTGGCAGGACTTAACTGAACATCGCACCTTCCATTCGCAATTGCCGTGCTATTTCTTCTCGATGGAGATGCCGCTTTTGCCGACGTTGATCTCGATGCCGGTGGTCTTCTGCCGCTCCTGATAGAGCTGATAGCCGAAGACTACGGCGGCGACGGCGAGTACGCCGATGACGAGGTAAAGAACGTTACGATTCATGGTCCGACAGCCCCAACTTTCAAAGTGCACTTAAAACCAACTAACCCCCACCAACGGCAGCACTCGCTGTAGGATCGCTCCCACGCAGATCAACACCACGAGCAACTTGAGAAGATTGGCCAAACGACTGTCATTGACAAATTTTTCAATGGCCCAAAAACAAATCGCGCCGACGACGCAAATAATCAGCACCCCAACTAAGACCGAAAGCACGGCAACCTCCTGATCTGGTATGGGAACGAGCCTCGCCGGCAACTCGCAACTGTAATCACAGAGTTTCGCGAATTCAACGCTACGCTTCTATGCTACGCTTCTATTTCCGATGCGGGGCGCGCGCCTGACGACGGAGCGCGCCCCGTTTTACCTATGGCGGCGGGCATCAAACCAAATCCCGCCAATGCCGACGACACGATCAGGCGGAAACCGCAACTCAACGGCACTGGCCCCAATAGCCGAAGTTACGATCTCGATCGGTTAAGATCCAACACGCGCCGCCCCGGGGCCTGGCCCGTCGGTAAGGAGTGGCGGTCATCGCACCGGCTGCGGCGCCAACTATGCCAAGCGCGATCGCCGGACCGGGATCATAGCGATAGCCGTAGCCGTAATCGTCGCCGCCGTAGTAGCCAGGTCCGTAATAGACGGGCCCGCCATAATAGCCGGGAGCGTAGTAGCCGGGACCGCCGTAATAATACTGGTTCTGCGCGGCGGCTGCCCCCACCATGGCGCCAATCACCCCGAGCGCGACGCCGGCGCCGACAGCCCGGCTACGGCGCGAGCGGACCTGGTCGACCATGTCTGGTGCTGTCGTCTTCACGGCGACGGTGCTCGACGGCACTGGTGCCGCAAAAGAAGGAGCAGCTTCGCCGAAGGCGATTGCGCCGGCGATTCCGATTACGATGGCTCGCTTCATCGACTGTTTCATTTTCATAACAACCTCCTTGCAAATAGACTTTCGTAAAAAAGTTGGGAGTAAAAATAGCGCCGGCGCCGACATGCGCTTTGCGATAGGTCAAGGAGGTCAAGACTGCCGGTAAGGGTCGGCTTGACTGGATGGTTGTATGCCGCCGTACTGCTGGCGGCCCGCATTGCCGGGTCGCCTGGTTTTGCCCCGCCAACCTTTTCATGACTTGGATCAAGCGAAGCTGAGCGGGTGTTAATATGCTGTTCCGCAAATTAGACTATGGACCTGCGGAATGGACACTCCGAGCAATGTGCCTCCGCGCCTGAAGATCAGGCGCGTCAGTCTCGATACCGGCCGTGAAAACGTGGTGGTGCTGTCGCGGCGGTCGCGGGCGTTGCGGCCCGAGGTCTTCCGCGGCTTCAGCAGGGTCGAGCTGCGGGCCGGCGACCGGGAGCTGCTGGCGACGTTGCTGCTCACCGATGACGGTATGGTCGGCGTCGACGAACTGGGTCTGTCGGAGCCCGCTTTCCACCGCTTCGGCCAGCCGGTCGATAGCCTGGTGTCGGTCAAGCCGGCGACGCCGCCCGAAAGCCTCGACTACGTGCGCGCCAAGATCCAGGGCCACTCGCTGCAGCCGGGCGAGATCAGCGCCATCATCGACGACATCTCGCACTACCGCTACTCCGATATGGAGATCGCGGCGTTCCTGATCTCGTCAGCAAGCTTCATGACCAGCGGCGAACTGCTGGCGCTGGCGCGCGCCATGGCGGACGCCGGCACCCAGCTCAAATGGGACCGGCAGATCGTCGTCGACAAGCACTGCATCGGCGGCATTCCTGGCAACCGCACCTCGATGGTGGTGGTGCCGATCGTCGCCGCGCACGGCTTGATGATTCCCAAGACCTCCTCACGCGCCATCACCTCGCCGGCCGGCACCGCCGACACCATGGAGGTGCTGGCGCGGGTCGATCTCGGCGTCGACGAGATGCGCGACGTGGTGAATGCCTGCGGCGGCTGCCTGGTGTGGGGCGGGCATGTGAATCTGTCGCCGGCCGACGACATCTTGATCTCGGTCGAGCGCCCGCTGTCGCTGGACACACGCGAGCAGATGGTGGCCTCGATCATGTCGAAGAAGATCGCCGCCGGCTCCACGCATCTCCTGATCGACCTGCCGGTCGGGCCCTCGGCTAAGATCACGACCGCGATGGAGGCGATGCGGCTGCGCAAGCTGTTCGAGTTCGTCGGCGATCACTTCGGCATCGCAGTCGAGGTCATTACCACCGACGGACGCCAACCGATCGGCAACGGCATCGGCCCGGTGCTGGAGGCACATGACGTGATGGCGGTGCTGTCGAACGATCCGGCCGCGCCGAAGGATCTGCGCGAGAAGTCGCTGCGGCTCGCCGCGCACCTCATCGACTATGATCCGGAGATGCGCGGCGGCAAAGGCTATCAGCGCGCGCGCGAGTTGCTCGAGAGTGGCGCGGCGCTCAAGCAGATGCACAAGATCATCGACGCGCAGGGGCCGTCCGGCTGCCAGGCCGTTCTCGGTTCTCTCACCAGGGACATCGCGGCCGAGCGCGATGGGGTGGTGGAGGGCATCGACTGCCTGCGGCTCAACCGGCTAGCCCGCACCGCCGGCGCGCCGATCGACAAGGGCGCCGGCATCAAGCTGTTCAAGAAGATCGGCGACCATGTCGAGCAGGGCGAGCCGCTCTATCGCATCCACGCAGTCGACGTCGCGGAGTTCGACTTGGCGCTCGCCGGTGCCAACATGGATGCCGGTTATCGGATCGCCGAACCCGGCGAAGACGAGCGCACGCCGTGAGCGGCGCCGTCATCCAGAGCCTGCCCGAGGGCGTGGCGGACGCCGCGCGGCTGGCGAACAAGCTGGGCGTACCATTCCAGCCGATCGACGTGCATCGCTTTCCGGACGGTGAGTTGCGCGTCACGGTCGGCTCGGCGGCGTCCACGACCATTCTCTACGTGCCGCTCGATTTCCCGAACGACAAGCTGGTGGCGCTGCTGTTCGCGGCCGAAGCGCTACGGCGCGGCGGCGCAAAGCGCTTGGTGCTGGTTGCGCCCTACCTCTGCTACATGCGGCAAGATACGGCGTTTCACGAAGGTGAGGCGATCAGCCAGAAAGTTATCGGCAACCTGATCGCATCCACAGTAGACCGGGTCATCACAGTCGATGGGCATCTGCATCGCACCCACGATCTCCGCGCGGTGTTTCCCGGCATCGAGGCCGAGGATCTGTCGGCCATGCCGTCGATTGCCGCTGCGCTGCACGGTATCGATTGGAGCACGGTCGTGGTCGGGCCGGACGAGGAGTCTCAAGCCTGGGTGAGCGATCTGGCCGGACGGCTGGGGCTAGCCTACGCCGTCGGCCACAAGACACGTAATGGCGATCGTTCGGTAGAGATTAGCTTCGCTGACCCGGGCGTGTTCAAGGGCCGGCCGGTGCTGCTGGTCGACGACATCGTGTCGTCGGGCGGCACGTTTATCGATGCCGCGCGGGCGCTGCACGCGGCGGGCGCGGCAACGATCGATGCGGTGATCACGCACGCGCTGTTCCCGCCGGCGATGATCAAGGATTTTACCCGCGCCGGCATCCGCAGCGTACGCTCGACGTCGAGCGTGCCGCACCCGACCAACGCGATCGGGCTGGACGATGTTCTTGCCGACGCGCTGCGCAAGGAGACATTGGTATGAGCGTCACCCTGCGTTTCTGCGGCGCATCGCGCACCGTCACAGGCTCCTGCTATCTGTTCGAAACGAAGGCGGGGCGAGTCTTGGTCGATTGCGGTCTGTTTCAGGGTCCGAAGACATTGAAGGCGCTGAACTACGGGGCCTTCCCGTTCCGTCCGGCCGACATCGACGCCGTCCTGCTCACGCATGCGCATATCGATCATAGCGGTCTGCTGCCGAAATTGACGCGCGAGGGCTTCCGCGGCCCGATCTACGCGACCCGCGGTACTGTCGACCTCTGCTCGTTCATGCTGCCGGATGCCGGCAGCATTCAGGAATCGGAAGTGGCGGCGCTCAACCGCCGCAATGCCGCGCGCGGACGCGATGAAGTGACGCCCATCTACACGCAACGGGACGCGATTGCCTGCCTCGATGCTTTTCGCCCCGTCGCCTATGAGCAATGGGTGCCGGTGCTGCCGGGCCTGCGGGCGCGGTACTGGAACGCCGGACATCTGTTGGGGTCGGCTTCGATCGAAATCGAGTTCGATGGCGCCGGCGGCAGTCCGTTGCGCACACTCGTCTCCGGCGACATCGGTCCGGACAGTAAACTGCTGCAACCCGAGCCGGAAGCGCCGACAGGCTTCGATTACGTGATTTGTGAATCGACCTATGGCGCGGTCGACCGCCCATCGGTGAGCGCGCCGATAAGGCGGCAGCATCTCGCGGCGGAAGTGCTCGATGCGCACAAGGCCGGCGGCGCGCTGCTCATCCCGGCTTTCGCCGTCGAGCGTACGCAGGAATTGATTGTCGATCTGGTCGATCTGATGGATCGTGGCGAGATCCCGACGGGGCCGCTATTCCTCGATTCGCCGCTTGCGATCCGGGCCACGGAAGTGTTCCGGCAGCATACCGAGTGCCTTGAATCGGACGTGAATGTCGACCGGCTGCTGTCATCGCCGCATCTGCGCGCGACCGAGACCGTGGAGGAGAGCAAAGCGATCGCCAAATTTTCCGGCTTTCACATCATCATCGCCGCGAGCGGCATGTGCGATGCCGGCCGTATCCGCCATCATCTCAAGCGTTGGCTGTGGCGGCGCGAAGCGACGGTGTTGCTCACAGGCTTCCAGGCACAGGGAACGCTCGGGCGCTTCCTCAATGACGGTGCCAAGGCGGTGCGTATCCAGGGCGAGGAGATCAAGGTCGCGGCACGCATTCGCCGCATCGACGATTACTCCGGCCACGCGGACGGGCCGGAACTGGCGCGGTGGATCGCGGCGCGGCGGCCGATCAAGCGCGGCGTGTTCCTGCAGCACGGCGAAGAGCCGGCGCTGCAGGGCCTGTCCGCCCGGATCGCCGAACGGACGGTGCCGGCGGCGCAGATCTTCATCCCGATCATGGACGATATTTACGAACTCGCCACGACAGCGCCGACACCGATCGACGGCTCGCATCGCCGCCGGCTGACGCCGGAGGCGGTGGTCGCGCTCGACTGGCACAACGACATGTCGCGGTTGATCCTCGACATCAACGCGGCGGTGGAGGCGGCCGCCGACGACCGCGCACGCGGCGTGATCATTCGGCGGTTGAAACGCGCGCTGGAGGATGAAGCCTAGGCGGAGGCGCTCTTGCCGTCGCCTGTGGCGAACAACGCGATCAGCGCGCGCTTGATGGCGGCTTGGCGGGTCGGTGAGGTGATCTGCGCGCCCATGAGATCGGTTATGTAGAACACGTCGACCACCCGCTCACCGAAGGTGGCGACGTGAGCGGACGCGATGTTGAGGTTGAGCTTGGACAGCGTCGCGGTCATCTCGTAGAGCAGACCGGTCCGATCGAGGCCGGTGACCTCCACCATCGTGTAACGATGGGACCACTGGTTGTTGATCGTAACGGTGGGCTCGATCGCGAAGGCTTTGATGCGTCCCTTGGGCGCGGCCCGCTTGCTCACCAGGTCGGGGAGGCGCAGTTCGCCGCGCAACGCCTTCTCGATCGAATCGGCAATGCGGCTGGCGCGGCGCTGCTCGTCCTCGTCACGCTCGAACTCGCGCGACAGCGAAATAGTGTCGAGGGCGCGGCCGTCGGTGGTGGTGTAGATCTGCGCGTCGACGATGTTGGCGTTGGCCATGGCGCAGGCGCCGGCGATGATCGACAAGAGCCAGGGATGATCGGGCGCCAGCACGGTCAATTCGGTGACCGCACGGTTGTTGTCGAACCCGGTCATGGTGGCGAGCGTCTTGGCCGCCTGTTCGGTCGCGCGCACGAAGCGGGCGTGCTCGATCTTGTGCGGCAGGTCGACCTTGAGCCAGTAGGCCGGATAGTGCTTGGCGATGTAGGCCTCGAGCTTATCGGCCGGCCAGTCTTTCATCGCCTCGCGGAATTCGGTCTGCGCCATGGCGACGCGCTGGGCGCGGTTGACCTCCGAGAAGCCGCCGGTGAGCACCGGCTCGGTTTCGTAATAGAGCGTGCGGATGAGCTGCGCCTTCCAGCCGTTCCACACGCCGGGCCCCACGGCCTTGATGTCGGCGGTGGTGAGGATGGTCAGCAGCTTCAGCCGCTCGGCCGACTGCACCACGGCGGCGAAGTTCTCGATCGTCTTGCGGTCGGACAAGTCGCGCGACTGCGCGACGCTCGACATCACGAGATGGTTCTCGATCAGCCAGGCGACGGTCTCGGTGTCGGCGGCTGAAAAACCGAGCCGCGGGCAGAGGCGGCGTGCCACGCGCGCGCCGGCGATGGAGTGATCTTCCGGCCGGCCCTTGGCGACGTCGTGCAGAAACAGCGTGACGTAGAGCACGGTTCGATTTTCGGGTCGGATCTTATGGATCAGCTCGTTGACCAGCGGCGTTTCGTTGTTGCCGCCGCGCTCGATCTCGGCGAGGACGCCGATGCAGCGCAACAGATGCTCGTCCACCGTATAGTGGTGGTACATGTTGAACTGCATCATGGCGACGATCTTGCCGAAGGCCGGCACGAAGCGGCCGAGCACGCCGGCTTCGTTCATGCGCCGCAGCACGGTTTCGGGATCGTTTTTGGACGTCAGAATCTCGAGGAAGAGCTGATTAGCCTCCTCGTTGTCGCGTAGATCGGTGTCGATGAGCTTCAGCGAACGCGTGATCGCCCGCATCGCGTCCGGGTGGAAGGCGAGATTGTGCTTCTGCGCCAAATGGAAGATGCGGATCAGATTGACCGGATCGCGCTCGAAGACATTGGCCCGGGCGCAGAGGATGCGGTTGTTCTCGGTGATGAAGTCCTTGGTGCCGGTGAGCTCCTTGCGCTTCACCGGGCGCAGGCGCGCCATCACGCGGCTCAACACCGGCACGCTCTTGGCGTGGCTGTCTTCCAATTCGGCGCAGAGAATGGCGGTCAGATCGCCGACATCCTTGGCGACCAGGAAGTAGTGCTTCATGAAGCGCTCGACGTCCTGCTGGCCGGGATGCTCAGTGTAGCCGAGCCGTACCGCGATCTCGCGCTGGATGTCGAAGGACAGGCGCTCCTCGGCGCGGCCGGTGACGAAATGCAGGTGGCAGCGCACCGACCAGAGGAAATCCTCGCAGCGCCGGAAGAGCTGGTACTCGAGTTTGTCGAAAACGCCTTTGTCGATCAGTTCATCGGGCTCGTGCACGCGGTAGACGTATTTGGCGATCCAGAACAAGGTGTGGAGATCGCGCAGGCCGCCTTTGCCGTCCTTCACGTTCGGCTCGACCAGATAGCGGGACTGGCCGGCGCGGCGGTGACGCTCCTCGCGCTCCGCTAACTTGGCGGCGACGAATTCGGCCGCCGTGTTGCGCACGACGTCGTTATCGAAGCGCGTCACCATCTCGTCGAACAGCGAGCGGTCGCCGAGCAGGAAGCGCGCTTCCAGGATGGCGGTGCGGATGGTCATGTCCGCCTTGGATTGGCGGATGCATTCGTCGACCGAGCGGGTGGCGTGCCCGACCTTCAGCCCGGTGTCCCACAGGCAATAAAGGATTGCTTCCGCGACCTGCTCGCCCCAGGCGGTTTGCTTGTAGGGCAGCAGAAACAGGAGATCGATGTCGGAGCCGGGGGCCATGAGCCCGCGGCCATAGCCGCCGGTGGCGATGACCGCCATGTGCTCGGCTTCGGAGGGGTTCTGCGACGGGTAAAGATGCTTGCGGGTGAAGTCGTAGAGGACGCGGATGATCTCATCCTGCATGCGGCAGAGCCGCTCGGCGCAGCGGCGGCCGTGCCGGTCCGCAAGCAGCATCTGCTCGGCCTTGGCGCGGCCGGCGATGAGCGCCGCCTTGAGCCGTTGCGCCAGCAGGGTGCGCAGCTCGCCCTCGCTGCCTTCATGACCGGAGGCCAGTTTTTCGAGGTCGGCCATCAAGGCCCGCCCGTCGATCAGGTCGCCGGGGCTCTTCGAGGCAGGCTCGGGTGCCGGGCGGTCATCGCGTTCGAGAGCAAATGAGGCCATGTCATCAACCGGGGTCGCGGAGCGATGTCTTACGTCATCGATTGCTAAGAAAGATAGTTGCGAGAGCCTGGGATTGCAGGATTTCGGCACAAATTTTGGGCGTTTTGTGCGGCTGCGAAGGATGTTCGGGCCAAAAAAGGCGGCGGGTAGGACGAAATCCGGGCATTCCTGTCCTGCGGGTGGGCCGTGGTGACAGCGACGGGTAACAAGCTATCCTGCCGGGCAACGATAAAAGCGGGAGCGAAACAAAAGATGCGCATGTTCCAAGTCTGCGTGTGCGGCGAGCCGCTGCAACTCAACGAACAGCCGACGCCGCAGCCCCAAGGGTCCGAGGTCCTTCTCAAAATCCTGGCGGCGGGTGTCTGCCACAGCGACCTGCACCTGGCCGACGGCTGGTTCGATCTCGGCGGCGGCAAGCGCATGAGCTTGCAGGACCGCGGCATGAAGCTGCCGGTGACCCTCGGTCATGAAAACGTGGGCGAGGTGGTGGCGGTCGGGCCCGAGGCCAAGGGCGTGAAGGTCGGCGACAAGATGCTGGCCGATCCCTGGATCGGCTGCGGCACCTGCGCGGTTTGTTTGCGCGGCGACGACAATCTCTGCCGCGCCATGAAGAGCCTCGGCGTGTTTTCCAACGGCGGCTATGCCGACTATATGATGGTGCCGCATCCGCGCTATCTGTTCGACATCGGCGATCTCGATCCGGCAAAGGTGGCGCCGCTCGCCTGCTCGGGCGTGACCACCTTCGGCGCGCTGAAGAAGGTGCCGACGCTGAAGGAGGAGCCGACGGTGATCATCGGTGCCGGCGGGCTCGGGTTGATGTGCCTGGCCTTGCATCAGAAGATGGGCGGTCACTCGGCCATCGTCGTCGACATCGATCCGGTCAAGCGCGATGCCGCCAAGCAGGCCGGCGCCGCGCATGTGATCGACGGCAACGCACCCGATGCCGCACAGCAGATCATCGATCTCACCAAGGGCGGCGCCTGGGCGGTGATTGATCTGGTCGGCTCATCGCAGAGCGCGCGCATGGGTTACGACAGCCTGTGCAAAGGCGGAAAATACATCATCGTCGGCCTCTACGGCGGCGACCTCACCGTGTCGCTGCCGCCGATCCCGATGCGGGCGCTCACCATCCAGGGCTCTTACGTCGGCAGCCAGCACGAGATGCGTGAACTGATGGATCTCGTGCGCCGCACCGGCCTGCCGCCGGTGCCGGTCGCCACGCGTCCGCTCAAGGACGTGAACGCAGTGATGGATCAGTTGCGCGCCGGCAAGATCGTCGGCCGCGTCGTGCTGACGCCGGCGTGACGGAGATCAACGCGATGGACGCCAATGCATTGCGCGCCATGCAAGCGCCGCTCAAGGAGCGTTACAAGAACGATCCCAAAGCGGCGCTGATCACCTTGAAGGCGAAGGGCACGCTCGATGACACGGCGATCGCCTGCAAGCTGGAAACCGGCCGCGCGCTCGCGGCGGCCGGCCTTCATCCCGCGACCGGCGGTTCCGGGCTCGAACTGTGCTCGGGCGACATGCTGCTGGAGGCGCTGGTCGCCTGCGCCGGCGTGACGCTGAAGGCGGTGGCGACCGCGCTCTCGATTCCGCTGCGCAATGCCACCGTGTCGGCGGAAGGCGATCTCGACTTCCGTGGCACGCTCGGCGTCGCCAAGGACGCGCCGGTCGGCTTCGCGCAGATCCGCCTGCGCTTCGACCTCGACACCGACGCGCCGCAGGAGCAACTCGATCAACTGCTCAAGCTCACCGAGCGCTATTGCGTGGTGTATCAGACCATCAAGAGCGGCCCGCCGGTGGATGTGAAGCTCGCGCGGATGTAACTTTCGCGGCCTCTCCCGGTGCGCGGGAGAGAGGAACGTCAATGCCCTCCGACTTTGATTTCACGCTCGTCCTCGTCCTGCGCATGGCGATCACCGCCGTCTTCGTACTCGCCGCGACGGTGACGGCCGAGCGTGCGGGGCCTTTGGTCGGCGGTCTGGTGGCGACGCTGCCGCTCGGCGGCGGGCCGGTCTATGTGTTCCTGGCGATGGATCACGACGCGGCCTTCATCGCAGCGAGCGCGGTGATGAGCCTCGCCGTCAACGCGGTGAACGTGACCTTCGCGCTCATCTACGCGCTGCTGGCGCAGGCGCGTTCGCTTCTCGTCAGTCTGTCGCTCGCGCTTGCGGCTTGGTTCGTGCTGGCGCTCGCCGTCTATTCCGTGGCATGGACACTGACGACCGCGCTTGTGCTCAATGTCGTGGTGCTGACCGGCTGCATCGTGCTGGCGCGGCCGTTGCGCAACGTAAAGATTCCACTCCTGTATCGGCGCTGGTACGACCTCGTGCTGCGGGCGGGGTTGGTGGCGGCGCTGGTCGGCATCACCGTGACCTTGAGCTTCCGCATCGGGCCTTCGGGCAGCGGCATTCTCGCCATTTTCCCGATCATCCTGATCAGCGTGATCCTCATTCTGCACCCGCGGGTCGGCGGCAAGCCGACGGCGGCGGTGATGGCGAACGCCGTGCTCGGGCTGGTCGGCTTCGCCTTCGCCTGCGTGACGCTGCACGTGACCGCCGTGCCGCTCGGCTCGGCCGTCGGGCTGACGCTGGCGCTCGGCGCCTCGATCGGCTGGAGCCTGCTGGTGCTACTCGCCCGCCGGCATGGAGTGACGGTGTGACCGCATTTCTCCTCGGTCTGCTGCTCAAGATCGTGATGACCGCCGGCATCGTGGTGGCGGCCTCGGTGGTGGTCGAGCGCAGCGGGCCGTTCATCGGCGCGCTCATTGCCTCGTTGCCGACGGCGGGCGGTGCGGCGCTGATCATCCTGGCACTGGAACATCCGCCGGCGTTCGTCGCGCAGAGCGCGGTCGGCAGCATCGTGTCGAATGCGGTCTGTGCAGTGTTTGCGATCAGCTACGCGCTGCTGGCGCAGCGCCATGCATTGCTGATGAGCCTCGGCGGCGCTTACGTGGTCTGGTTCGCTCTGGCTTACGCCGCGCGCTTTGTCGATTGGACGCTGGCAAGCGCGGTGTTGCTGAACGCCATCATTTTCCCGGCGACGATCCTGGCCGGCACGCGCTTCCGCACCACCGCTGCGATCAAGCGCGTCACATTGAGCGGCGCCGATCTCGCCTGGCGCGCCGCGGTCGTAACCTTGTGCGTGATCGTCGTCACAGCCGCGAGCCATTCGATCGGCTCGTTCCTGTCCGGCCTATTCGCCTTCTTCCCGGTGGCGATGGGCTCGTTCTTCATCATCCTGCACAGCCGTGTCGGCGGTGCCGCGGCAGCCAGTGTCGCCGCGCATGTGCAGGCGCCGCTCATTGGTCTCGGCCTTGGCCTCGCGGCCGTGCATTTCACGGCGGAGACAATCGGCGTGTGGTGGTCTTACGCGCTCGGCCTGTGCATCGGCATCGGCTGGAACGCGCTGTTATGGGGCTTGCGCGCTTGGCGCCGGCGCTAACGCAGTAAGCCTTCCTCCAGCGCCTTGATCTGGAGTGCCAGATAGCGCGAGAAGATGCGGCATTGCGCGAGGCTGCCGGCGGTGAACCACAATCCGGGCTGTGCGGTGCGCCGCCACATGTTACGCAATTCGCCGCCTTCGTCGAAACCCCAGACGGGACCGATGCGGTCGGCGATCGCGTCGCCGAGATAGGCACGCGCAGTGTCCTGCTGGTTCTTGTAGCCGGTCGCCAGCACCAATAGCTCGGCTGGCTTCACGCTGCCGTCGCGCATGCGCGCGCCTTCCGCAATGAAGCTGTCGATGTCGGCATATTGGATGAGGCCGACCTTGCCGTTGATGATCAGGTCTGAGCAGCCGACATTGAAATAGTAGCCGCCGCCGCGCCTGAGATACATCATCTGGAAGCCGGTTTCGTCTTCGCCGAAATGCAGGCGGAAGCCGGACCTCTCGAGGCCCGCCAACAATTCCTTGTCGACTTCGCGGCCTCTGGCGGTCGAGATCTGATAGGAGCGTTGCAGCACCGGATAAGGAAACGATGTCGCCAGCAGGTCGCAGTCCTCGAACGGGATGCCTTCGGAATAGATGGCGTAAACGCTCTGCGCTTCCTTCAGGCTGACGACATAGGTCTTGCTGCGCTGGATCATGGTGACGTCGGCGCCGTGGGCTTGCAGCTCCTGCGCGGCGTCATGACCGCTGGTGCCGGTCCCCAGCACCAGCGCTTTGCGGCCCTTCCAGTGCTCCGCGTTGGTCAAGTCGCCGGAATGCACGATCTTGCCGCGGAAATCTTTGAGACCGGGCAAGTCGGGGGTGACGGGAATGCTGCTCACGCCGGTGGCGAAGATAAGGTGGCGTGGATGCATCACGCGCTCGCCGCCATCCGATTTGCGCAGCGTGACATTCCACCGCTTGCGCTCGTCGTCGTAGCCGCCGGAAACGAGTGACGTGCCGGTCCAGAAATTCAACTCTATGCTTTCGGCATAGGCCTCGAACCAGTTCGCCAGCTTGTCCTTCGGGATATAAGTCGGGAATGTCGGCGGGAACGGCATGTAGGGCAGGTGATTGACGTGCATCTCGTTATGCAGCGTCAATGAATGATAGCGCTTGCGCCAGTTGTCGCCGATGCGCTCGTGCCGGTCGACGATCAGGGTATCGACGCCGAGCTGCGTGAGCCGCGCGGCGATGGCAAGCCCGGCCTGGCCGCCACCGACCACCAGCACGGCGGGATCGCGGTCGGCATAGGCGCGGGCGCGGTCTCGGCGTTCGAGCCAGTTCGCGCCGCCGAAATCGCGCGTGTTGTCCGGTTCGGCTGCCGCGCGTCGTTTGAAGAGCTCTTCGTGACCTTTGATCTCCTCGAGCGTGGTCACCACGGTCCATGCGAGGAGCCGCGACGGAGCCTGCGGGTCGGGCACGAGCCGGATCACGCCCGCGCCATTGCCGACTGCGGTCTCGAATGCAAACAGCACTTCGACACATTCCGTGCCGGCGCGGCTCACCCAGCGGGGTGGCGTACGTTTTGGCGGCACGTGGAAATTGGCGGGTCTCGCGCGCGCAAGCGTCTCGCGTAGCATGGTCTCGATGGCCACGCGGCAGCTCATCGTCTGGATAGTCCAGGTGAAGGCGACGACATCGCGCCAGAGGCCGTCGGGAATGAACATTGTCGCCGCTGCCGCAGCGTCCTGTGCCTGCAGCGCCGCTTCGAACCGTTCGAGCCACGCCTGCGCATCGGCGGGCGCATTCGCATGCCTCCGGTCGGCGATGTTCATCGACTGCCCTTACTTGTTTTGCGTCTCCGCCAGTTTGGCCTTCAACGCATAGAGCGCTTCCATGGCTTCGCGCGGCGACATGTCGTCGGGGTTGAGCGCCGCGAGAGCTGCGATGAGTTTATTGTCGGCCGGTTCTTGCGCGGCCTGTGGTACTTTGAACGGTGTGGCGAACAGCGGCAGGTCCTCGAAACCTTTCGGTGCGGCGCGGTCTTCCTGCTCGAGCTTGGCCAGAACGACCTTGGCGCGCTCGATGACCGACGACGGCAGCCCGGCGAGCTTCGCCACCTGGATGCCGTAAGAGCGGTCGGCCGCGCCGGGCGCGACCTCGTGTAGGAACACGACGTCGCCCTTCCATTCCTTCACCTTCACGGTCGCGTTGTGCAAACGGGGAAGCCGCACGGAGAGGGCAGTGAGCTCGTGGAAATGCGTGGCGAAGAGTGAGCGGCACTTATTGACGTCGTGCAGGTGCTCGACCGTGGCCCAGGCGATCGAAAGGCCGTCGAAGGTCGCCGTGCCGCGGCCGATTTCGTCGAGGATGACCAGTGCGCGCGGACCCGCTTGATTGAGAATAGCGGCGGTTTCCACCATCTCGACCATGAAGGTGGAACGGCCGCGCGCAAGATCGTCGGCGGCGCCGACGCGTGAGAACAGCCGATCCACCACGCCGATATGCGCATGCCGCGCAGGCACGAATGAGCCCATCTGCGCGAGGATCGCGATCAGCGCATTCTGCCGGAGGAATGTGGATTTGCCGGCCATGTTGGGGCCGGTGATCAGCCAGATGCGTCCATCTTCGGCTTCTTCCGGTGGCGAAAGATCGCAATCGTTGGCGACGAAGGGGGTACCGTCGCGGGCGAGCGCCTGCTCGACCACGGGATGGCGGCCGCCCTCAATGAAGAAGGCATGGCTGTCGTCGATGTCGGGGCGTGCGTAATCGCGCTCGGCAGCAAGCTGCGCCAGCGCACTGGCGACGTCGAGGCGAGCCAGGGCCTCGGCGCAGTCTTTGATCGCGGCGCTTTCGGCAATGACCTCGGCGGTGAGCCGCTCGAACACGTCGAGCTCGAGACCGAGCGCGCGGTCGGCGGCATTGGCGATCTTGGCTTCCAGCTCGCCGAGCTCGGTGGTGGTGAAGCGCACCTGGCCGGCGAGCGTCTGGCGATGAATGAAGGTGGCATTCAGCGGTGGCGCCATCAGCTTGTCGCCGTGTTGCGCCGTCACCTCGACAAAATAGCCGAGCACGTTGTTGTGCCGGATCTTCAGAATCTTCACACCGGTTTCGTCGGCGTAGCGCGCCTGCAGGGCGGCTATGACGCGGCGGGATTCATCGCGTAGCGCGCGCAGCTCGTCGAGTGCCGCGTCGTAACCTTCGCGCACAAAGCCGCCGTCGCGTTTGATCAGTGGCAGCTCGTCGGCGAGCGCGCGGGCCAGTTCCGCGGCCAGAGAAGCCTTCGGCCGGTGACAGGATTTGATCGCGTCGGCAATTTCCGTCGGCGTGTCCTTTAACGCGCCGAGCGCTTGGGCTAGATCGACGGCCGCTTGCACGCCATCACGGATGGCGGCGAGATCGCGCGGGCCGCCGCGGCCGACCGCAAGCCGCGCCAGCGCGCGGGCGAGATCGGGCGCCGCCTGCAGGCGCGAGCGCGTATCGGCGCGCGCGGCCAGATCGCCGACGAAAGCGGCAACCGCATCGAGCCGCCGCTCGATCTCGGCCGGCGCGGTCAGCGGCGCGGAAAGCCACTGTGCCAGAAGGCGTGAGCCCGCTGACGTGACAGTGCGGTCGATGGCCTCCAACAGCGAGCCGCGGCGTTCGCCACCGAGCGTACGCGTCAACTCGAGATTGCCGCGCGTCGCCTGGTCGATCGCCATCGTCGCGCCGGCGCTCTCGCGCGTCGGCGGCGACAGCGGCGGCCGTTGGCCGAGCTGCGTGCGCTCAACGTAAGTGACGCAAGCCGCGGCGGCGGTCAGCTCCAGCCGTGACAGCGTGCCGAAGGCGTCGCTGGTCGCGACCGCAAAGAATGAGGTCAACCGCCGCTCGGCCGTGGCCGAGTCGAACACGTCGCGCGTGAGCGGCGTCACCGCGGGCAGCGAGCGCCAGTAGGGTATGAGATCGGGGTCGCTGTAGAGCGCATCGGAGACGATGATCTCGCCCGGCTCCAGCCGCGCGATCTCGGTTGCCAGCGCGCCGCTGGCCGCCTCGGTGATACGGAATTCGCCGGTGGAGATGTCGATCCAGGCGAGCGCGAATCGCGTTTCCTCGCCGACGGAGGACAGCCGCGCCCGCGCGACCGCCAGCAGGTAGTTGTTGCGCCGCGCATCGAGCAACGTGTCTTCGGTGAGGGTGCCGGGCGTGACCAGCCGCACCACGTCGCGCCGCACCACGCTCTTGGCGCCGCGCTTCTTGGCCTCGGCCGGATCCTCGAGCTGCTCGCACACCGCGACGCGATGGCCGAGCGCGATCAGCCGGTGCAGATATTCGTCTGCACGGTGGATCGGCACCCCGCACATCGGGATGTCCTGGCCGTGATGCTTCCCGCGCTTGGTGAGCACGATGCCGAGCGCGCGCGAGGCGACTTCGGCGTCCTCGAAGAACAGCTCGTAGAAATCGCCCATCCGGTAGAACAGAAGGCAATCCGGATTGGCGGCCTTGATTTCGATGAACTGCGCCATCACTGGCGTGACGCCGCCCGCGCTCACCTCGGCCGCAGGGGCCGGCGGCGGAGTTTCTTCGGGCTCGGACAGGCCGATGGGGTTGGTCAGCGCCATGGGGCAGGAGCGTAGCAGACAGGCGGGGCGAAGCAAAAACGCCCCGCTTTCGCGGGGCGTCGTAAGCCACAGCTATCTTGGCGGGATTACTTCTTGAACGTCACGCCGGTGATGCGCTCGAGGTTGCCGTGCCAGATCATTTCCTTCTGGTCCTTCGGCATGTCGCGCTCCTCGATGAAGCGCAGCGCATCGCGCGTATACATCGTGCCCTTCTCCGGATCGAACGGGCAGTCGGAGGCGAACACGATCTTATCGAGATCGTAGAACTCGAAACCCGCATCCAATGCCGGCTTGGCCGAGAAGGTGGCGGTGTCGGCGTAGAAGGTGTGTTTGAAATAATCGAGCGGGCGCTTCTTCAAGCTCTTGAGCACGATTGTAAGGTCTTCGTCCGAGGTGCGCGAGCCGAGCTGGTCCCAGCCCGGGCCGATACGGCCTTCCAGCATCGGCACGATGCCGCCGAAATGGTGGGTGATGATCTTCAGCTTCGGATACTTGTCCATGATGCGCGAGAACACCAGCCGTGCCATCGCCGCGCCGGTCTCGTAGGACCAGCCGAAGGCCCACCAGATCTCGTACTTCGACTTCTTCTCGCTGGCGTAGTCGGCGAAGGCCGCGCCGCGCGCCGGGTGCAGCCAGATCGGTTTGTCGAGCCTTTCCATCGCCGCGAAGAACGGCTCGAAGGCCGGGTCGTCGAGCGGCTTGCCGGCGACGTTGGTATAGATCTGCACGCCGAGTGCGCCGTTCTTGATCGCACGTTCCGCCTCGGCCACGCCCGCGTCCGCCGAGCCGAGTGCCCCCTGCGCCACCCAGCCGGGGAAGTGATCGCTGTACTTGGCGCAGATCTCCGCAAACTCGTCGTTGATCAGCTTGGCGTCGGCCTGCACCTGTGCGCCATCGCCCTTCGCCAGCATCTCCAGCGGCGGCATCGGATAAGACAGGATCTGCGCATAATCCTTGAACGTATCGACGACGCGGCGGCGCTCATCGAGATCGTGGATGCACGGCACCTCGCGCATGCGCTTGCCGATGTCCGGATAGCCGGAGTCGACCAGTTTCTTGAACATCCGGCTCGGCATGAAATGGGTGTAGGCGTCGACGCGCATGTACTTCTCCTGACGTATTTTTCTTCGCGCTGTGAGGACTTCTAGTAAGGCGTAATCACGTTGAGCAAGGCTTGCTTCTTGTCGATCAGCACGGCGTTGCGGGCGCGCGCCAGCGCTTCCGGTAGGTCGGCCGGTTTTTCGACACGCTCGGCATAGGCGCCTTGGGCCCGCGCCATCTCGTCGTAAGGCGGCGCCGGATCGAGATCCGCCAGCGTGCGGCCGTCGTGCTCGCCGGCGACGCTATCCTTGAACATCGACATCGTGGCGTTGCGCACGGCGCCGTAGCGGCTGTTGTTGAAGATGATGGTGAGGATCGGCAGGTTGTGCGCGGCCGACACCCAGTGCCCGACCATCGGATTGGAGAACATGTAGGCGCCGTCGCCGAGCGTGGCGACGATGAGCTTGTCCGGCGCGGCGAGCTTGGCACCGAGCGCCGCCCCTAAGCCCCAGCCGAGGCCACCGGCGGGGCCGAGCGCGAACAAGGTGCCCGGCTTCTCGCGCGCGCAGTGATCGGCGCGCAGTGGATACTCGTTGAAGATGATGGCATCCTCGCCCACCGCTTCGCCGATGGCACGTGAGAGATAGGCTGGCGAGATACGCTCACCCGGCGCGGAGTCCTTGGCCAATTGCACGTGACGATTGCGCATGCGCTCGGCAAGCCTGGCACGCCGCGAGGCAATGCGCGCTTCCGCCATTTGCAACCGGCGCTCGACCGCGTCGCTTAAGGCCTGCAGCGCATTGGTGACGCCGGCCTGGATGGCGAGGTCGCTCGGGAACGAGCGCATCGGATAGCGCACGTAGAACGGTTCCTCGCCGACATGGGCAATGCGCGTGCCCGGCTGCGGATGTTGCAAGTGTGGGATCCATGGCACGTCGGAGTCGAGCACAATCACGAGATCGGCGTCGGCGAGCAGCGTGCCCGGCTCGTAGCCGAAGTGCATCGAGTGGCTCGACGGCAGGCAGACCGTGCGCGGGTTGTGCGTGATCACCGGAATGGCGCAACGCTCGGCGAGATGCGAGAGCACCGGCACGGCCTCGCGCGGCAGGGTGGCGGCGATGATCAGCGGCCGCTCGGCGGTGGCGATCCACTCGGCGAGCTGGCCGACGGCGTGCGGGTCGGGATGCGTCGGCGCCGCCTGCGCCCGCGGCTTCATCGGTGCCGACGGCTCCGGCATCGGGGCGGCGAGGGGCTCGCGTGGCAACACGAGATAGACCGGCCCGCGCGGATGCGCCATCGACACTTCGACCGCGCGCGCCACGACATCGCCGACCTGACCGGGCATGCGCAGTTCGTAATCCCACTTCACCAGCTCGCGCAGCATGCCGGCCTGGTCGAACATCTCTTGCGCCCAGTGGATTGGGCGCGAGCGCGAACCGAACTGACCCTTCTCGGTGATCGGCGTGCGCCCGGCGGCGAGGATCAGCGGGATGCGGTCGCGCGACAGGTTGGTGAGGTTGTTGATCGTATTCGCGGTGCCGACATTGACATGCACCATCACGGCCTGCGGCTTGCCGTTCATCAAGTAAGCGCCGTGCGCCATCGCAACTGCGAGGTTTTCGTGTGGCACTAGGATTGGCTTGGGAACCTTGGCGTTGGTCTTCTTGGCGCGATCGAAAGCCTCCACGATCGGCGGGAAATCAGTGCCGGGATTCGCGAAAAAGTAGTCGATGCCGTGATCGGCGAGAGTCCGCAAGAACACTTCGCCCGCGAGAGTGGGCCGTGGTGTGGGCGTCGCGGACATGCGGTTTCATCCCTTGGCAAGAGGCCCGCTAAAGCAGGGGCGGGCGCATTTTTGTTTGCGCGAGTCTTAGCCGAGGGGGAGGGGCCTTACAAGCAAAGGCCCGCCGTAGCAGACATGCACGGCGGGCCTGACACGTACTGGCGCGTGCGACGCGGTCAGAACGGGTAGTGCTGGTGGCTCTCAATCGTGATCCAGCGCAGCTCTGTAAATTCGGCAATCGCCGCCGTACCGCCGAAGCGGCCGTAACCGGAGTCCTTGGTGCCGCCGAACGGCATCTGCGGCTCGTCATTTACGGTCGGCCCATTGATGTGGCAGATGCCGGCCTGGATGCGCTTGGCTACCGCCATCGCGCGCTGGATGTTCTCGCTGAACACGGCGGAGGAGAGGCCGTACTCGGTATCATTGGCGACGTTGACCGCCTCGTCGTCGCCGTCGACGCGGATGATGCTCTTCACCGGGCCGAAGGATTCCTCCCGGTAGATCTTCATCTGCGGATTGACGTTGTCGAGCAGCGTGGCGGACCAGATCGTGCCGGTGCGCTTGCCGCCGGCCACCAACTTGGCGCCTTTGCTGACGGCATCCTTGAGCAGGACGTCCATTCGATCGGCCGCCTGCTCACTCACCAGCGAGCCGAGCACAACCTTGTCGCGGGGGTTCCCGTAGGGAAGGGCATTCGCCTTGGCGGCAAGCTTGCTGACGAACGCATCGGCGATCTTGTTGTCGACGATAATGCGCTCGGTTGACATGCAGATCTGGCCCTGATGCATGAACGCGCCGAATGCAGCGCCGTTCACGGCGTCGTCGATATTCGCATCGTCGAGCACCAAGAGCGGCGCCTTGCCACCGAGCTCGAGCAGCACAGGCTTCAAGTACTTCGCGGCGATCTGCGCAACGATACGGCCGACGTGGCTCGAACCAGTGAAGTTTACGCGACGCACCGCCGGATGCGCGATCAATGCCTCGACCACCTTCGGCGCGTCTTCGCGTGAATGTGTGATGACGTTGATGACGCCCTTCGGCAGTCCGGCCTCCTGCAGCACCTTGCCGATGAGCATGTGTGTGGCGGGACAGGTTTCCGACGCCTTCATCACCACGGTGTTGCCGCACGCAAGCGGCATCGCCACCGCGCGCATGCCGAGAATGACTGGCGCGTTCCATGGCGCCATGCCGACGCAGACGCCGACCGGCTGCCGATACCCCATGGCGAAGCAGCCCGGTTTGTCGGAAGGAATGACTTCGCCGTGAATCATCGTCGTCATGCAGGCGGCCTCGCGTAGTATCTTGGCGGCGAAGTAAACGTTAAAGCCGCCCCACGGGCCTGTGCCACCGGTCTCTTCGGTGATCAATTTGATGAAGTCCGGCGTTTTCGCTTCCAATATGTCGGCCGCTTTCAGAAGAATCTTGCGACGGTCACTCGGGCCGATTTCCGACCAAGCCGGGAAAGCGGCCGCAGCCGCGTCGCAGGCCGCATTTACGTCTTCGATGCTCGCTGCCGCCGCCGTGCTCGCCACTTGGCCGGTGACAGGGTCCTTGCGTTCGAAAGTCGCCTTGCTGCGGGCTTGCACCTCCGCTCCGTCGATCAGTAGTGCTACGTTCATGTCACCCTCCCTTGGTTTTGCGGCGGCGATCTATGTTGTGGCCGTCGTTCAGTCTCAGAGATGCGGAATCCTCACGTCGAGCACCGCGCAGCGCTTCTCCTCGCGCACGGCGTGGAGCGCTTCGGTCAGCGCGGCCTCGACTTCTTCCGATCTTTCGATCTTGCGCGCATAGGCACCGCCTGCGGCGGCCGCGATGGCCGCATGATCGGGCGCGGGATCGAACTCGACGCCGATGGCATTGGCGCGGCTCGCATAACCTTTCGGATGGACGGCGAGCGCTGACATCTTGGGCGAGCGCCAGCCACCATTGTTGTAGATGATCTGTAAGAACGGCGTCCGGTACTTGCGCGCCATCCAGTGCACGGATGAGGGCACAGAGAACATGTAGGAGCCGTCGCCGCACAAGGCGATGACCGTCTTATCGGGGCAGGCAAGTTTGGCGCCGATGGCCGCGCCGCCGTTCCACCCCAGCGAAGAGCCGCCGCTCAGGAAGAAGCTGCCCGGGTGTGCGGGGCGCAGATGGTTGGCGATCGTCGGATAGTTGGTAATTGTCTCGCTCAGTACAATCGTGTTGGCGTCGATGTGCTTGCGCAGGCAGGCCGTGAAGTACTCGCCGGTGAGCACGCCGCCTGATTGCTCGCGGCGGTTTAGTTCTTGCGCTCGTTTCTCATGCAACTTGCCGTAATGCGCTGTCCGTTCCTTGATCGCGTCGGCGTCGAGCGTCATGCTGTCGAGCACGGTATTGATCTGTTTGAGCGCAGTAGCACCGTCGGCGCGGAAAACGTGCCGGGCTTTAAAGTACCAGAGCGGGATATCGTCTTTCAGCGGATCGACATCGATATGGAACACGGCCGCTTTGTCGTTCGGTCTGCTGGTTGACGGCACCCAGGGTGCGTCGCTGTCGATAACCAGCACCACATCGGCGTCGCCGAGCACCGGCTCCTGATAGGGCTCGCTCCAGCGGTTGCCCATGTAGAGCGGATCGTCAGGCGGGAAGTTCACGTTGGTGGGGGATTGCTCCAGCACGGCGATGCCGAGACGGCGGCAGAGCTTGGTGAGCTCGCCGACGGCAGCCGGGTTACGGCCGACATAGCTGGTCACGACCAAAGGCCGCTTGGCTCGCGCGAGCGCTTGCGCGAGGCCATGCGCATCCTCATCGCGTAGCGGCAGCGGCGCGATCGCTGGCCACTCGGCCGTATCGATCGCCACCGGGGTGGCGTCCTCTTCCATCACCTCGCGCGCGCCGACCAGATAGACCGGACCCATCGGGTCGCTCTTGGCAAGTTGCAGGGCGCGATGCACGACCTGCTTGATGTTGCGGCCGGTGCGGAACTCGTAGTCGAACTTCACGTAGTTGCGCACGATGCCGCGCTGGTCAGCGATGTCCTGGATCCATTGTATCCATTCATTGCGCGAGCCTTTCAACTCGCCTTCCTGCGTATAGGGCGTGGCGCCGGCGAAGATCAGTACCGGCACGCGGCCGCGCATCGCATTGTGCAGCGCGCCGCCGAGCGCCTGCGTGCCGCACTCGACATGCACGATGACGGCCTGCGCCCGGCCGCTCGCCTGGGCGTAGCCATGCGCAGCGCTTAGGGCCACCATCTCGTTCGGGCACGTGAGCATTGCGGGGAAGCCGCGGCCGCTCGCCAGCCCTTCCGCAATAGATTCCACGATCGCAGGATGGTCGCTGCCGAGATTGGCGAAGATATAGGAGACGCCGGCCTCCTTCAGCGATTCGAGAAATGCGGTTCCGGCCGTGTACACGCGTTCACCCTTGGCTGTGCAAAAAGGTTTGATGTTCAACTATCTCATAATGGCGACAGAAGAAAGACGGTGCGTCGTTTCGGTCGCTTGATAGTTTGCGGCCCAACGGTGTGGGCAGACGATTACATATGCGACGGCAGCCAAGTGGCCAGGATCGGGAACAGGATCAGGATCGCCAGGCGCAGGATATCGGTCACGACGAAAGGCATGACCCCGTAAAACACCGTCGACAGCTTGACGTCCTTGATCACGCTCTTGATCACGAACACGTTCATGCCGACCGGCGGGTGGATCAGGCCGAGTTCGACCGTCATGACGATGATCACGCCGAACCAGATCGGATCGAAGCCGAGCGCTTTGATGACCGGAAAGACGATCGGGATCGTCAGGATGATCATCGCCATCGCATCCATGATGCAACCAAGCAGCAGGTACATCAGCATGATCAGGATGAGCACGCCGTAGGAGCCCAGCCCGAGCCCGGTGAGGAACTCGGTGAGTTTCTGCGGGGTCTGGGTGATGGTGAGGAAATAGCCGAAAATCAGCGCCCCGATCAGGATCGTGAAAACCGAAGCGGTGGTGCGAAGCGATTCGATCAGGCTGCGCACGAACTCCTCGCGCGACAACCTGCGCCGCAGCACGGCGATGATGAAGGCGCCGGCCGCGCCCATACCGGCCGCCTCCGTGGCGGTGAACATTCCGGCGTATAGACCCCCGATGATGAACACGAACAGCAGCACGACGGCCCAGATGTCGCGCAGCGCGTCGAAGCGCTCGCGCCAACTATGGCGGGGCGTCTTGGGCAGGAAATCGGGTCGCACCAACGCGATGATGTTGATGGTGACGATGTACATCCCCACCGCCAAGATGCCGGGCACCACGCCGGCGATGAACAGCTTGCCGATGTCCTGCTCGGTGATGAGGCCGTAAACGGCGAATACGGTCGACGGCGGGATCATGATCCCGAGCGAGCCGCCGGCCGCGATCACGCCGGTCGCGAAGCTTTGCGGATAGCCGTGGCTCCGCATCTCCGGGTAGGCGACGCGGGAAAAGGTGGCGGCGGTCGCAACCGACGAGCCGCAGATCGCGGCAAAACCGCCGCAGGCCGCGATGGTGGCGATGCCGAGCCCACCGCGCAGATGGCCGAGGAACGTGTTGGAGGCGCGGAACAGCTCGCGGCTCATCCCGGAGGACGATGCGAAGGCGCCCATCAGCAGGAACAGCGGGATGACCGCGAATTCCGCGTCGGTGGCGGTACGGATCGGCGACTGCGCCAGCAGCTTGAGTGCCGGCCCGATGTCGCCGATGAGATAGCCGAAGCCGAGAACGCCGACCGTGCCCATGGCGATACCGACGGGAACGCGCAGCATCATGAGTACAAAAAGCGAGAGAAACCCGATAACGGCGACGGCGTCGGTACTCATGGCGGGCTCACTCGACTGAATGGATTTCGCTCGGGCGGGCGAGCTTTTCGGGCCAGAACACCAGCCGCACGGTGCGCGCGATCAACAGCGCGACCGAAGAGGCGAGGCCGATCCAGGCGATGAGATAATAGATCCAGACCGGCTGGCGCAGGTCGAAAGTGCCGACATTGTCGGCACGGGTGCCGATTACCTTGATCGCGAACATCCAGGTCAGCGCTATCATGGCAACGAGTGTCACGAGCGCGGCGAACACATCCATGGCGCGTTGCGCCCAGGGCGGCGATGCGCTCCACAACAGATCGACCGAGATGTGGTCGCCGCGATAACCCGCAACGGCGATGCCCCAGAAAATCAGGATGCCGAGCAGCAAGCGGGTGAAATCGTAAGCGTCGGGAATCGACCAGGCAAAGAAGTAACGCAGCAACACCGAAATGAATGTAAGCAGGGTGACGACGGCGAGAAAGCTCGCCGCCGTCATCTCGATAGCATCGATGAAGCGGTCAACAGGACCGCGTGCCGCTTCGCTCGACATCAGTAGGCCGACTTGAACTTGACGAGCTCGGCCTTGAGCTCCTTCATGATTGTGTCGGGATTGCCGCCAACCTTCTTGACGTTGTCGGCCCAGGCCTTTTCCAGGGGCTCGGCAGCCTTCTTCCACTCGGCGAGCTGCGCGGGCGAAATCTGGTAGACGTCGTGGCCTTCCGCTTTGAGTTTGGCGATGCCGCCGTGCTCGAAGTCAGCCCAGTTCGCGGCGACCTTCAGCGACCATGCATTTGTGCAATGATCGTCGATCACCTTCTTCTGGCTCGCGGACATCTGGGCGTATTTGTCCTTATTGAAGACGAAAGCGAAGGTAGTCACGTAGAGCGGCACTTCCATGTGGTACTTGGTCACCTTGTCGATGCCGAACAGCGGGATCGAGCCCCACGGGAAGGTGACCGCGTCGGCCACGCCCTTCTCCAGGATGTCGCGCACTTCCGGCGCGCTCGATTGCACGTTGGTGCCGCCGAGTTGCGTGACGAACGTGGCCATGGTGGCGTGCGCCGGACGTATCTTCATGCCCTTCACGTCGCCGGGCACCATGATCTTCTTGGCCTTGGAGTGGAACGTGCCGGGATCGTGGACGAAGGCGAGGCAGAACTTGACGTCCTTCATCTCCTTGTCGGCGTATTTGCGATACCAGGCATCCAAGGCTTGCGAGCCTTCCTTGCCGTTGGTCATCAGGAACGGCAGTTCGCCGGCGCCGATGATCGGAAACCGGCCGGGCTGATAGCCGGGATTGATGTAAGTCAGATCGGCGATGCCGTCGCGCGCCATGTCGTAATGGTCGAAGGCTTTGCCGAGTTGCTGCGCCGGATAGACCTTGTACTTGATGGTACCGCCGGAGGCCTTCTCGACCGAGGCGCCCCATTCTTCGAGCGCCTTCTGCAGCGGATGCGACGGCGGCACCCAGTGCGACAGCTTGAGTTCGAACGTTTTGTCCTGCGCCAGCGCGCCGGACGCACTGCCGATGGCCGTGACCAGTGCGGCAGCGTAGACATAGCCCGCGAAACGGGTTTTCATGGATATCCTCCCTCGGTTCGAGTTGGTTGCAGCGCCAACTTTTCCGACATTGAGCCGAATGTCGGGGACGTTGTAAAGATGATAGTTTGATCTCAAACTAAATGACGGCCGGAGCCCGCGGGGCGCCGGTTCCCCTGGGGAGATGATCGCGGTGCGTGCAGACAATGGCAAGAGGGGCGGGCGCCGCGGCCGGAACGGCGAGGCCGCTGCGAAGCCCATCAATTTCGGCCCACTCGCCACCTGGGTGGGATTCAACCTGCGCATGGCGCAGGAAGCGACCTTCCAGGCCTTCTCACACCGATCGGCGGCGATCGGCGAGAGCCCGGGCCGCTTCGGCACCCTGACGCTGATTGCGCGCAATCCCGGCATCAGCCAAACCGAACTGAGCGCCGCCAATGGACGCGACAAGTCCAGCCTGACGCCGGTGGTCGAGGATTTGGTGCGGCGCGGTCTGGTTGAGCGCAAGCGTGTCGACAGCGACCGGCGGACGTATCGGCTGAACTTGACCCCAGTCGGTAAGAAGACCTTGGCCCTGATGACTCGCGCCGCGCGCAAGCACGAGCGCAACCTCGACCGCATCATCGGCCTGCGGGACAAAAAGCGGTTTTTGGAGATTCTGAAGCGGATCGCGGCAGAGATTGATTAGCCTCTACCCTCATCCCCGGCTCGCGCTCGCCCAGCCGGGATGACAGTTACGGCTGTTGGAACTTCGCGAGCACCGCTTCCGGAATTGGATATGACTTGAGGCGGCCCTCGGCATCGCGCAGGGTCCAGACCCTCTTGTCCGAGCACTCCACGCACAGTTCGCCGTCGAGCGTCAGCTTGTGCTCGACGTCGAATGAGGAGCGGCCGAAGGTGATGGTGCTCGTCACCACCACGTCGTCGCCAAAGCGCGTGGGCTTGTGGAAGCGTGCGTGCGTGCGCACCATCGGCCAGCCGGAGAACTCCAGGTTCTTGAACATCTGGTACTTGGTCATGCCGAGCGCGGCCTCGAACACCAGCGCAGTCGAGGCGTCGAAGATCTCGAAATAGCGCGGATAAAAGATGATGCCGGCGGGGTCGCAATCACCCCATTCGATGCGCACGGTACGGCTGAAGGTGAAGGACATGCGGGCATGCTTCCTGTCGCGAGGCGTCCCGTCTTAGCCGTCTTTATCGCAGCGGGCCAGCCAGACGGTGTGGCCGCCGCAGGTGGGATCTTCCGCCACATGATCGATGACCGAGAAGCCATTGGCGACGAGCAAGGCGCGATACTCGGCCGGGTCGAGGCTCGCGTGATAGAGCGGCTCGCCATGCAGGTTGCCGATGGCTTCGCCATGCCGCGGCCCGCTCGAAAACCAGAGTGGTGCGCCCGGCAGCGCGTGCGCTGCGAAGATCGGAAACATGCGTCGCTGGTCGTCGTAGGCGAGGTGGAAGAAGCTGTCCCAGGCGATCAGCCCTTGGAAACGCCGTCTGAGCGCAAGATAGCGCATGTTCGCGACCAACCAGTCCTGGCCGGGAAAATTGCCGCGGGCGAGCTCGATCATCGTCGGCGAGGAATCGACGCCCGTTACATCGTAGCCTTGCGCAATGAGATAGGCGGCAATCGGTTCACCCGAGCCGCAGCCGATGTCGAGCACCGTGCCGCCTGCCGGCACGAGCGCCATGAAGCGCTCGAGCCAAGTCTTCTCCATCAGCGTGCGCTGCCCGTTACGGTCGGCGACCCAAGCGCGCGCCTTCCGCTCGTAGAGCTCGACGATGCGTTCGGCTTCGTCCGCCATGCCGCGGGTCAGCGCGGCGCCATGCGCAACGCGCCGTCGAGGCGGATGACCTCGCCGTTGAGATAAGTGTTGTGCAGACAGTGCAGCACCAGCGCGGCGAACTCGCGCGGCTCGCCGAGACGCTTGGGGAAAGGCACGGCGGCGCCGAGCGAATCCTGCGTCTCTTGCGGCAATGCGGTGAGCATCGGCGTTTTGAAAATCCCCGGCGCGATCGCCATCACGCGGATGCCGAACTGCGAGAACTCGCGCGCAGCCGGCATGGTCAGCGCCGCGACGCCGCCCTTGGACGACGCGTAAGCGGCTTGGCCGACCTGGCCCTCGAAGGCCGCGACCGAAGCGGTCGAGACGATGACGCCGCGCTCGCCGTCGCCGAGCGCCGGCAGCGACTGCATGGCGTGGCCGACGAGCCGCATCATGTTGAAGGTGCCGATCAGGTTGATGCGGATCACGCGCTCGTAGTCAGCAAGCGGCATCGGGCCGTCCTTGCCGACGATGCGCTTGGCCGGTCCTACGCCGGCGCAATTGACCAGCACGCGCGCGGTGCCGATCGCCTCGTTGGCCCTCTTCACGGCGGCTTCGCCGCTGGCGCTGTCGGCCACATCGCAGGCAATCGCCACGCCGCCGATCTCCTTGGCGACCTGGGCCGCTGCCTGCTCATTGATGTCGAGCAGCGCAACCTTGGCGCCGGCCGCAGCCAATGCGCGTGCCGTGGCAGCGCCCAGACCCGAACCGCCGCCGGTGACGATGGCCGAATGTCCTTTTATTTCCATCCTACCCTCTCCATTCGTCATGCGCGGACTTGACCCGCGCATCCATCTTCTTTGCAAGCATGATGGATTGCATCAGAACTCGGGCAAGCCCGGCAATGACACCGTTAATGAGCCTCGGTATTCTCGATCAGCAGCGCGATACCCTGGCCGCCGCCGATGCAAGCGGAGGAGATACCATAGCGCAGGCCGCTGCGCTTGAGCTCGCGTGCCAGCGTCAAGGTCAGGCGGATGCCGGTGGCGCCGAGCGGATGGCCGATGGCGATGGCGCCGCCATTGACGTTGAGCTTGTTCTCGTCGAGCGGCAGCGCACGGGCGCAGGCCATCACCTGCGCGCCGAAGGCCTCGTTAATCTCGAAGCGGTCAATGGCGTCAAGCGTGAGGCCGGCCTTCTTAAGCACCGCCTGGATTGCCGGCACCGGGCCGATGCCCATGATCTCCGGCGGTACGCCGACCGCGGCGCTGGCGATGATGCGCGCGAGCGGCGCCTTGCCCTGCCTGCGGGCGTAATCCTTGCTGCCGACCAGAATCGCGGCAGCGCCGTCGACGATGGCCGAGGAGTTGCCACCGGTCTGCACGCCGCCGAAGGCCGGCTTGATCTTGGCGAGCGCCTCGACCGGCGAGGGCCGCACATGCGTGTCGGCCTTCACCTCGTCCTTGATGCGGATGCCGCGGACATCGAGACCGTCGATTTCGAATTTTTCGGTAGCAACCGGCGTAATCTCGTCGGTGAAGAAGCCGCTCTGCTGCGCTTTCAGCGCGCGCTCGAAGGAGCGCGAGGCATATTCGTCCACTTGCGGACGCGTGATCTGATACTGCTTCGCGAGATTTTCAGCGGTGTCGCCCATGGTGCAGTTGACGCTCGGGTCGAGCAACGCCTCCCACAGGAAGTCCTTGAACTCGATCTGGCCCATGCGGAAGCCGCCGCGGTGGGTGTAAGCGGCGACCGGGTTGCGGCTCATGCTCTCGGTGCCGACGCAGAGTGCGAGTTCGGCGCGGCCGAGCGAGGTGGTGTCGGAAGCTTGCGCCAGCACTTCGATGCCGGTGCCGCACACGCGCTGCACCAGATGTGCCGGCGTCTCCGTCGGCACGCCGGAATAGAGCCCAATATGGCGCGGCAGCATGTAGGCGTCGAAGCTCGCTTGCGCCATGTTGCCGGTGATTACCGTTCCGACATCCTTGGGGGCGATACCGGATTTCTTGAACGCTTCGCGCGCAGCCTTGATGCCGAGATCGATCGGCGAGACCAAGGCCAGCGGACCATTATAGTCGACGAACGGCGTGCGCACCCCGTCGATCAGCCAGGCATCTTCATACGTGGCGCCGATACCGGCAGACTTCCCTGTCACTCTTCTTACTCCTCAGATACGGATCACGCGCGGCGATATGTCGTCGGCGTAAAGCTCTTCGACAAAGGCGGCGCGGTTCTTCAAGACGGCGCGCTGGTTGATCGATCCCTTGTCCGTCATCTCGCCTTTGTCCATCGACGGCGGTTCGGTCAAAAGAATCATGCGCGAAATGCGGTTGGACGAGCCTGTGCTCGCTTTGGCCATCTTTGCCAGCAGCGCGGTGAAATGCTGCTGCACGTCGTAGTGCTGGATGATCTGTTCCGCCGGGGTTCCCGGCGCGCGGTGGATGAGCTTGCGACAGGCTTCGACGTCGGGGAACACCAATGCCGCGATGTAGTCGCGGTCGAGTCCGGCCAGCACTACGTCGCGGACGTAAGGCTTGAACGCGTCGATGAACTGCGTGCGCAGGGGACCAACATTCACCCAGGTGCCGGTCGCGAGCTTGAAGTCCTCGGCGATGCGGCCGTCGAACAGAAGGCCCTGCTTGGGGTCGTTCGGGTCGGCGAACTTGAAGGTGTCGCCGAGGCGGTAGAAACCTTCCTCGTCGAAGGCGGCCGCGGTGAACTCCGGCTGGCGCCAGTAGCCCGGGGTGATGTTGGGCCCGCGCACACGCGCTTCGAGCTTGCCCTCGAACGGTACGAGCTTCAGATCCATGCCGGCGGCCGGCAGGCCCATATTGGCGGCGTTGTCGGTCGCCCAGGTGCGCGCGAGCGCGCAAGGCGCGGTCTCGGTCGCGCCGAAGCCGGTCAGGAACATGATCTGCTCGCCGCAGGACTGAACGGCGAGCGCATTCATTTCGTCGAACACATGCTGTGCGATGCCGGCGCCGGCGAACCACAAGACCTTCACGCGGCTGAAGAAGGTGCGACGCAGATCCGCATCGGCGCGCAAGTGCGGGAGCAGCGCCTCATAGCCTTTCGGCACGGTGAAGTACCAGGTCGACGGCACTTCGCGCAGATTGCGCACGGTTTCCTCGATTGCGCCGGGCAGTGGCTTGCCTTCATCGATGTAGAAGGTACCGCCGTTGAACAGCACCAGGCCGACATCGTGGTTGCCGCCGGCGGTGTGATGCCAGGGCGCCCAGTCGACGATGACCGGCGGCTCGTCCTGGAAGTAGGCGAGACCCTGCCGCAGCATCACCTGGTTGGCGCACCACATGCGCTGCGTGTTGATCACGCATTTCGGGATGCCGGTCGAGCCGGAGGTGAATAGGAACTTGGCGATGGTGTCGGGGCCAACCGCGTCATGCGCGGCATCGACCGCCGCGCCGGGCTCGGCGCGCAGATCGGCAAACACCATGGTGCGGCCGGCAAGCGGATTGCGTGTCACCACGACCGGTACGTCTTTCGGTACAATGGTCTCGATTGCGCGCGCGAAGGCCTGGCCGTCGGCGGCGAAGACGAGGCCGGGCGTGATCAGATCGAAGATCGCGCGCAGGCGGGCGAAGTCATGGGACACCAGCGAATAGGCCGGCGAAATCGGCGCGTAGGGCACGCCGATATAGATCGCGGCAAGACCGATGAGCGCATGCTCGATGTCGTTGCCGGAGAGGATGACGATAGGGCGCTCGGCCGAGAGGTTGTGCTTGAGCAGCGCCTGGCCGATGGCACGGGCACTGGCGAGCGCCTGCGCGTAGGTTACCGTGCGCCAGCCGCCGCCCACGTCGCGTTGTGCCATGAAGACACGGTCGGGCGCGGCCTTGGCCCAATATTCCAGCCGCTCGGTTAGCTTCTTCGGATAAGGGCCAAGCGGCTGCGGCGAACGCAGAATGAGTGTGCCATCGGCACGCCGCTCGACATGGACGTCCTGCGGGCCGAGCTTGACCGGGCGGATCGCGTTCGGGCGCGAGAGGGCAGCTTCGGAGGTCATGCGCGTGCGGCCACTGAAATCACAGCCGATGAATACGGTTTACTGTAAAGCTCGTCGACCAGAGCGGCGCGGTTCTTCAGCACAGCGCGCTGGTTGATCGAGCCTTTGTCGGTCATCTCGCCTTTGTCCATCGACGGCAGCTCAGCCATCAGCAGCGCGCGCATGACGCGCGTCGAGGAGCCGGGACTCTGCGCCGCGAGCTGCGTGAGCCGTTCTTGGACCTTCGCGCGCACGCCGGCATCGGCAACGATCTGCGCCGGCGTCGCGTCGGGCCCAAGGCCCGCCAGCCTGCGGCAGGCCTCGATGTCGGGGAACACCAGCGCCGCGATATCGTCTTGATTGGGACCGGCGAACACGACGTCGCGCACATAAGGTGCGAAGAAGTCGACGAAGCGTGCGCGTAAGGGGCCGACGCTCACCCAGGTGCCGGTCGACAGTTTGAAGTCCTCGGCGATACGGCCGTCGAACAACAGGCCTTTGAGCGGGTCATTCGGGTCGGCGAACTTGAGCGCATCGCCGATCTTGTAGAAGCCTTCCTCGTCGAAGGCGTCGCGCGTCAGATGCTCTTGCCGCCAGTAACCGGGCATGATGTGCGGGCCGCGCAGGCGCGCTTCCAGCTTGCCCTCGTTCGGAACGAGCTTCAGTTCGACGCCTGGGCAGGGAAGGCCGATGTTGCCGGCCTTGTCGAAATCCCAGGTGCAGGCGAGTGCGAGCGGCGCGGTCTCGGTCGAACCGAGCGAGGACAGGAAAATGATACGCTCGCCGGTGGTGTCGACTGCGATTTCGGTCAGTTCGTCGCGCGTCACCTGATTGAGCGCCGCCCCGGCATAGAACAGCACCTTCAACCGGCTGAAGAAGTTCCGGCGCAGCGTATCATCGCCGCGCAGATGCGGGATCAGCGCCTCGTAGCCCTTGGGCACGTTGAAATAGATGGTGGGCGCGATCTCACGCAGATTGCGCGCGGTCTTCGGCACCCCCAGCGGCGTTGGATTGCCGTCATCGATATAGAGCGAACCGCCGTTCGTCAGCACCATGTTGAAGTTGTGGTTGCTGCCGAAGGTGTGGCTCCAGGGCAGCCAGTCGAGCACCACTGGCGGTTCCTCGGTGACGAACTGAAAGCCAGCCGAAACCATGGCCTGGTTTGCGCACAGCATGCGATGAGTATTGATGACGCCTTTGGGTGTGCCGGTCGAGCCCGAGGTGAACAAGAACTTGACGATGGTGTCCGGCGTCACCGCCGCATGCGCGGTGGCGACGCCGGCCGCGTCCTCGGCGCCGATGAGATCGGCAAAAAGCGTGACTTTGCGGCTGGCCGGCGCGTTGCGCGTCACCACCACTTCGGTGTCGGCGGGCACGACCGTATCGATCGCACGTGCGAAAGCCTGGCCGTCATTGGCGAACACCAGGCCCGGTGTGAGCAAGCCGAAGATGGTACGCAGCTTGCCAAAATCGCTCGACATCAGCGAATAGGCCGGCGAGATCGGTGCGTAAGGCACGCCGACATATATGGCGGCGAGGCCGAGCAGCGCCTGCTCGATGCAGTTGCCGGACAACACCGCGATCGGACGCTCGGGCGACAGCCCGCGCCGCAAGAGTGCCGCGCCGATGCGCTTCACGACATCGAGCACCTGCGCATAAGTCATTTCGCGCCAGCGGCCTTCGCTGTCGCGCTGCGCCAGGAAGACGCGGTCGGGTGTGGCCTTGGCCCAAAATTCCAGCGGCTGGCTCAGCTTGTCGTGGTAGCCCGCGAGCGGCTGACCGGTGCGAATATAGAGAGTGCCGTCAGGGCGGCGCTCCACGACCGCGTCGGGCGCGCCCAGGCGCACCGCGCGCAGCGGTGCGGTGGTGAATTCCACCTTGCGGTTCAGCGTTGGCATTTCGTCCCTGATCTTTATTTTTGTTGTCTATGACAACGATACGCTCGTCCGACTTCCCACCTCAAGAGAAGCTTATTTCCAGGCCGCATTTTGCGGCCGCCGAAAACCTCAGGAGCGCGTTACCTTCGGCGCACGCTTTTCCAGGAAGGCCTTGAGCCGGCTCTTCGCCATCGGATCGGCCTGCGCGATCGAGGCCATCAGCGCTTCCATCGCGAAGCCGGCGCCCGGGTCCATTTCGGCAATGCGCGGCAAAGCCTGGGTCACTGCGAAATTGGTGAGCGGCGCATTGGTGGCGATGCGGTTGGCGAGCTCGAAGCCCTTGGCGAAGCCCTTGCCGGTCTCGACCAGATAGGTGGTGAGGCCGATGGCCAGGCCTTCCTCGGCGGAATAGGTGCGGCCGGTCAGCATCATGTCCATCATGCGCGCGACGCCGATCAAGCGCGGCAGTCGCACCGAGCCGCCGCCGCCGACATAGATGCCGCGGCTGCCTTCGGGCAACGCGTAATAGGCCGAGCGCTCTGCCACGCGCACATGCGCGGAGGCCGCGAGTTCCAATCCGCCACCAACCACCGCGCCGTGCAACACGGCCACCACCGGAACGCGGCCGTATTGGATCTTCTCGAACGCGCGATGCCAGGACCGCGAATGCGCAATGCCCTGCTGAATGTCGCGTTCTTCGAGCTCGCTCAGATCAAGGCCCGCGGAGAAATGCTCGCCGTCGCCGCACAGCAGCACGGAGGCGATGTCTTCCGGCAATGAATCGAAAAAGACTTCGATGCCGAGCACGGTTTCGTCATCGAGCGCATTGCGCTTGTGCTCGCGCTTGAGCCGCAGGATTGCGACCGGCCCCTGTTGCTCGGCGTGGATCGAGGCGGGCAGGGTTGCGCGCCATCTATCGGATGACTGGGTCGAGCTCACTTAATACTCCTGCTTGCGGCCGCTGCCTACGTTCGTGGGCAGCGGCGCGATCATGTGACGGTGCCGCTCCTGAGGCAACCGGGCTTACTTTGCGCCGGCAACCAGCGGGCAGCCGCCGTCCGCGAGCGGTCGGAACGCCTTGTCGGCCGGGATCGTGCCGCTGATCTTGAAGGCGTCCCATTCGCCCTTCGATTCCGCCGGTGCTTTCACTTGCAACAGATAGAGCGGGTGAATCTTGCGTCCGTCCGCGCGGATGGTGCCCTTGCCATAGAGCGGATCGTCGGTTGGCATTGCCTTCATCGCATCGACGACGGCCTTACCGTCGGCGGGCGAGCCGACCTTGTCGACGGCTTTGAGATAATGCAGCACGCCTGCATAGACGCCGGCATGCATGTGGTTGGGATACATCTTCTTCGGATGCCGCGCCGCGAAACGCTTGGCGAAAGCGCGGGTATCGTCGTTCAGGTCCCAGTACCAGGCATTGATGGCGGTGAGGCCTTGAGCGGTCTGCTGGCCGACGGCCGGCACGCTTTGCAGGTCGAAGATAAGCGCGACGACTTTCTGCTTCGGCGACACCTTGAAGTCGGCTGCCTGCTTGATGGTGTTGACCGTATCGCCACCGGCATTCGCCAAAGCAATCACGTCCGCTTTAGACGCCTGCGCCTGCAGGATGAACGACGA
>Ga0255338_1000863_pt1 | contig 72414 bp, 60 predicted proteins | sample MeOH1_35cm_T4_19_FD_203715 | JGI IMG/M metagenome (GOLD analysis project Ga0255338, IMG submission 203715) | Sandy soil microbial communities from University of British Columbia, Vancouver, Canada - MeOH1_35cm_T4_195 | ecosystem: Engineered > Artificial ecosystem > Sand microcosm > Unclassified ... | reverse complement strand
GTCTTGCGCGGGGGCAGCAGCATGCGCGACTTGATCTCGATCAGCATCGCGGCCATCAGCAGGTACTCGGCGGCCAGTTCGAGGTTGCGCGTGCGGATCTCGTCCACGTACACCAGGTACTGGCGCGTCACGCCGGCCATCGGGATGTCGAGGATGTTGAAGTTCTGCTTGCGGATCAGGTACAGCAGCAGGTCCAGCGGCCCTTCGAAAGCCTCCAGGAACACTTCGAGCGCGTCAGGCGGGATGTACAGGTCGGTGGGCATGGCGAACAGCGGTTCGCCATAGAGCCTCGCAAGTGCCACCTGGTCCACCACGTCGGGCATGCCGGGAACCTCGGGCGACGCCGGCTCGGGCAGCGTCGCTTCGCCGGCCTGGGTCATTTGCCTTCGGTCTGGTACACGTAGGGCTTCTGCGGCACCTGGGCGCTGCGCCACTCGCTCCACGCGTCGCGGTCCACCAGCTTGTCCCACCAGATGGCGCGGCTGGCGCGCTGCTCGGCTTCCAGGGAGGGCTTGGCGGCCTTGAGCCCTTCGATGAACTGGGTGACCTCCGAGTTGTAGTCGGGGCGGCGGAAGATACGCAAGAAGATGGACATGGGCAGGCCTTTTGGCTGATTTTACGCCGGGCGGCGCAAGGGCCTCCTTGACATAACCGGCATGGCGCGTCTGCGGCGCAACACGTTGATTGCAACTTTCCGGTGAGGCAATCTGGCAACTCAGCTGTCCATTACACTTATCCACGTATGGACGGCTCTCTGTTCGGCGTACCTGAGTGGGTCTTGTTGGCCGGGTTGAGATCGTGAGCGCGTTAACTAATCCCTCGCAGTGGGCGCACCTGGACTGGCTGCTCGCCGCCGTCGCCGCCTGGCTCCTCGTGGGGACGTCCGGCCTGTTCGCGCTGCGGCGGCTGGCCTTCGTCGCGCGGGTGCTGTTTCCCGCAGGCGGCGCGATCGCGCTGGTCGTGTTCGGTGTCGCCCTGAGCGCCGTTTTCGCCCCGCCGGAAGTGGCCACGCTCCCGCTGGGCCTGCCCGGCTTGCCTTTCCACCTGCGGCTGGATGGCCTGTCGGCGTTCTTTCTCATGGTGATTGCGGGCGCATCGGCCGGCGTGTCGGCCTTCGCGGCCGGTTACTTCCGCAAGGGCGAGGGCACACCGCCCGGCCTGCTCTGCATGGAATACCACGTCTTCCTTGCCAGCATGGCGCTGGTGGTGCTGGCCGACGACGCCTACGCGTTCATGGTGATGTGGGAGACGATGGCGCTGTCATCGTTCTTCCTTGTCATCGCGAACCACCGCATCCCGGAGATCCGGCGCGCCGGCTACCTCTACCTGCTGATCGCCCACATCGGCGCCATCGGCATCCTGCTCGCCTTCGGCGTCTTGCAGGCCAACACCGGCGACTACACATTCGCCAACATGCGGGCCCAGGCCCACACGCCGTTCTGGGCCTCCGTCGCGTTCCTGCTGGCACTTTTCGGTTTTGGCGCCAAGGCGGGCCTGGTGCCGCTGCACGTCTGGCTGCCCGAGGCGCACCCGGCCGCGCCATCGCCCGTGTCCGCGCTCATGAGTGGCGTGATGCTCAAGACCGCCGTCTATGGCGTGTTGCGGGTGTCGTTCGACCTCCTGCATTTCCAGGTCTGGTGGTGGGGCGTGGTGCTGCTCGCGCTGGGGTTGGTAACGGCGCTATTCGGCGTGGTCTTTTCCGCCGCGCAGGTGGACATGAAGCGGCTTCTGGCTTACTCGTCGATCGAAAACATCGGGTTGCTCTTCGCGGGGATCGGGCTGGCGGTGCTGTTCTCGGCCTATGGCATGAAGCCCATGGCGGCGCTGGCGCTGACGGCAGCCCTGTACCACGTGGCCAGCCATGCGTTCTTCAAGAGCCTGCTGTTCCTCGGGACGGGCGCCGTGCTGCACGCCACCGGGGAGCGCAGCCTGGGCAAGCTGGGCGGCCTGATCCGCTACATGCCGTGGGTGACATGGCTGACGCTGTTTGGCGCCCTGGCCTGTGCCGGGCTGCCGCCGCTGGGGGGCTTCGTCTCCGAATGGCTGCTGCTGCAAAGCTTCCTGTTCACGCCCGGCCTGCCCAGTTCGTTCCTGAACATGCTCATCCCCGTGGTGGCCGCGCTGATCGCGCTGGTGGCGGCGCTCTCCGGCTACGTCATGGTGAAGTTCTTCGGCGTGGTGTTCCTCGGGCAGCCGCGCGAAGAGGCGCTGGCCCACGCCCACGATGCCGGCGCCTGGGAGCGCCTGGGCATGCTCTGGCTGGTCGCGGGCTGCGTGCTGCTCGGCCTGCTGCCCACGCAGTTCATTGCCGTCATCGACCCGGTGACGCGGCATCTCGTCGGCGCCGGCCTGGGCGATACGGTGGCCGCCGCCGGCTGGCTGCTGGTGCCGGTGGCGATCGAACGCGCGAGCTACGGGCCGGTCATCTTCCTCTTGGGCGTCGCCGCCGGATCGGCGATCGCGTACCTGCTGGTGCGCGCTCTCTACCACGGCCGCTCCCGCCGCTCGCCCGCATGGGACTGCGGCTTCCCGTGGCAGACCGCGCGCATGCAGGACACGGCCGAAGGCTTCGGCCAGCCGATCCGCCAGATCTTCGAGCCGTTCTTCCGCATGGAGCGCGAACTGCCCCTGCCGTCCGATTCGCATCCGCGCTACCGGGTCACGATCGGAGACCACTTCTGGCACTGGATCTACCTGCCCATCGCGGCCGGGGTCGAGCGGCTTTCGAAATGGATCGGGCTGCTGCAACAGGGGCGCATCGCGGTGTACCTGCTCTATAGCTTCCTCACGCTGGTCGCGGTTTTGCTGGTGGTGATGCGATGAGCTGGCTTGGCTTCCTCTCCCAACTTTTGGCCATCGTGGCAGCCTTGTTGCTGGCGCCGCTCATGACCGGCTGGGTCAACCAGTGCCGGGCCTGGCTGCAAAACAAGTCAGCGCCGCCGCTGCTGCAGCCCTATCGCGTGCTGCACAAGCTGTTCCACAAAGACTCGGTGCTGGCCGACAACGCCTCCCAGCTGTTCCGGGCGGCGCCGTACATCGTGTTCGGCTGCATGGTACTGGCCAGCGCGATCGTGCCGACGCTGTCCACGGATCTGCCGCTGTCGCCCGCCGCCGACGCCATCGCGCTGGTGGGCCTCTTCGCGCTGGCTCGTGTGTTCATCAGCCTCGCGGCGATGGACGTGGGGACGGCATTCGGCTCCCTCGGCGCGCGGCGTGAGATGTTCGTCGGCTTTCTCGCGGAGCCGGCGCTGCTGATGGTCTTCTTTTGCGCATCGCTCATTTCCAAGTCCACCTCGCTCACGACGATCGTCGGCACGCTCGCGCATCGGGAGCTGGCGATCTACCCCAGCCTTGCCTTCGCGGGCGTGGCGTTCACCATGATCTCGCTGGCGGAAAACGCCCGCATCCCGGTGGACAACCCGGCCACGCACCTCGAGCTGACAATGATCCACGAGGCGCTGATCCTCGAGTACTCGGGCCGGCACCTGGCCTTGCTCGAATGGGCCGCCAGCCTCAAGCTGTTCGCCTATTCCTGCATCGGCCTGGCCTTGTTCTTCCCGTGGGGCATTGCCGAGGCCGGGGCGCCGATAGCGTTGCTGCTGGCGATGCCGGCGCTGGTCTTCAAGCTGGCGGTCGGCGGGGCGGCGCTGGCGTTCCTGGAAACCATCAGCGCCAAGATGCGGATCTTCCGCGTGCCCGAGTTCCTCGCGACGGCCTTCATGCTGGCCGTGATCGGGCTCCTGGTCAGCATCCTGCTGGGAGCGTGAGCCATGAAATACATCCCCCAGCTGATCAACCTTTTGGCCGCCGGCATCCTGCTGCTGTCGTTCGCGATGATCTCGCAGCGCCGGATTGCGTCGCTGATCAACATCTTCGCGCTGCAGGGCGCCGCGCTCGTGGCGGCATCGGTGCTGCTGGGGTATACGTCCAGTAACGCCGACCTTTACGTCTCCGCGGGGCTGACGCTCGTGCTCAAGGTCCTCCTCATCCCCTGGCTGCTGTACCGAGTCATCCACCGCTTGAACGTGCGCTGGGACGTGGAACCGCTGATCAACGTGCCAACCCTGATGATCGTGGGCATCGGCCTGGTGATCTTTTCCTTCAGCCTGGCGCTGCCGATCTCGCGGCTGTCGGCCTCGATCGCGGGGGGCTCGCTGGGCATCGCGCTCGCCTGCGTGCTGCTGTCGTTCATGATGATGATCACGCGCTCGCGCGCCGTGCCGCAGGTGATCGGCTTCCTGTCGATGGAGAACGGCTTGATCTTCGCGGCCACGGCCGCCACCGGCGGCATGCCCATGATCGTGGAGTTCGGCATCGCGCTGGACGTGCTGGTGGGCATCCTGATCCTGGGCGTGTTCATGTTCCAGATCCGTGAGCAGTTCGACAGCCTGGACATTCACCACCTGGAAAAGTTGAAGGAGGACTAAAGGGTGCACGCGCTCTACTTCGTCCTCGGCATCCCCATCGTGGGCGGCGTCGTGCTGGCCCTGACCGGGCATCGCGACGCTGCGCGCGACATCAACGTGGGGTTCAGCCTCGGCACCTTCCTGGCCGCCTGCGTGCTCACGGCGCAGGTGATCGCGGGCGGCCCGCTGTTCGCCTGGGACCGTCAGTTCTTCATCGACCCGCTCAACGTGTTCCTGGTCACGCTCACGGCGTTCGTCGGGCTGACGACCGCGATCTTTTCGCGGCCGTACATGCGGGTGGAGCGCGATCACGGGAAGATGACGCCGCCCCGGCTGCGCCTGTATCACAGCATGTACCAGCTGTTCAGCTTCACCATGCTGCTCGCGCTGACCACCAACAACATGGGCATCCTGTGGGTGGCGATGGAGGCGGCCACGCTGACCACGGTGCTGCTGGTCAGCGTCTACCGCACGGCCGCGAGTCTGGAGGCGGCGTGGAAGTACTTCATCCTCTGCGGTGTTGGAATCGCCCTCGCGCTGTTGGGCACGGTGCTGCTGCACATGGCCTCGGAACGAGTCTTCGGTCCCGAAGGCGGGGGGCTGCTCTGGACCAACCTGGCCGAAGTCAAGAAGCAGCTGGACCCGAACATCATCACGCTGGCCTTCGCCTTCCTGTTCATCGGCTACGGCACCAAGGTGGGCCTGGTGCCCTTGCACAACTGGCTGCCCGACGCGCACGCCGAAGGCCCGACGCCCGTCTCCGCCGTGCTGTCGGGGTTGCTGCTGAACGTAGCGCTCTATGCCGTGCTCAGGTGCAAGGTGCTGACGGACGGCGCCTTGCAAACCGCGCTGGCCAGCCAACTCATGATCGCGTTCGGGTTGCTGTCGGTCGTGGTGGCCGCGTTCTTCCTGTCGCGCCAGAAAGACGTGAAGCGCATGTTCGCGTATTCGTCGATCGAGCACATGGGGTTGATCACGTTCGCGTTCGGCATGGGCGGCCCGATCGCCAATTACGCGGGGCTGCTCCACATGACGGTGCACTCGCTCATCAAGTCAGCGATCTTCTTTGCCGTCGGACACGCCTGCCAGAAGGCGGGCACGCAGGTGATGGAAGATATTCGCGGTCTCATCAAGGTGAGTCCCACCGTGGCGTGGGGTTTGATGCTGGGTTCGCTGGCGATCCTAGGCATGCCGCCGTTCGGCGTGTTCGCCAGCGAGTTCCTGATTCTCACCACCGCCATGCGAGAGCAGCCGTGGGCCACACCCTTCCTGCTACTGGGGCTGGGCGTGGCGTTCGCGGCCGTGTTCAGCAAGGTCCTGCCGATGGTGTTCGGCGAAACGACGGTGAAGCCGCTGGCGCATTCGCCGGCGCTGCTGCCGGTGTTTGTCCATTTGGGTCTCGGATTGATGCTGGGCTTGTATATCCCGCCTTACCTGGACCTTTGGTACAGGCAGGCGGCGCGGATGTTGGGAGGCTAGTGTGGCGCTGTCTCAAAAGTTCATATTCGACGTTGGTGGGCGGGATCAGGGCGACGGTGCGCTCTGCTTCGCGACTGTCCCCCGCCGCCGGGAGGGCGGCTCCTCCTTGATGTCGCTGCGTAGAGCGCCCCGCCGCCCTGATCCATCCAGCGTTGTGGGTGTTCGATGACGCCTTTGGATATTCCCACTCTTGTTCGACTGCCGGCCGCGCTGCCGATCCGGCGCGGCGTCGTCGATGCCAGCGGCTGGCAGATGGCGGCCAGTACCATGGCGAAGGCAGGCGGGCGGCTCGTCGCGCTATGGGCTTCGGATCGAGGTGGGTCGCGCGGCACGTGGGTCTGTGTGGCCTATGCGTCGGCGAGTGGCTTGGTGTGGCTCGAACTGCCGTTGGCACCGGGCGCTTCCAGCTATCCCGATCTGTCGGAGGTCTTTCCCGCTGCGGGACGGATGCAACGCGCGGCTTTCGACTTGTCGGGCGTTCGAGCCAAGGGCGCCAGCGACCAGCGCCCCTGGCTGAACCACGGCGCCTGGCCCGCAGACCATTTCCCCTTGGCGGATCGCAGCGTGCCTGCCCCCGGACAACTCACGGACTACCCGTTCGTGCGGGTCGAAGGCGACGGCGTGCACGAGATCGCCGTCGGGCCGGTGCACGCGGGGATCATCGAGCCAGGGCATTTCCGCTTTTCCGTTGTCGGCGAGAAGGTGCTGCGGCTGGAAGAGCGGCTGGGCTACACGCACAAGGGCATCGAAAAGCGTTTCACGCAATTGCCACCGCTGGAGGGCTACCGTCTGGCTGGCCGCGTGTCGGGCGACACCACGGTGGCCTATGCGTGGGCTTATTGCATGGCGCTGGAATCCGCGACTGATTGCGAGATTCCGCCGCGGGCGCAATGGCTGCGGGCGCTGATGCTCGAGCGCGAACGCGTGGCCAACCACCTGGGCGACCTGGGGGCGCTGGGCAACGATGCCGCGTTGGGCATAGCGCTCGCGCAGTTCTCACGGCTGAAGGAAGACTGGCTGCGCGTGTCGAAGGATCTGTTCGGCCACCGCTTCATGATGGACTGCGTGGTGCCGGGCGGTGTGGCCGTCGACATCGACGCGGCCGGGGCGGCGCGACTGGCGCGGCAATGCGACGCGATCGAAGTCGAATTGCAAGCCCTGCGCACGATCTACGACGAGCACGCGGGGTTGCAGGACCGATTCGCAGGGACCGGGCGCGTCCGCCCCGAGCTGGCCGTCCGGCTGGGCCTGACTGGGCTGGCCGCGCGTGCCAGCGCCCAGCCGGCGGATCTTCGCCATGACCAGCCCTGGCCGCCCTACGACGCGCTCGCGGTCAAGGTGGCAACACATCCGGCCGGCGATGTCGCGGCACGCGTGGCCGTCCGTTTCGACGAGGTATTCGAATCGCTGCGGCTGATCCGCGCCATCGCGTCCGGCTTGCCTGCGGGGTCGACGCGCTGCGGGGTGCAGCTGAAGCAGGCCGAGGCGTTCGGCGCGGGTTGGGTCGAGGGCTGGCGCGGTGAAGTGCTGGTGGCGCTGGAGCTGGACGCGCAAGGGGCCGACGTGCGGGTGCGGCGCTGCCACTGCCATGACCCCTCGTGGCAGAACTGGCCGGTGATCGAACACGCGGTGATCGGAAACATCGTCCCGGACTTTCCGCTCATCAACAAATCATTCAACCTGAGCTACTCGGGGCAGGACCTGTAGGCGCGGACCCAGACCATGTGGAAAGTCATCAAGCAAATCGCCCGTGGCGGCATGCCCTCCGAACCACCGCCGGTAGGCGATGCCCTGCGCGAGGAGACGCAGCGGATCCAGGGCGAGCTGCTGGCCATCCTCGGTCAGGCGCTGACGATCCGCCAAGTGGATGCCGGATCGTGCAACGGCTGCGAGCTGGAGATCCATGCCCTGGCCAATCCCTACTACAACATCGAGGGCCTGGGCATCAAGTTCGTAGCCAGCCCGCGGCACGCCGACATGCTGCTGGTGACGGGGCCGGTGTCGCGCAACATGGAGGTGGCGCTGCGCCGCACCTACGACGCGACGCCCGAGCCCAAGCTGGTCGTGGCCGTGGGCGACTGCGGGCGCGACGGCGGCATCTTCGGCGAGGGTTACGCCACCTGCGGCGGCGTGGCCCAGGTCGTCCCGGTGGACGTGGTCGTGCCCGGCTGCCCGCCCGCGCCGATTGAAATCCTGCGCGGCATTCTCACCGCCGTGCAGCGCGGCCGGGGGCGCTGAGTTCGCGATGGTCCAGTTCCTTCACAACCTCACTTCCCGCCACCGCAGCCGGCGCGCCAACAGGCAATTGGGCGCGGTGTTGGCCTTCGTCGCCGGCGCGATCAACGCCGGCGGCTTCCTTGCTGTGCAGCGCTACACATCGCACATGACGGGCATCGTCTCCGCCATGGCGGACGACCTGGCCGCTGGAAGCATCGCGCTGGCTGTGGCCGGCCTCGCGTTGCTGCTGGCGTTCATCTGCGGCGCGGCGACCACGGCGCTCCTGATCAACTGGGCACGGCGCAGGCAGATGCACAGCAAGTACGCGCTCGCGCTCCTGCTGGAGGCCGGCCTGCTGCTCGTATTCGGGTTGGTGGGCGCCAACCTCGCGGCGTTCGGCTGGCTGCTGGTCCCCGCCACGGTCTTCCTGCTGTGCTTCATCATGGGCCTGCAGAACGCGATCGTCACCAAGATATCGCAAGCCGAAATCCGCACCACGCACATGACGGGCATCGTCACCGACCTCGGGATCGAACTGGGGCGCCTGGTCTACTGGAACCGCACGCGGGACCTCGACGACATTCATTTCGTCCAGGCCAATCGCGACAAGCTGTTCATCCACGCCTCGATACTCGGCCTGTTTTTCGTCGGCGGCATCGTGGGCGCGCTGGCCTTCAAGTCCATGGGGTTCAGCGCGACGATCCCGATCGCTTTGCTGCTGGTTGCCGTGGCCAGCCCGCCCGTGATCGTCGACATCCGGCCCGCGCTGCTGCCGCGGAGAGACGAGGTTCGTTAGCGTGAGGTTGTTGGCGTGCGCTTCGCGTCGCGGCAGGCGGTACCCGGCAGCGGCTCATACTGTGGCGGTCTTCGCTTCGCTACGACTTCGCGAAGCGGCTCGGCCTGGGGACGGCGCCGTACAACTCGCTACGCGCCTTCGGCTCTTCGCTCAAACAGGTACGGCGAGCCAGTTACGAAGCGCTTCGCGCCCGCCCCCAGGCCAAGCCGCTTCGCCGCCACAGAAATCGCCGCCGCCGGGTACCGCCCGCCGCGCCGCGAGAGTGGTGGTATTCCACCGGTGGCGTGCCTACAGTGTTGGCTGCAAATCCGCGTGCGGGTGGGCCATGACGCGCAATCAGACGATGCGCCTGCGATGAGTGGTTTTGCGCTCGGCGCGAAGCGCTTCAATTCATACTCATCGCGCCTGTTTGAACGCAGCGGCCTCAGGACGCGTAGTGAGCCCGTTGTCATGCCGGACTCGATCCGGCATCCATGGTGGCGCGCGTTGCGTTAGGCTGTTGGCACGCGCTCGCGTCGCGGCAGGCGGTACCCGGCAGCGGCTCATACTGTGGCGGTCTTCGCTTCGCTACGACTTCGCGAAGCGGCTTGGCCTGGGGACGGCGCCGTACAACTCGCTACGCGCCTTCGGCTCTTCGCTCAAACAAGTACGGCGAGTCCGTTACGAAGCGCTTCGCGCCCGTCCCCAGGCCAAGCCGCTTCGCCGCCACAGAAATCGCCGCTGCCGGGTACCGCCCGCCGCGCCGCGAGAGTGGTGGTATTCCACCGGGGGCGCGCCAACATTGTCTCGGCAAATCCGCGTGTGGGTGTGCTGTGTCGCGCAATCAGACGAGGCGCCTGCGATGAGTGGTTTTGCGGTCGGCGCGAAGCGCTATGTAAACATGCTCATCGCGCCTGTTTGAACGCAGCGGCCTTAGGGCGCGAAGTGAGTTGCGCGATGCGACCGCAAAACCGCTCATCGCAGGTTCAGTCGGCCCAGAGGGCCGACCGCCTCGTCGCGCGGCACAGCACATCCACACGCGGATTTGCCCGCGAGGTAGAGACGAGGGAACAAGGCTTCGACCGGCTCAGCCCGAACGGACATGGCTCTGCCCGAACGGTGATAGAGGACTCTATTCGCCGTCGGGGACCATCGCGCCCACCGCTTTGCCAGTGAGCTTGACGGCTCCGACACCGGCATCAACCGCGAGGCCAACGCCCGTCGCCGCGACACCTACGGCCGCGCCGGCCACAGTGATGACGGCGCAGCCCCCGAGAAGCATGCAAGCCAGGGCACAGAGCAGGGCGCTACGAAAGCGGGAGGCGGTACTGCGGGGCATCGGTCGGTCCTTGTAAGGGGCCCGACCGATTCTACGGATCATTTGTAACGCAGCAGTATCGCGCACGCAGCCTTCAGTGGGTGTTACCGGCGCCGCCGTTGTAGATGCCCTTGTCCGCGTCGCCACTGACGGTGATGGCACCCACCAGGCCCTTGCCGGCGCGCGACAAGGCGTGATCGACCAGCAAGTACTGGCCCGGGTAGTCCATTTTCATTTCGACGATGGTGGCGCCGCCGGCCGGCACCAGCGTGGTTTGCACATCCTTCTTAATCGTGGTGAGCGAACCCTCGCTGTAGACCTTGTCGAAGATCTCGCCGATCACGTGAAAGGACGAGATCTTGTTCGGGCCGCCGACACCGAAGAACAGGCGCACCGTCTCGCCGACCTTGGCCGTCATTTTGTGCTCCTTGGTGAGGGAGCCCACAGCGCCGTTGAAGACGTAGTAGTCGGGCATTTCGTTCGACATCTTGGCGGTGTCGAACTCCTGGTGGGTCTTGGTGCCATGCGCGTGCTTCGTGTAGAGGTCGCCTTGCATCACGTAGTACTCTTTGTCGACCTTGGGCATGCCGCCTTCGGGTTCCACGAGGATCATCCCGTACATGCCGGCCGATATATGCTGGGGCACGAGCGGCGTGGCGCAGTGGTACACGTACAGGCCCGCATTGAGGAGCTTGAACGTGATCGTCTTTTCCTGGCCGGGGCCGACCTGGGTGTGCTCGCCGCCGCCGTGGCCACCGGTGACGGAGTGAAGGTCGATCGAGTGGATCTGCTTGCTGCTCTTGGCGTTGGCGAGCGTCAACTCGATGGTGTCGCCGACCCGGGCGCGCAGCATCGGACCGGGCACCTTCTTGTCGAAGGTCCAGTAGGTGAAGGTCGTGCCGTCGTCCAGCTTGCCGGCCAGTTCCACCGTTTCCATGCGGTATTTCAGCAGCTGCGGTGCGCGGTTGCCGATCGGCGCCGGCACGGCTGCGGGATTCTGGGAGATGCTGACGGCTTGGGGGTCGGCTGCTGCGGCAGGCGCGGCCGATGGCGTGTAGAGGTCGGCGACGCCGGCGCTCCCGTTGCCATTGGCGGGCTTCGGCGCGCTGGCGCTGGCGGTGCCGGCCACCTCGAACACGCCCTCCATGCCGATCTGCCGGTGGCCGGCAATCGTGCAGTAGTACGCGAACTTGCCGGGCTGTGTCACCTTGAACCGCACCGACGTCGGACCCGTGGTGCCGTCAAACTTCTTCGACTGCACCTTCAGGTCCGGAATGGCGATGTCGTGCTCGGCGCCTTCGCCGCTCTTCACCTTGATCTCGACGGTGTCGCCGACGTTCGCCCGCAGCACGGGGTTCGGACGGCCCTTCTCGTCAATGAAGACCATCTTGCCGTCGACGATGCCGGTCTCGAGCACGTAGTGCTTGACGGCTGCCGCAGGCGCAGCCGCGCTGGCGGCCTTGGCCTTGGGTGCGGCATGGCTGGTGGCCATCGTGGCTGGAACAGCGAAACACAGTGCGACGGCGAGGGCCAACGGACTCATGTTGTTTTTGAAACTGTGGAACATCGGATCAACCCTTCTTTGTTGGTGCGCATCGCGTTCGTCGATGCGTGAGGGCAAGTTTCCTAAAAGATGCACGCAAAGTACACCTTTAAAGCGACCCCAATTGATCTTCAGCAAGTGCCGCGCGACGATGGTCTGTTTTTGACCTAGGACAAATGGGGCCGCGGCCCGCGAGCGCGTCGACGTCCCCGTCGACCAGCAGTCGGCAAGGGCCTAGCGCACCCGCATGCCCGGCTGCGCGCCGGGCGTGGGTTCGAGGACATAGATGCCGGGGTTGGCCTTCTCGTCGCCATGGCTCGCGGCCAGCACCATGCCCTCGCTCACGCCGAACTTCATCTTGCGCGGCGCCAGGTTGGCCACCAGCACGGTGAGCTTGCCCACGAGCTGCTCCGGTTTGTAGGCCGACGCGATACCGGAGAGCACGTTGCGCATGCGGCCTTCGCCGGCATCCAGCGTGAGGCGCAGCAGCTTGGTCGATCCCTCGACCGCCTCGCACGCAACGATCTTCGCGATGCGCAGGTCGATCTTCGCGAAATCGTCGATGGAGATGGTGGGAGCAAGCTCCTCCCCGCCCGGAAGTTCACTCCCTCTGCCGCCTGCGGGAGAGGGTTGGGGTGAGGGCCCCGCCGCCGGCGCCTCGAACAACGCATCGAGCTGCTTTTCCTCGACGCGCTGCATCAGGTGCTTGTAGCTGCCAACGGTGTGGCCCACGCCCAGTGGCGTCGCGGCGTTGGACCAATCCAGCGGCGCGCACTGCAGGAAGGCCTCGGCCTCGGCGGCGAGGGTGGGCAGCACCGGCTTCAGGCACGCGGTCATGACCTTGAAACTCTCGATGCACAACGAACAGACGGCCGCGGCTTCGTCGGCCTTGCCTTCCTTGACCAGCTTCCAGGGCGCGGCGCCGTCAAAGCGCAGGTTCACCTTGTCGGCGTAGGCCATGATGTCGCGAAGCGCGCGGCCGTAGTCGCGCGCTTCATACAGGGCCTGCACGTTCTGCACCAGGGCCACTTCGCCCGGTTCCGCCGCCGCGGCCGTGAGCTTGCCGCCCGGCAAAAACTTGACTGCCCGGCTGGCGATATTCACGAACTTGCCGATCAGGTCGCTGTTCACCCGCGCCATGAAGTCGTCGGGGTTGAAGTCGATGTCCTCGTTGCGGCCGGACAGCTTGGCCGCGAGGTAATACCGCAGCCACTCCGGGTTCATGCCCAGCGAAAGGTATTTGAGCGGGTCCAGGCCGGTGCCGCGGCTCTTGCTCATCTTCTCGCCGTTGTTCACGGTGAGGAAACCGTGCACGAAGATCTTGTTGGGCACCTTGCGGCCGGAAAAATGCAGCATCGCCGGCCAGAACAGCGTGTGGAAGGTGATGATGTCCTTGCCAATGAAGTGGTACTGCTCGACATCCGGGTCGGCGATGAACGTGTCGTAGTCCACCCCGATCTTGCCCAGGTAGTTCTTGAGCGACGCAAGGTAGCCCACCGGCGCGTCCAGCCACACATAGAAATACTTGCCCGGCGCGTCCGGGATCTCGATGCCGAAGTAGGGCGCGTCGCGGCTGATGTCCCAGTCGCCCAGCACCGCCTTGCCGTCCTCGCCCGGCTCCAGCCATTCGCTGATCTTGTTCAGCACCTCGGTCTGCAGGCGCCCCTCGGTGCGCGTCCATTCCTTGAGGAACGCCATGCTGCGCGGGTCCGACAGCTTGAAGAAGAAGTGCTCGGAGCTTTTCAGCACCGGGGTGGCGCCCGAGAGCGCGGAGTAAGGGTTGATCAAATCGGTGGGGCTGTAGACCTTGCTGCACACCTCGCAGTTGTCGCCGTACTGGTCCTTCGCGTGGCAGTTGGGGCATTCACCCTTGATGAAGCGGTCCGGCAGGAACATGTTCTTCTCGGGGTCGAAGAACTGTTCGATCACCTTGCTGGAGACGAGGCCGTTGGCCTTCAGGTCACGGTAGATCTGCTGCGCCAGTTCGTGGTTTTCGGGCGCGTCGGTGCTGTGCCAGTTGTCGAAGGCGATGTGGAAGCCGTCCAGGTAGGGCTTGCGGCCCGCGGCGATGCCGGCCACGAACTCCTGCGGTGTCTTGCCAGCACGCTCGGCCGCGATCATGATAGGCGCGCCATGCGCGTCGTCGGCACAGACGAAATGCACCTGGCTGCCCTGCATTCGCTGGTGCCGCACCCAGATGTCGGCCTGGATGTACTCCATGATGTGGCCGATGTGGAAGTTGCCGTTGGCGTACGGCAGGGCGGTGGTGACGAATAGCTTTCGCGAAGCGGGCATGGCAGTTTCCAGGGGAACCCTAGATTCTAGAGCCAGTCGATGCACGGCTGGGGGATGAGGAGGAGCGGATTCAGATGGCGGCCGGATTGTTGCGCAATGTGTCGCTGGGCGACCTGAGGGGCGGCGTCGTGTCCGCGGCGGTAGCCATACCGCTGGCCATGGGCTACGGCATGTTCGCCTTCGTTGCGCTGGGCGACGCGTTTTTCGGCTACGGCGTCCTCGCTGGGCTCTGGAGCGCTCTGATCGTGGGCCTGGTCTGCGTGGCCACGGGCAATTCCTCGACGAATGTATATGCGCCGCGCGTGACGACCACCTTCTACCTGGGTTCAGTGCTCTTCGCGCTGACCCAGTCCCCGCTGCCGCAGCTGGGCGGCGGCCGCGTGCTTGCGGTGCTGGCGGTGTTCCTCGGGATCATTTTTCTCGGGGGACTGTTCCAGGCGCTGTTCGGCCTGATCCGACTGGGGACGCTCATCAAGTTCACCCCGCACCCGGTGATGGCGGGTTTCCAGAACGCGGCGGCCTTGCTGCTCTTGCTCGTGCAAACCAGCACCCTGCTGGGCATCGACAGGACGGTGCCCTTCACGCAGGTGCCGCAACACCTTGGCGACACCAAGCCGCTCGGCCTGCTGGTGGTGGCCGTCACGGTGCTGGCCACGTGGAACGCGCGGCGGATCGCGCCTCGCGTTCCCGCCGTGGTGCTGGGCCTGGCAGTCGGTACCCTCGCGTGGTATGCCCTGGCCTTGCTGGGGTTTGGGCACCTGCTCGGCCCCGTGATGGGCGATCTGCCCGATCGGCTCCTGCAACCGATGAATCTGCAGGTGCTTTTCGGCACGTTCGCGTCGCAAGACGCAGGGGCGCTGGCATCCCTGATGGTCTTCGCGGCGCTGGGGCTGGCCTTCATCGCCTCCATGGATTCCCTGCTGTGCGAACGCCTGCTGGCGGGCGCGGGCGGCACGTCGCGGGAGAGCGACAGGCAACTCTTCCGCCTGGGCCTGGGCAACATGGCCGCGGCGCTGTGCGGCGGCATCACCTCGGGCATCAACCTAGGGCCCAGCACCCTGAACCATGCGCAAGGTTCCCGCAGCGCGGCATCGGTGGTGGTCAATGCGCTGGTGATCCTGCTCACCGTGCTGGCGCTGCTGCCGCTGGTGGAGTACTTGCCACGCGCCGCGCTGTCCGCGGTGATTGCCGTCATCGCCATCCAGCACTTCGATCCGTGGAGCGTGCAACTCGCGCGCCGGCTGGTGATGCAGCCTCGAGCCCGGCGCACGAACCTGGCGCTGGACCTGGCCGTCGTCATCGCCGTGGCGCTGCTGTCGGTGCTGGTCAATGTCGTGCTGGCGGTCTTCATCGGCGTGCTGGTTGCCGTTGCGATGTTCCTGCTTCGCATGAGCCGGTCGGTGGTCAGGCGCCATTACCGGTGCAGCGAGGTGCGCTCGAACCAGGTCCGCGACGAGGCTTTGATGCGGCAGCTGGCGCTGCAGGGGCACCGCATCGTCGTCTTCGAGCTCGAGGGGCCGATCTTCTTCGGCAGCTCGGAGGGCCTGGGGCACGATGTCAGGGCCGCCATCGACGCCGGCACCTTCGCCGTGATCCTGGATTTCCGCCGCGTCAACGACATCGACAGCACCGGCGCCCGGGTGTTGCTGCAGCTGTACGACAGCCTGGGGCCCGCCCCTTGCCTCGTCCTCTTCAGCGGTCTGCGGCACCGGGAGCGGGTTGCGGGGTTGATGGGCGACCTGGGCGTGTTGGCCGCCATTCCGCCGGCACTGCAGTTCTCGGATGTTGACCGCGCGCTCGAAGCCGCGGAAGACGCCTTGCTGGCGAGCTTGCCGGATGGTGGCGGTGCGTTGCAAGCGGTTGCGTTCGAAGCGCTCGACCTGCTGCGCGATCTGCGGGCCGAGGAGCGAGAGGCCATCCGTGGGTTCCTCCTGGAGCGGCAATTCGAATCGGGAGAGACCGTCTTCAGCCAGGGCGATCCGGGGCGCGAACTTTTCGTCATCACGCAGGGCCGTGCCAGCGTGCAGTTCGACCGCGCCGGCGCAGCGCCGATCCGCCTCGCGACGTTTGCCAGTGGCACCACGTTCGGCGAACTGGCGATCCTCGACCAGCGGCCTCGCTCGGCAACGGTGGTGGCCGACGGGCCCCTGCAGTGCCTGGTGCTTTCCGAAGCCAACTTCCTGGCCATGCAGGCTCGCGAGCCCGACATCGCCATCCGGCTCTTGGTGAACCTCAGCCGTGAGCTCGGCTTCCGCATGCGCCGCGCCAACCAGATGCTGCATCAGATGGCCGGATGACTGCTCACTCCCACCACACACCAACGAGGGCCCGCGACAATGACCACAGCCGAATCCCCGAGCGCAGCCGTCCGTGCGCCGCGTTGCGCCAGCCTGCTGGTGCACTGCCCCCTGCGCCCCGGCCTCGCCGCCGAACTGACGCAGCTGATCTATTCGAACGGAGGGCGCATCCTCTATCACGACCAGAACGTCGAGGGGGAGAGCCGGCATTACTACAGCAGCCTGAAGTGGGACGTCACCGGAATGAAGCTGTCCGACGAGGAGGTGGCCGGCCGCCTCGACGCCGTGATCGGCAAGGGGCCGGACACGGAATGGTCGCTCCACTATTCCGACAAGCCGCTGCGCATGGCGGTGTTCGTCTCGCGTGACCCATGGTGCCTCTACGACATCCTGGCGCGCAGCCGTTCCGGCGAGTGGAACGTGGAGGTGCCGCTGGTGATCGGCAACCACGCCGACCTGGCGGCCATCGCAGGCCAGTTCGGCGTGCCGTTCCACCATTTTCCAATCGACAAGGACAACAAGGCCGAGGTCGAGGCGCGGCAGCTTGCACTGCTGGAGGACGAGCGCGTCGACTTCATCGTGCTGGCGCGCTACATGCAGATCCTGAGTGGCGACTTCATCCGGGCCTACCCCAGCCGCATCATCAACATCCACCACGCGTTCCTGCCGGCCTTTCCCGGCGCGCGGCCGTACCACTCCGCGCGGGAGCGGGGCGTGAAGATGATCGGGGCCACCAGCCACTACGTGACTGAGACGCTCGATGCCGGCCCCATCATCGAGCAGGACGTGGCCCGTGTGAACCATCGCCATTCGGTGCAGGACCTGGTGCGTTTCGGCCGCGACCTGGAAAAGATCGTGCTGTCGCGCGCGATCTGGAGCCACCTGCAGCACAAGGTCATCGTGCACGGCGGGCGCACGGTGGTTTTCGATTGAAGCGAGAGGGATGTGCTCATCCATAATCGCCGGGAATGACCGGTCCAAAAATCATCATCCTGGCCGGCCCCAACGGCGCCGGCAAGACTACCTTCGCCCGAGCGTTCTTGCCGCAGGAGGCGACGTGCCCGTTTTGATTGACAGGAGCGGTAAGCCCATGACCTCACCCACAGCTAAAGAGCCGCAGCGAACTTATGGCGAGCTACCGGCAAATGGCTCCGTTGACGCCGACGCCGACGCCGATGCCAAGCTCAGGGGTTCCCTGGTCGCCCTCCATCGCGCGGCGCAAGCGGCCCCCGGAAATTGGCGCAACAGACAGGTACCGATCTGATCGTCATGCGCAATGGCGTCATCACTCGCGTCAGTCCGTACGAAAAGACCGAACCCTGAGCCACGCAAAGCGCTTACCGGGTCTTCTTTCGCTTTGACTTGCCTGCGGGCGCACCCTGCGCCTGCGCAGATTCGAGCCACTGCAGCGTTTCGATGTGGGTGAGAAAGCGGCGCAGGTAGTCGCCCGGCAGCGCCTGCATCATGTCCAGCGCCTGCAGCACCAGCATGTGCGAATTGAGCGGCCCGGCGTTCCTGGGCTTGCTTGCGGTGGCCGCCGCAATGCGCTCCTGCGCGCGGCCATTGGCCCAGGATCGGCGAAAGCGGATGACGCTCGCCAATTCTGGCGAGTCGGCGCTTCGTGGCAGCTGTGGCCTGCGCACAGCGGCGTTCGTCCGATGCGGCAGGGGGTGCGGCGCTTGCGCAACCCGCTCTTCCAATGCATGCAGCGCCACCTCCATCCTCGCCTGCAGCAGTGCTTTCACAGCGTCCGGCTGGTCCGCCAGCCGCGCTGCCAGCGCCTCGATCTGCGCCATGCGAGCCGGATCGACCTTCGCCGCGCCCTTGTCCCGCAGTTGTTGCACACGCGCATGGACTGGCACGCCTGTCTTCACTTCGCGGTCCGCGGCACAGGGGCCATTTCAACGCGGCGGTTCAGCGAACGCCCCTCTTCGTTCGCGTTGGACGCCACCGGCTGTTCCGCGCCAAAGGCGGCGGCGAACACCTGCGACGAAGGCATGCCCTCTCCGATCAAGGCCCGAGTAACGGTCAGCGCGCGCTGGGCAGACAACTCCAGGTTGTCCTGGAAAAGGTGGTTGTTGCCGGACAGTTTCTTGTCATCGGTGAATCCGCTCACCATGAGCATCTCGCCGCGCTCGCCCAGGTAGACGCGCAGCGGATGCACGAGGCTCTTGAGCAATTGCTGTCCCTCGGGCCGCAACGCGTCGGAGTTCACGGCAAACAACACGCTGCCGCTGATGCCGATGCGACCGTTGTTGATCGTCACTCGGCCAGACGCGAGGGGCACCGCGAGTGCCTTCTCCAGGGCGATGCGCCGCTGCTCCTCGATGCGGCGTTTCTCGGTTTCGGACTTCAGCGTCGCCACCAGGTCCATCTGCACGACAACCACACCCATCAGGATCAGCACGAAAGCGCCGAGCAAGCCGGTCATCAGGTCACCGAAGACGGCCCAGACGGGCGCTGTCAGCGCGGAGGTGTCCTCGTCGCCTTCGTCCAGGCCCTGCATCATCCCTTCACCGCTCCATTCGCGAGGCCCACCGGCTTGCCGGCCAATTCGCGCAGGCGCTCGATGACGCCGTGCTGCGAGGCGATGCTGAGGTCGATCACCTCACGGGCTTGAGCGACGTAATAGGCGAGCTGGTCGTCGCTGCGCGCCGTAGAGCGCGTGACGGCGCCCTCGACCTGCTGCAGGGCCAGGGCGAGCTTTTCGTTGCCCGCGTGGAACATCTGTACGCCCTGCCCGAAGGCCTCGCCCCACGACGAGAGCTCGACGGCGCTGGCGCTTGCGTGCAAGGCCATGTCTGCCGCTTTGCGAGACGCATCTTCCACGGTCTGCACCAGCCCACCCAGTCGCTCGACGAGCACCGTGCGTTCCTGCAGCGCCAGGTTTTCCTGTTCGGCCAGCCGGCTCATCTCGGCGCGCAGCTGCGCGAGCACACCGGCCGCCGCCTGCGGCACTTCGGATGCCGTGGCCAGCAGCCGCGCGAGCGGGGCTTCCAGCTCGGCGCCGAGCTTTGCAAGCTGCAGCGCCGCGGCAGTTTGCAGTTCGCCCAGGCGCGCGACCGCGGCATCTCCGCGCAGGCTCTCTTCGTGCCGCAGCGCTTCGAGTTGCGTACGCCACACGCCGGCAAGTTCATCCATGCGATGCGCGTGCTGTTCGAGCCAGCTGGATTCCGTCTCCACCCGCGCGCGCACCAGCTCCTCGGACTGCGCGAGGAGGCGTGACACTTCTTCCGCCATGCGGGTGGCCTGGGTGTCGGCGCGCTCCGCAGCGCGTTGCGCCTGCGCTTCGAGCGTGACGGCCATAGTGCCCGCGACGGCGTCGAACCGTTCGGACACGAGGTCGACCTGTGCGCGCGCTGTGTCGGCCAGTCGCTCGTGCAGGCGCTGGGTGTCCTGCACGATGCTTGCCATCGCGGTTTCGATGACGGGGCGAATGCTGTCGCCCGCGGCCTTCGCGGCCCCTGCCAACGCTTCGTGCAACGACGCGCCGACATCCTTCGCCAGCCCCGAGTAGGCTGCCGCGGCATCGGCATGGAAGCGCTGCTGCGAATCGAGCAGACGCTCGTCCTGCTGCCGGCCGCGTTGCTCGATCCGCTCCATCATGGCGTCGAGCCGCTCCACGATGGCGGGCAGGGCGGCCGATTGCGCCTGCACGGCGCGCATGGTCTCGCCCTGCTGGTGGGCGCGTGTGAAAGTACGCAGCTCGCCGGCAGCGCGCAAGTCGAGAAGGCGCGAAACATCCAGCCGCTCGCGACGGCTGATCGCGGACATCAGCCCCAGCATGGCCGATGCGGCGACGCCCGCAACAGAGGTGCCGAACGACAGGCCGAGCCCGCGAATCGGTTCGGCGAGCGCCGCGCGAATCGCCGGAAGGTCGGTCGATCCTTCGAGCGCGAACACTGCGCCCTTGAACGTGACCACCATCCCGAGGAAGGTGCCCAGCATTCCAAGCATGACCAGCAGGCCGACGAGGTAGGGCGTGATCGCGGGCCCGGGCAGGCTGCCGCGCCCGGCCTCGATGCGCTGCTGCACGGCATTTCGCAAAACGGGCGGCACGGCGTCGAGCAAAGCCGAAAGCGGCGAGGGCGCTTCAGGCCCTTCGGGAGGTGGCGTGTTCAGCGCGGCGCGCAGCCCCGCGCTCTGTGCGCGGTGTTGCCGCAGTTCATGCGCACCCACCAGATAGACGCCGGCGATGACAAGCGTCATCGCGAAGGCCATCCAGTTGCTCGCGGCAAAGCCGAACGCGATCCAACCGACAGCGACGAGGCCGAGGGCAAACGCAACCCAGAAAAAACGATTGATCATTGGTAATTCTTCAATTCGCAACCGCCGGCTTCCACCAGCGCGGCGGTGGGTTCGAGGCGTACTTCCAGCTCTGCGAGGAGCGTCTGGCGCCAGTCAATCTCGAATGCATGCAGCCATCGGCCCGGCTTGCGCCATGTGGCGGGGTCGTCTTCCTGCGCGGATGCCTGCATGTCTTTCAGGTGCGCCTTGCGCAGCTGCTCGAATCGGCGCTCCAGCAGCGCAGACGCAACGGGAAACAACGCCTGCTCGCGAGGCGCGGTCACCTTTTGCAGTGCGGCATCGAGCGTTGCGAGTTGGCGCAGGGCGGTCGAAGCGCCGGACAACACCTCGCGCACGTGGTCGCGCAGCACGCCGATCAACTGGTCCATCTGGCGCTGCAACTCGAAGTGCCGGCGCTTGTAAGGCGCATAGGTGAATTCGTTGGGCAGCGCCGCGTCGAGCGATATCGCGCGCACGAGCGTCATGCGCGCGCGATCGAAATCGGCCGACAGGTCGGCCGGCGCCCCGCGGCGACCCTTTGCCCGCACGGGCGTCTCGGCTGCCTGGTTGATGGCCCGGACGGACTGTTGCGCCGCATGCAGTTCGATCGCATCGAAGGCGCTGACCCATTGGCTGAGGCGCTCGATGATGTCGGCGTCGGCGTCGGCCGGCGCGCCTGCATCAGGCGCAGGCGTCCATTGCGCGAGGACGCGAACGAGTGCGGAGCTTGCGAGATTGCTTCTCAAAAGACGTTTCCGATGGGAGGGTGGCGCAGCCCGGACAACGGCGGCCGAGCCGTATTAGAAACGATCCTGCGTGCGTAACAGACATCGTCGCGAGGATACTTTAGCGTTAAGCCGACCGGGTACGCTAACCGAACCTGCGCCAGCGCAAGCGAGCGCGGCATTTCGCCGAGGTGGTTTTTCCGCGCCGTTACACTGTCCCCGAACAGGAAAAACCACACCCTATGGCCACCCAAGATCAGTTGTTACAGGCCCTCGCGGCCGTCACCGACCCCAACACCGGCAAGGATTTCGTCAGCACCAAGGCTGTCAAGAACCTGCAAGTCCACGAGGGCGACGTTTCCTTCGACGTGGAACTCGGCTACCCGGCCAAGAGCCAGATCCCCGGATTGCGCAAGGAACTCATCGCCGCGGCCAAGGGCGTGCCGGGCATCAACAACGTGTCGGTCAATGTCGCGAGCAAGATCGTGGCGCACGCGGCGCAGCGCGGCGTGGCGCTCCTGCCCAAGGTGAAGAACATCATTGCCGTCGCGTCGGGCAAAGGTGGCGTGGGCAAGAGCACCACCGCCGTCAACCTCGCGCTGGCCCTGGCGGCCGAAGGCGCGGCGGTTGGCTTGCTGGACGCCGACATCTACGGCCCCAGCCAGCCCATGATGATGGGCATCGAGGGCCGCCCCGAGTCGTCCGACGGCAAGACCATGGAGCCGCTTGAAAACTACGGCGTGCAGGTCATGTCCATCGGCTTCCTGGTGGCACAGGACGAAGCCATGATCTGGCGCGGCCCCATGGCCACCCAGGCGCTGGAGCAACTGCTGCGCCAGACCAACTGGGCCGATCTGGACTATCTCATCGTCGACCTGCCGCCCGGCACCGGCGACATCCAGCTCACGCTGTCGCAGCGCGTGCCCATGACGGGCGCGGTGATCGTCACCACGCCGCAAGACATCGCGCTGCTCGACGCCAAGAAGGGCATCAAGATGTTCGAGAAGGTGGGCGTGCCCATCCTCGGCATCGTGGAGAACATGGCCGTGCACGTGTGCAGCAAGTGCGGCCACGCCGAGCACATCTTCGGCGAAGGCGGCGGCAAGCGCATGGCCGCCGAATACGGCATGGACTATCTCGGCGCGTTGCCCCTGGACATCAAGATCCGCCTGCAGGCCGACAGTGGCAAGCCCACGGTGGTGAGCGACCCCGAAGGCGAGTTGGCCGCCATCTACAAGGCCGTGGCCCGCCAGGTGGCGATCAAGATCGCCAACAAGGCCAAGGACTTCTCCTCCAAGTTCCCTTCGATCAAGATATCCAAGGACACTTAGCCTGCTGTCCTGTAGGTAGCTGCCTGATCGTGGCGCGAGGAAGGGCGATGTGTTGGCGGCGGGCCGTGGACGGCGGGTGGCCGACTTCGTTCGTGTCCCCCGCCCTCCCGGCGGCGGAGGACAGTCGCGGAGTAGAGCGCACCGCTGCCCTGATCCCGCCTCGATAACGCCCCGCTAACGCCCCGCTAACGCTAAAAGAGCGAGAAGTAGCGACTCGCTGCCGACGCGCAAAACGGGAACACGGCCGCGTGGTAATTGCGCGCCACTTCCCACACCGGGTCCTCACCCTGCAGTCTGGCCAGCTCCTCAGTCGCGCCCTTGACTAAACCGAAGCCTAGTTTCTCCGCGATGAACGGGTCAGCCGCACCGTCGGGCTGGGCATCCACGTCGAGCACTGTGACGAGGCCTGGCGGCAGCCCGGCCCAGAGGCGCTGCATTGCGCCAGTGTTGACCCTGAACGAGACGGTCGCATCCTGTGCGCCCCCGCACATCAGCATCGGCGCCCTGGGCGTCCAGCCGCGCAGGTCGTTGGCCCTGGCGTCGATGCGCAAGCCATGGGCCGGGTTGGCGGGACGGGACAGCATGTCCTGCAGGTAGGCGAGCCGGGCGCCATTGGTGAACAGGTTGCCGGTGCCGAACCCGCGCGCGAACACCGCGTCCATCGAAGTGCCCGTGGCCGGCGTCATCGCGTCGAGCACGGGCTGCAGCCCGGAGCCGGCTGGTGCCTGCGGCGGCGTGGAGCTGAACAGCGCGAATTGCGGCAGTTTGCCCGTGCGCCCGAGCGTGGCTGCGTCTTCGCCCGGCAGCAGACTTTCGATTTCCACCGCCCAGTTGCCCTCGTAAAGATCCTCCGGTCGCGTGTAAATATTGCCGTAACTTTTTTGATAGCTGGTGGCGAGCATTGTGCCGAACAGTGTGGCGCCGATGTGAACCTGGCCGGCAAAGTTGTCGTCCAGCTCCTGGGCCAGCGCATACGGGCCGGACATCGGTGCCGACGCCGTCACTGCAATGCCGGCCTGCTGCATGGCGCGCTGCGTGGCCATGGCGACGTGGCCGCCCTGGGAGTAGCCCGCGACGAATAGCTTCGCGCCAGAGGCGGCCTGGGGCGTCAAGGCCGGCAAGGCAGATTTCGCTGCCGTCAACGCGTCCATCATGTCGCCGGATTGTTGCTGCGCATTGAGGAAGGGGTGGTAGCCGAGAGGCGAGCTGTCATACCCGGCGTAGTTCGGCGCCACGACGATGTAGCCACGCGCCGCGAAGAGAGCTGCGAGTGACAGGCTTTCGTTGTAGGCGGCGTTGCCGGTGTCGGACAGGTTGGCCAGGTTGTAGGTCCTGGCGGGATCGGTCGCGTGTGCGTACAGGACCACCGGCCGCGGGCCAGAGCAGCGGCTGTCGGTGCCGCGTGGCACCATCAGGGCACCTGAGGCCTGGGTCTGTTCGCCTGCACCGCCCAGGGTGGTGTAGCGGATGTAGCGAACATCGAGATCGCAGACCGGATCGCCCGACAGCAGGAGCAGCGCCTGGTCGCGCGTGCTCCCGTTTTTCAGGCGGTCCTTGAGCTCGGCCGCGGCGAGCAGGGCGGTTTGCGGCGGCGGCGTTTGCAGCAGCACCCCGCGCTCGAATGGCGGCGGTGTGGCGGGCGACGTGCCACCGCCGCCCCCTCCGCAAGCCGCCAGCAATGCGGCACAGAATGCGGCCAGGAGGGCGTGCAGGTACTTCATCGTCGTCCTTTCGGCGGCTGAGTCCATGCAACTGTAGGCCGCCGAGGCAACCGGCGGCAAAGCGCGATCAACCTGTTACGAATTCCCCGCGCCAAGGCCGGTGATGCGCGTGGGCTAAAGTAACGCGATGGAACAGGCCACTATTCGGTTGTATCGGGGCGGTGAACGGGTCGGCAAACTCAAGGGCCGACAACCCGGTGACGAAGCCTTGTCCGAAGTGCAGACCTTGATCGGGCCACCGCCCCCGGGCGGTCACCGGCGGGATCTCCTGATCGAGCACCTTCACGCGCTCAACGACACCTTTCGCGGCCTGCACGACCATCACCTCGTCGCCCTGGCGCGCGAGATGAACATCCCGATGGCCGAGGTGTACGAGGTGGCCAGCTTCTATCACCACTTCGAAATCCTGCGCGACGGCGAGCAGGGCGCTGCCTTGACTGTGCGCGTGTGCGACGGGCTCTCGTGCGAGATGGCCGGGGCGCGCGACCTGCTGGCGCGCCTGCCCGCGATGCTCGGTGGGGTGAGGGTCATCGCGGCGCCGTGCATCGGTCGGTGCGAGCAGGCGCCCGCGGCGCTGGTGGGGCAGGTGGCGGTGCAGCGCGCCACGCCCGAGGCCATCGTGAACGCCGTGATGCAGGAGGGCACGCGCCCGTTGTTCGAGCAAGGGAAGGCCGCGGCCGTCGCCGATTTCATCGGCTACGAGGAATATCGTGAAGACGGGGGTTATTCTCTCGCGGCAGCGGTCGTCAACGGTGAGGAGGACACGGAGTTCATCCTCAAGCAGATGGAGGATTCCGGCCTGCGCGGCCTGGGCGGCGCGGGCTTCCCGGCGGGCCGCAAGTGGCGCATCGTGCGTGAGCAAACCGCGCCGCGCTTGATGGCGGTGAACATCGACGAGGGCGAACCCGGCACCTTCAAGGACCGGCATTACCTGGAGCGTGACCCGCACCGCTTCCTCGAGGGAATGTTGATCGCCGCGCAGGTGGCCGGCACCGAAGCCATCTACATCTACCTGCGGGACGAATACCACGAGTGCCGCGTGATGCTCGAAGCCGAGCTGGCCGCGCTGCGTGCCGACCCGCCGTGCCCCTTGCCGCACATCGAGCTGCGGCGTGGCGCCGGTGCGTATATCTGCGGCGAGGAGTCGGCCATGATCGAAAGCATCGAGGGCAAGCGCGGCGAACCCCGCATGCGCCCGCCTTACATTGCGCAGGTCGGCCTGTTCGGCCGCCCCACGCTCGAGCACAACTTCGAAACGCTGTTCTGGGTGCGCGATATCGTGCAGAAGGGCCCGCAGTGGTTCTCGGGCTTCGGGCGCAATGGGCGCAAGGGACTTAGGTCATTCAGCGTCAGCGGCCGCGTCGCGCTACCGGGCGTGAAGCTCGCACCGGCCGGTATCACGCTGCGCGAGCTGGTCGAGGAATATTGCGGCGGCATGGCCGAAGGGCACGAGCTGTATGCCTACCTGCCGGGCGGCGCGTCCGGTGGCATCCTGCCGGCGAGCCTGGCCGATGTGCCGCTGGATTTCGACACCTTGCAGCTGCACGGCTGCTTCATCGGCTCGGCGGCGATCATCGTGCTCAGCCGGCACGACAAGGCTCGCGACGCGGCGCTGAACATGATGCGGTTCTTCGCGCACGAGAGTTGCGGGCAGTGCACCCCGTGCCGCGTCGGCACGGCCAAAGCGGCAGCGCTGATGGAGACGCCGCGCTGGGACAATGCGACGCTGGAAGACCTGAACAGCGTCATGGCCGACGCGTCGATCTGCGGGCTGGGCCAGGCTGCGCCCAATCCCGTGCGCTGCGTGCAGAAATACTTTCCCCATGAAATCAGCTGAATTTCCCGTCGTCGAGTTCCTGCTGGACGGCAAGACCGTCCACGCGCTTCGTGGCGAGACGATCCTGCAGGCCGCGCAACGCGCGGGCGCGGACATCCCGCACCTTTGCTACAAGGAAGGCTTGCGCCCGGACGGCAACTGCCGCGCCTGCGTCGTGGAGATTGCGGGCGAGCGCGTGCTCGCACCCAGCTGCTGCCGCGCCGCCACGCCCGGCATGGAAGTGCAGGCGAAGAGCGAGCGCGCGGTGAAGAGCCAGAAGATGGTTCTCGAGATGCTGCTGGCCGACATGCCGGATGCTGGGTACAAGTGGACGGATGGCGGCGTGCCCCTCACCCCGGCCCTCTCCCCGGAGGGGAGAGGGAGCAACGCATCAGGCCAGCACGGCGAGCTGAGCGAATGGTGTTCGCGGATGGGGGTTACAGCTCGGCCCGAGCTGAAGGCCCTGCGCCGCGAACAGCCCGCGCCCGACCTCTCGCACCCGGCGATGGCCGTCAACCTCGATGCCTGCATCCAGTGCACGCGCTGCGTGCGCGCGTGCCGGGAGGTGCAGGTCAACGACGTCATCGGCTACGCCCTGCGCGGCTCGCACAGCGAGATCGTGTTCGACCTCGGCGACCCCATGGGCGACAGCACCTGTGTCGCCTGCGGCGAGTGTGTGCAGGCGTGCCCGACCGGTGCGCTGATGCCCAAGACCCTCATCGGTTCGCAGGCGGTGGACCGCGAGGTGGAATCCGTATGCCCGTTCTGTGGCGTTGGCTGCCTGATCACCTACAAGGTGCGCAATAACAGGATAGTCGCCGTCGATGGCAGCGATGGGCCTGCCAACCACAGCCGCCTGTGCGTGAAGGGCCGCTTCGGCTTTGACTATGCGCATCATCCGCACCGCTTGACCAAGCCGCTGATCCGCAAACCCGGGGTGGGCAAGCATGTCGATTTGCTGCGCGACCCGGCGGACTGGCAAGCCGTGTTCCGCGAAGCCACATGGGAAGAAGCGCTGGACTTCGCCGCCGGCAAGCTGAAGGCGCTGCGCGACACGCGCGGGCCCAAATCGCTTGCGGGCTTCGGCTCGGCCAAGGGCACGAACGAAGAGGCCTATCTTTTCCAGAAGCTGGTGCGAACCGGTTTTGGCAGCAACAACGTGGACCACTGCACGCGCCTGTGCCACGCTTCCAGTGTGGCGGCATTGCTCGAAGGCGTGGGCTCCGGCGCGGTGAGCAACCAGGTGAGCGATGTCGAGCATGCGGAGCTGATCCTGGTGATCGGCTCCAACCCCACCAACAATCATCCCGTCGCGGCGACCTGGATGAAGAACGCGGCCAAGCGCGGTTTGAAGATCGTGCTCGCCGACCCACGCATCACCGACATCGGCCGGCATGCCTGGCGCACGCTGCAGTTCAAGGCCGACAGCGACGTCGCGCTGCTCAACGCGATGATCTACACCATCATCGAGGAAGGGCTGGCCGCGCAGGAGTTCATCGCGCAGCGCACGAGCAATTTCGACGCACTGCGCGAAAGCGTGCAGGCTTTCAGCCCGGAGGCGATGCAGGCCGTGTGCGGCATTCCCGCACCCAGGATCCGCGAGGTGGCGCGTGCGTTCGCGACGGCGAAGTCCGCCATGATCCTGTGGGGCATGGGCATCAGCCAGCACGTGCACGGCACCGACAACGTGCGTTGCCTGATCGCGCTGTGCGCGGTGGCGGGCCAGATCGGCAAGCCCGGCAGCGGCCTGCATCCGCTGCGCGGCCAGAACAACGTGCAGGGCGCGAGCGATGCGGGGCTGATCCCGATGATGTTCCCCAACTACCAGCGCGTTGACAACCGCGATGCGCACGCCTGGTTCGAGGACTTCTGGAAAACGAAGCTGGACGAACACCCGGGCTACACGGTCGTCGAGATCATGCACAAGGCCCTGGCGCCCGACGCCGACCCGCACAAGGTGCGCGGCATGTACATCATGGGTGAGAACCCGGCCATGAGCGACCCGGACCTGAATCACGCGCGCGACGCGCTCGCGGCGCTGGAGCACCTGGTGGTGCAGGACATCTTCATGACCGAGACGGCCTGGATGGCGGACGTCGTGCTGCCCGCCACGGCGTGGCCGGAGAAGACCGGCACCGTGACCAACACCGACCGCATGGTGCAGCTGGGCCGCCAGGCGACCCCGCCGCCGGGCGACGCTAGGCCCGATCTCTGGCTGGTGCAGGACATGGCGCGCCGCCTCGGGCTCAACTGGAATTACCCGGGCGAGCATGATGGCGTTGCGGCCGTGTACGAGGAGATGCGCCAGGCCATGCACACCGCCATCGCGGGCATCAGCTGGGAACGGCTGGAGCGCGAGGGCAGCGTCACCTATCCGTGTCTGAGCGAAGACGACCCGGGCCAGTCGATCGTCTTCACCGACCATTTCCCCACGGCGGACGGCCGGGTTCACCTGGTGCCCGCGCTCATCGCGCCCGCCCACGAGAAGCCGGATGCCGACTTCCCGTTCGTGCTCATCACGGGCCGCCAGCTGGAGCACTGGCACACCGGTAGCATGTCGCGTCGCTCGGCCGTGCTGGATGCGATCGAGCCGAGTGCGAGCGCGTCCATGTGCGGTGCGGACATCGAAGCGCTGCGCTTGACGCCCGGGCAGCGCTTGCGCGTGCGTTCGCGCCGCGGCGAGGTAACCTTGTTCCTGCGCCGCGACGATGGCACCCCACCGGGTGCGGTGTACATCCCTTTCGCGTACGCGGAGGCCGCGGCCAACCTGCTGACCAACGCCGCGCTCGACCCCATGGCCAAGATTCCGGAGTTCAAGTACTGCGCGGTGGCGGTGAGCGCCGAATAGCCCCGCCGCGATGGAGGGCTCCCGTGCCGCACGCCGAACACGGCTAAAGTAGCCCCATGAAATCCGCAGTGCGCAGCACGAAGGTACTCCAATGAGCCAGCGCCCCAGCATCGAAGTTGCCGTTGTCATGCGCCGTGAGCGCCTGGACAACCGTTGGCAGCCGTGGCGCTGGGTTCTCCATGAGGTCGTGCCCAACGAGCCGGGCTTCGGCACGTCGCCGCGCCTGCTGGTCAAGACCGACGACGAGGAGCGGTGGCTGCACCCGGGCTTTACCGTCGAGTTGTTCCGCGACGATGCCGAGGGTTACTACCTGAACGCCACCACGCCGGCTCCCTGCTGGTTCGTGTTGTGGCGGATGGAGGAAGAGGCGCGCATCGCCGAGGAGCCCATGCCGGTGCCCGCGATGGTGTCGCTGAGCTATCACGACGCCGGGCGCTGGCTGGACGCGCAGGAGACGGTGGAGCAAGTGCCCGCGCCGCCGCACGTGATCGAGTGGATGCAGGCCTTCGCAGCCGAGCACTATGCGATCGAGCCCAAGAAGCGCAGGCGCCCGGAAAGTTTCAAGGGGTTGCAGGATCGCTTCGGCAACCCTGCCTCCGTCACCACCGAAAAGAAGTTTGGGGCAGGCGAATCATGAGCGACGGTTTCCTGGGGCGCTGGTCGAAGCGCAAGCTGGACGTGAAGCAGGGGAAGGCGGTGGAGGCGGAGCCGGTGGAAGTGGCATCGCTCCCACCCTCACCCCAAGCTTCTCCCGCCAGCGGGAGAGGGAGTGAAGACACGGGTGTTCCACCCTCTGCCGAGCAGCCACCCCCACCCACCCTCGAAGAAGCCCAGGCGCTCACCCCGCAGTCCGACTTCAGGCGATTCGCCGCTGCCGACGTCGCCCCTGAAGTCAAGAACGCCGCGCTGAAGAAGCTCTTCGCCGACCCGCGCTACAACATCATGGACGGGATGGACGTCTACATCGGCGACTATTCCAAGCCGGACCCTATGCCCAATTCGATGCTGCGCCAGCTGGCCAGCGCGAAGTTCCTCGGCCTGTTCGACCAGGAGGAAAAGGAGGAGGCCGCTGCAGAGATGGCTGCCCAGGAGGCCGCCCACCAGGCAAGGGATGTTGCGGATAACCCCAATGCCCAAACGGTGGCACAGTCCGATGCGGCCCCTCAAGCAGTACCCGAGCCACCACACCATGCCGACCCTGATTTGCGATTGCAACAAGACCATGCCGCTCCAGGAAAAGATCCTGGGCACGGCACTGGGTGAAAAACTGCCCCTCCATTCCAGCCTGTGCCGGCGCGAGGCCGGCGCCTTCCAGCAGGCCATCAAGGGCAATGATGAAGTCATCGTGGCCTGCACCCAGGAGAAGCGTCTCTTCGCGGAGATAGGCCAGAACACGGAAGGTGCCGTCGCGCCGATCCGGTTCGTCAACATCCGGGAGACGGGGGGCTGGAGCAAAGACGCTTCGAAGGCCATGCCCAAGATTGCAGCGCTGCTTGCCGCGGCGCACCTGCCGGAGCCGGAGCCGGTTCCCACCGTCACTTTCCGCAGCGCAGGGCGCCTGCTCATCATCGGCACGCTCGAGCCGGCCGAGCGCGTGGCCGCGATGGTGGCCGACGTGCTCGACGTCGCGATCTTCACGCAGGGCGGTGCCGGCGCGCAGGAGCGTCGCTTCCCCGTGCTGGGCGGCAAGATCGAGAGCCTGAAGGGCTGGCTGGGCGCGTTCGAGCTGAAGTGGTCGCGCGACAACCCGATCGACCTGGACCTGTGCACGCGCTGCAATGCCTGCGTCGCCGCGTGCCCCGAGGGCGCGATCGGCCTGGACTACCAGATCGACATGGCCAAGTGCGCATCGCACCGCGCCTGCGTGAAGGTATGCGACGCAGCAGGCGCTATCGACTTTGGCCGCGAGCCCGCCGCCTTCAGCGAACAGTTCGACCTGGTGCTGGACTTGCGAACCTCACCGGCCTTCCTGCAACACGCGCCGCCGCAGGGTTATTTTCACTCGAACGGTCAAGACCTCGTCACCATCCTCAAGCTGCGCGAACTCGTCGGCGAATTCGAGAAACCCAAGTTCTTCGCCTACAAACAGAAGCTCTGCGCCCACAGCCGCAATGAAACCGTGGGGTGCAACGCCTGCGTGGACATCTGCTCCGCCGAGGCGATCAGCAGCGAGAAGTCGCGCCAGCAAATCAAGGTCAACACCCACCTGTGCGTCGGCTGCGGCGCCTGCACCACCGTGTGCCCCACCGGAGCGCTCACGTACGCCTACCCGCGCGCCAGCGAACAGGGTCTCAAGTTCAAGACATTGCTATCGACGTATGCCGCAGCCGGCGGCAAGCAGGCGGTGCTGCTGTTCCACAGCCAGGAGCGCGGACAGGCGCTGGTGGAGGAGCTGGGCCGCGCGGCGCAGCTGGGCGTGGCGCACGGTGTGCCTGCCAACGTGATTCCCGTGGCGGTGTGGCACACCGCCAGTCTGGGCATCGACGCCTGGCTGAGCGCTATCGCCATGGGCGCGTCGCAAGTGGCCGTACTCACCACCCCGGAAGAGGCGCCGCAATACCGCGAAGGCCTGCGTGAGCAGATGGCCGTGGCCGAGAGCATCCTGAATGGCCTGGGCTACGAGGGCACGCACTTCAGCCTGCTCCAGTCCAATGACCTTGCAGACCTCGACCAGGAGCTCTCGCTGTTGGTCGCGCGTCGCCAGGCCGTGCCCGCTGCGGTGGCGTCGTTCGCTATCGCGCCGGAAAAACGCGGCACGCTGGAGCTGGCGCTGGACCACTTCATCGAGCATGCACGCGCACTCCCCGACGCCATCGACCTACCCGCCGCCGGCTCGCCGTTCGGCACGGTGGAAGTGAACAAGGATAAGTGCACGCTGTGTCTGAGCTGCGTCAGCGCCTGCCCGGCCAGTGCCCTGCAAGACAACCCGCAACAGCCGCAATTGCGCTTCATCGAGAAAAACTGCGTGCAGTGCGGCCTGTGCGCGACAACATGCCCCGAGGACGCGATCACGCTCAAGCCCCGCCTGCTCCTCACGCGCGAGCGCAAGGAAGCGCGTGTGGTGAACGAGATGCCGCCCTATGCCTGCGTGCGCTGCGGCAAACCCTTCGGCACGCTCAAGGCCATCGAGGCGATGCTCGGCAAGCTCTCAGGCCACTCCATGTTCCAGGGCGCAGCGCTGGAGCGCCTCAAGATGTGCGGCGACTGCCGCGTCATCGACATCTACTCGGCCGAGAACGAGGCCAAGATCACCGACCTATGAGCGAAGCGATTCCCCAGTCATCGGCCCTCGATGAGGAAACGGCACGTGCCGAGGTGTACGGCCTCCTGGCCGTGCTGTATTACGCCCCGCCCGAGCCCTCGCTGCTCGAATCGCTGCGTGTGGCAGTAACCGAAGCCCCGGCAGCCGGGGGCTTCCTGGAGGAGCCGTGGCGAGCGCTGGTCGGCATCGCGCGCGAGATGAGCGACGAGGCCATCGCACGCGAATACGACGCGCTCTTCGGTGGTGTCGGCAAGCCGGAGGTGTACCTCTTCGGCTCGCACTACATCAGCGGCTTCCTGAACGAAAAACCCCTGGCGCGCCTGCGCACCGACCTGGCGGCGCTGGGACTGGCGCGCGGCGACGACATGCCCGAGACCGAGGACCACATCGCCTATCTGTGTGAGGTGATGCGCTACCTCATTGCAGGAGATGACGTGGAAGTGGCGAACCTCACGCGCCAGAGCGAATTCTTCGCCGTCCACGTCCAGCCCTGGGCCAATGCCCTGTGCGATGCGATCGCCGCCAACCCCAGGGCGCGCTTTTACGCGCAGCTCGCGGGCTTCACCCGCGCGTTCCTGGGCGTCGAGGCCCAAGGCTTCGACATGCTGGACTGACAACAGCCCCTCACACTTGCGGCTCGGTGAGCAGGCGCACCGTGAACACGGCGCCGCCGCCTGGCGCATTCGCGGCCTCGATGCCGCCGCCATAGCGCTCGACCAGGCCCAGGCTGATCCACAGGCCCAGGCCGTTGCCGTCGCTCTTCGTGGTGAAGAAGGGCCGGAACAGGTGCTCGCGCACTTGCGCCGACAGGCCCGGACCGGTGTCGCTGACTTCGAGAACGACACCGCAAGCCGCGCCAACCTGCACCCAGTCACGTGTGCGCAGCGCCAGTCGGCCGCCCTCGGGCATCACCTGGATCGCGTTGATGATGAGGTTGAGCAGCACCTGCTGCAGTTCCTGCCGGTTGATGCCCGCGCGCTGCGTTGCCGCATAGTCCTTCACCACCTCGATGTGCGTGCGCGTGAGCATGTGGCCCACCAGCACGAGGCATTCATCCATCACGCGATTCACATCCATCGCCTCCACGTAGCCGGCGTACTCGGTCGGCCGCGCGTACTGCAGGAGCTGGGTGACGATCAGGCGCATCCGCTCCACCTGCTCGTCCAGCAGCTTCAGCTCCGCGCGCACGGGCCCGGCGTGCTCGCCGAGCGTTTCGCGCATCAGGTCCAGGTTGCCCTGGATCACCGCGATCGGGTTGTTGATCTCGTGGGCGACGCTGGCAGTGAGCTGCCCGATGGCCGCGAGCTTCTCCGATTTCACGAGCTGCTGCTGGGCCTGCCGCAGCGACGCATTGCTCTGGGCGAGTTCGCGCGTGCGCTCCGCCACCTTCGCGTCGAGTTCGTTCGCCCAGCTCTGCAGGCTGCGCGTTTTCTCGTCGATCACGTCCAGAAGGTGGTCGAGGTGGGTCGCCAGCCTGCCGATCTCGTCGCCGGCGGCCACGGGGCCCACCCGGGCGTCGCCCCGGCCTTCCTCCACCGCCCGCATCGTGCGGTTCATCTGCTGCACGGGCCCGAAGATGCTTCGGGCCCAGCGCAACGAGAAAATGGCAGCCAGCGCCATCACCACGCCGATGATGATGCCTATCGCGCCCAGCATGCCGTACTTCACCAGCCGGAAGGGCTGCTCAAGGTAGCCGACGTAGAGCATGCCCACGCGCCGCCCCGCGCCGTCCACGAGGGGTTCGTAGGCGGAGACGTACCAGTCGTTCACGACGAAAGCCCGGTCCAGCCAGGTGCTGCCGCGCTTGAGCACGGCGTCGCTCACCGCCTGCGATACGCGGGTGCCGATGGCGCGCTCGTCCTTGAACAGGCGCACATTCGTCGTGATGCGCACGTCGTCCATGAACAGCGTGGCCGTGCCCTGGCTGCCGAAGGGCAGCGAGCCATCGGGGTACACGATGCGGTTAATGTGGTCGATGAAGGGCAGGTTCTGGTTCAGCAGCACGCCGCCGCCCACCAGCGCGATCACCCGGCCGTCGTCGTCCATCACCTCGGCCCGCGCCAGGACGACCAGTGCCCGATCCTCGATCTTGCGCTCGCTGGGCGCTGCATTGCGTGTCGGGATGAGGGGTACGGGCACGCGGCTGCTCAGGTGGGGCGCGAGGCGGGCGAACTGCGCGCCATCCACAATCGCGAGCCGCGCGCCACGGCTCGCGGCAAAGGCTTCGGTGTTCAGGAGCGCGGGATCGTGGGCAGGCACCGTGACGAGGAAGTCCAGTCCCAACTGCGCGCGCTGGCGATCGAGCAGTTGCGCCAGCGCGGGTGCATCCCGCGCCTTCAAGGCCTTGAGCAGCGCGTGCGACGCCGCCACCGACTCCGTGCCGCCGCCCACTTCGGCCACGACCTGGTCGAAGTAGCCGCGGGCGACGGCGAGGTCACTGCGCACCTTGGTGACGAGCAGCCGGTCGTACGCGATATTGCCCCAGAGCAGCAGCGCGCCCACCAGTAGGGGCAGCACCACCAGCAGCGGCAGCAAGGCCATCGCCAGCAGTTTGTTGCGCACTGATTGCGCGAGCCATGCCGCCAGCGGGTTGCGCCTCACACGGCCCATTCCGCGACGCGCCGCTCCAGTGTCCGCCGGGAGATGCCGAGCAACTGCGCGGCGCGGGTCTTGTCGCCCTGCACGGAATCGAGCACGGACAGGATGTGCGCTTTCTCCAGCGTCTGGAGGTCGGTCGCGAGCTGGGTCTGCGGTGCGGCTGCACGGCTTGCCGGCTGGACGTAGAGTGCCGATACGTTCAGTGCTCCGAGGATCAGCGAGCGCTCGACCAGGTTGCGCAGTTCGCGCACGTTGCCCGGCCAATCGTATTGCATGAGGTAGGCCATCTCCACTTCGCTGATGGCGAGCGGCTCAACGCCCAGCGAGGGCGCAAGTTCGTCCATGAAGTGCGTGACCAGGTCGGGGATGTCTTCCTTGTGCTCGCGCAGCGGCGGCAGCGTGAGTTCCACCACCTGCAGGCGGTAGTAAAGATCCTTGCGGAAACGCCCGGCAGCGACTTCACCGGCGAGGAACCGGTTGGTCGCCGTGACGATGCGCACGTTCACGGGCACGAGCTTCTGGCTGCCCACGGGGCGGATCTTCAGGTCTTCCAGCGCGCGCAGCAGGTTCGCCTGCAAGGGCAGGGGCAGCTCCGCCACCTCGTCGAGGAACAAGGTGCCGCCCTGTGCGTAGTAGAACAGGCCATCGCGTGCCTGGCTGGCGCCTGTGAACGCGTCCTTTGCGTGGCCGAACAGCTCGCTCTCGATCAGCTCCGGCGGCAGCGACGCGCAGTTGACCGGCACGAACGGGCCTGGCGAGCGCGCGCTCAGTTCGTGCAGCGCGCGCGCAACCAGTTCCTTGCCGGTGCCCGACTCGCCTTGCAGCAGCACGGTGCTGTTCACGGCGGCGACGCGGCGAAGCGAGCCGGAAAGCTGCTGCATGGCGGCGGAGCGTCCTACCAGGCCGCCGCGGCCGGCGGAATCAGCCGGCAGGCTCCGCTTGAGGAGGTAGTTTTCGCGGGCGAGCCGCGAGCGTTCGAAGCAGTGCTTGACCGCATTCAGGATCTGCGGGACCCGGAAGGGCTTGAGGATGAAATCGGAGGCGCCCGCGCGCAAGGCCTCGATGGCGGTGTCGAGGTCGGCGAACGCCGTGATCAGGATGACCTCGCCGGAATAACCCTGTTCGCGCAGTTCCTTGAGCCACTCCACGCCGCTCTTTCCGGGCAGCGAGATGTCCAGGATGATGAGGTCGACGTGGTGGGCGGCCTGCAGTTGCGCGCCGTCCTCGGCGCTTGCGGCTTCCAGCACGAGCTGGCAGCGCGGCATCAGCGTCTTCACCAGGAAATTGCGCATGCCCTGTTCGTCATCCACGACGAGGATGGACCAGAACGGCCAGCCGTCGGCGGTCTTGTCGGGAGCGGGTTGGGATGGGGTCACCGGGCGGCCATGATGCGTGCGGCGATTCTACGGCGAGGGGTGGTCGCGACAAATTGTCGCATCGGCCGCGACAATTTGGCGTGATCCGTGTGCGCAATCTGTCCGGCAATGTGCGCACTGGCAGCAGGGTGTTTTCCCAATGGAAATAGCATGCTTTCGGCTCAAGTGAATGCCCTGTGTTTGCATGCTTGCACGCGCATGACGGGGGCGCTACATTCGAACGGCAAGGTATATCCAGCCGCTGTGCGGCACAAGGAGACAAGCATGAGCCAGCCGAAGAGCAAGCTATCCCGCCGCACGTTGTTCGCGGGCGCCGGCACCGTGGGTGCGGTCGCCGCCGCGGCCACTTTGTTGCCGGGCGCCGTGCAGCAAACAGCCGCAACCCCCGAGACGAAAGAGCCGCCCGCAAGGGGCGGTGGCTACCAGCTGACGGAACACGTCAAGCGGTATTACCAGACCACCCTCGTTTAACTCCGCTCCCAGGAGAACTCCATGTTGTTGACCAAGAAAACGGGTGGCGTTTCGGGCGCTGCGCGCTCGCCGTTCCTGCACAGCCTGCAGCGGGGGATGTCCACTGCGCTGCCCACGATGGATCGCCGCGCGTTCCTGCGGCGCTCGGGCCTGGGCGTGGGCGTTGGCATCGCCGCCGGTAGCCTGACGCTGGTGAAGAAGGCGCGCGCCGCGGAAGGCAAGCCCACGGCCGTCGGTGAAGGCAAAGTCGAAGTCAAGCGCACGGTCTGCACACACTGCTCGGTGGGTTGCGCCATCGATGCCGTCGTCGAGAACGGCGTGTGGGTGCGCCAGGAACCGGTGTTCGACTCGCCGATCAACCTCGGCGCGCACTGCGCGAAGGGCGCAGCGATCCGGGAACACGGCCATGGCGAGTTCCGCCTGCGCTACCCGATGAAGCTGGTGAACGGCAAGTACGAGCGCATCAGCTGGGATACGGCGTTGAACGAGATCAGCGCGAAGATGCTGGAGCTGCGCAAGGCCAGCGGCCCGGAAGCGCTGTACTGGATCGGCTCCTCCAAGCACAGCAACGAACAGTCGTACCTGCTGCGCAAGTTCGTGAGCTTCTGGGGCAGCAACAACTGCGACCACCAGGCGCGCATCTGCCACTCCACCACTGTGGCCGGCGTCGCCAACACATGGGGCTACGGCGCCATGACGAATTCGTACAACGACATGCAAAACAGCAAGTGCGCGTTGTACATCGGCTCCAATGCCGCCGAGGCGCACCCGGTTTCCATGCTGCACATGCTGCACGCCAAGGAGACGGGTACCAAGATGATCGTGGTGGACCCGCGCTTCACCCGCACCGCGGCCAAGGCCGACGAGTACGTGCGCATCCGCTCCGGCACCGACATCCCGTTCCTGTTCGGCATGCTGTATCACATCTTCAAGAACGGCTGGGAAGACAAGAAGTACATCAACGATCGTGTGTACGGCATGGAGGACGTCAAGAAGGACGTCATGGCCAAGTGGACGCCCGACAAGGTCGAAGAAGCCTGCGGCGTGCCCGAGGCGCAGATGGCCAAGGTCGCCGAAATGATGGCCAAGAACCGGCCCTCGACGCTGGTGTGGTGCATGGGCCAGACCCAGCACACGATCGGCAACGCGATGGTCCGCGCCTCCTGCATCGTGCAACTGGCGCTGGGCAACGTCGGCGTGTCCGGTGGGGGCGCGAACATCTTCCGCGGCCACGACAACGTGCAGGGCGCCACCGACATCGGCCCCAACCCGGATTCGCTGCCCGGCTACTACGGCATCGTCGAAGGCTCGTGGCGCCACTTCGCCAAGGTCTGGGGCGTCGATTACGACTGGATCAAGGGGCGATTCGAGAACCCCGCGATGATGTCCAAGCCCGGCATCACGGTGTCGCGCTGGATTGACGGCGTGATGGAAAAGAACGAGTTGATCGACCAGACGCCCAACCTGCGCGGCGTGGTGTTCTGGGGGCATGCGCCCAACTCGCAGTCGCGCGGCCTGGAAATGAAGCGGGCCATGGACAAGCTGGACCTGCTGGTCGTGATCGACCCGTATCCGTCCGCGACCGCGGCCATGGCAGCGATGCCCGGCAAGCCGGAAGACCTGAACCCGAACCGCGCGGTGTACCTGCTGCCGGCGGCGACGCAGTTCGAGACCAGTGGCTCGGTGACGGCGTCTAACCGTTCGCTGCAGTGGCGCGAAAAGGTGATCGACCCGCTGTGGGAAAGCCGCAGCGACCACATGATCATGCAGCAGTTCGCCGACAAGCTGGGCTTCGGCAAAGAGCTGTCCAAGAACTTCAAGATGCAGAAGATCAAGGGCCTGGACGAGCCGCTGCCCGAGGACATCCTGCGCGAAGTGAACAAGAGCGTCTGGACCATCGGCTACACAGGCCAGAGCCCGGAGCGGCTGAAGGCGCACATGAAGAACATGGCCGCCTTCGACGTCAAGACGCTCAAGGCCAAGCCGGGCGTGAAGGACAAGGACACCGGGTACGACCTCACGGGCGACTACTTCGGCCTGCCGTGGCCCTGCTTCGGCACGCCCGAGCTCAAGCACCCTGGTTCGGCCAATCTGTACGACACGTCGCGGCACGTCATGGACGGTGGCGGCAACTTCCGCGCGAACTTCGGCGTCGAGCGCAACGGGGTCAACCTGCTGGCGGAAGACGGCTCCGCCTCGATGGGTGCGGACATTCAAACTGGCTATCCGGAGTTCGACCATGTGCTGCTCAAGAAGCTCGGCTGGTGGGACGAGCTGACCGACGTCGAGAAGGCGGCAGCCGAGGGCAAGAACTGGAAGACCGATTCCTCCGGCGGCATCATCCGCGTGACCATGAAAAACCATGGCTGCCATGTGTTCGGCAACGCCAAGGCGCGCGCCGTGGTGTGGAATTTCCCCGACGCGATTCCGCAGCACCGCGAGCCGCTGTACAGCCCGCGCCCGGACCTCGTCGCCAAGTACCCGACGCACGACGACAAGAAGGCGTTCTGGCGGCTACCCACGCTGTACAAGACCATTCAGGACAAGAACGTCACCGACAAGGTCGCGGAGAAATACCCGCTGATCCTGAGCTCCGGTCGCTTGACCGAATACGAGGGCGGCGGCGAGGAGACACGCTCCAACCCCTGGCTGGCCGAGCTGCAGCAGGAGGCATTCGTCGAGATCAACCCGAAGACGGCCGCGGCACGCGGCATCCGCAACGGCGACCGCGTCTGGCTGATGACGCCCACGGGCGCCAGGCTGAACGTGCAGGCGCTCGTCACGGAGCGGGTCGGGCCGGACACGTGCTGGATGCCGTTCCACTTTTCGGGCCGCTGGCAGGGCGCGGACATGCTGGCGTACTACCCCGCCGGCGCGGCGCCTGTCGTGCGCGGCGAGGCGGTGAACACGGCCACCACGTATGGCTATGACAGCGTGACGATGATGCAGGAAACGAAGACGACGATCTGCAACGTCGAAAAAGCAGCAGCCTAAAGGAGCACCCATGGCACGAATGAAATTTGTCTGCGACTCTGAGCGCTGCATCGAATGCAACAGCTGCGTCACGGCGTGCAAGAACGAGCATGAGGTGCCCTGGGGCGTGAACCGCCGGCGCGTGGTCACGCTCAACGACGGCGTTCCCGGCGAGCGCTCGATCTCCGTGGCGTGCATGCACTGCTCGGACGCTCCGTGCATGGCGGTGTGTCCGGTCAACTGCTTCTACCGCACCGACGAGGGCGTGGTGCTGCACGACAAGGACGTGTGCATCGGCTGCGGCTACTGCAGCTATGCCTGCCCCTTCGGCGCACCGCAGTTCCCGGCGGCCGGCACGTTCGGCGTGCGCGGCAAGATGGACAAGTGCACGTTCTGCGCCGGCGGCCCCGAGGCCAACGGCTCGCAGGCCGAGTTCGACAAGTACGGACGTAACCGCCTGGCCGAAGGCAAGCTTCCGGCCTGCGCAGAGATGTGCTCGACCAAGGCGCTGCTCGGCGGCGACGGTGACGTGATCGCCGACATCTTCCGCAACCGGGTCCTGAAACGCGGCAAGGGTGCCGAGGTCTGGGGCTGGGGCACGGCGTATGGGTCCAAGCAGGCCGGCCAGCCCGGCGGAGCGAAATCATGAAACCGCACCTCGCAATCCTGGCGGCCATCGCTGCGGCCCTGGCGCTCTCGGCCTGCGGCGAGAAGCCGCAGACCAACAGCAGCGGCGTCGGCGTGGACTCGGCGGCGTTCCAGGGCACCGGCAAGGCCTACGCGGTGCCGGGCTGGAAGCAGGGCGACAAGACCAGCTGGGAGCAGCAGCTCAAGACGCGCACCCAGAACGCCCAGAACGAATACACCAAAGTTCCTTGAAAGGCAGATGATGCTGCGTTCACTGCTGCTGGCTGCCGCCCTGGCGCTCAGCCTCTCCGCCACCGCGCAGACGAAGCCGCAGGACGACCCCGTCCCGTCGGCTCCGGCGGCGACCGGCGGGATCCAGGGCCAGAACATCTTCGACGTGAAGCCCGAGGTGAAGCCCGACGCGAGCTCCGACCCGAACTACCTGAAGCAGAGCAACGCCGAGCGCAACAGGGTGCAGCCCGGCAACAACGCGCCCATGTGGCGCGGCGTCGCGGCGGGCGTGGAAGGCTACACCAGCCTGCCCAAGAGCCAGGCGCCCGAAGCGGGCGTCTTGATTCAACCCCAGGTGCAGTACCCAGGTTCGCGCCTCACCACGGCCGGCGAGGCCTGGCGGCAGGTGCGCAACAACTGGATCATTCCCTACGGCGGCGCGCTGCTCCTGATCTGGCTGGGCGCGCTGGCGATCTATTACTTTGCGAAGGGCCCGCTCGGCCACCAACCGGCTGTCGGAGGCGGGGGCCGCAGGATCGAGCGCTTCACTCCGTTCGAGCGCTCGGCGCACTGGGCCAACGCGATCGCGTTTTCCATCCTTGCCATCACCGGGCTCGTGATGGCTTTCGGAAAGTTCTTCATCCTGCCCGTGCTGGGCGGAACGATCTACGGACCCCTGACCTACGTGCTGAAGAATTTGCACAACTTCGCCGGGCCGGTGTTCGCGGTGTCGATCGTGATCGTCTTCATTACCTTCGTGAAGGACGAGTTCCCGCAGAGCGGCGACTTCAAGTGGCTGCTCAAGATGGGCGGAGCGTTCAGCAAGGTGGGGGATGAGCCGCCCGCGCACCGGTTCAACGCCGGCGAGAAAGTGGTGTTCTGGGTGGGTGTGGTCCTGCTGGGCTTCGTCGCGGTCGGCTCGGGCCTGGTCATGGACATGCTGATCCCCAACCTCACGTACGACCGCGGCACCATGCAGATCGCAAACATGGTTCACTCCGTCGCCACGGTGCTGATGATGGTCCTGCTGGCGGTGCACATCTACCTGGGCACCATCGGCATGCGCGGCGCGTACGACGCCATGCGCCACGGTTATGTGGACGAGGCCTGGGCCGAAGAGCATCACGCCTACTGGTACGAGGACATCAAGGCCGGCAAGATCCCCGCCCAGCGCAGCCAGCCGCTGGTAATCGCCGACGACGCGGAAACGCCGCGCGCGGCTTGACGCGAGAAGCAGGAGCAAGACACATGAAAGCAATTCTGTTGACCGGCGCGCTGTTGGCTGCTTGCGGCCTCGCCGTGGCCAAACTGCCGCCGCCGGACGATGCAGCCAAGGCCAAGGCGGCCGAGGCGTCGGCCAAAGCCGCGTGGCAGGCGAAAGTCGATGGATACCTTCTGTGCAAGGCACAGGACAAGGTGGCCGCGCGCTATGCCAAGGCAGGCACCAAGACGGTGGCCGCCAAGGATGTGAAGCCTGTCGCCGCCGCGTCCGCCGCAACACCCGCCGCGCCTGCGGCCTCCGGCACGCCGGTGGCTCTGGCCGCGACACCGCCGCCGCCATGCCAGGATCCCGGGCCTTTCGCGTACAACCAGCCCGAGCAAAAGCCACTGGAGACCGCCGGCGCCCATTCGCCCACCGGCACGGCCGCCAGCCCGCCCAGCGTGAAACCGAACTCCGCGGAGATGGCCCCTGCCAAGAAGTAGCCCCCGAAGCGGGCCTTCGCCCGCCTCTGCGCAGGGGTTTTGCAGTAGCCTTGCACTTATGCCCCTGCCTTTGTTGACCCAGGCGCGCGCGCCGCTCACGCAAGAGATCGAAACCGTCAACGAGCACGGCGAGCGCGGCGCGATATCCATCCCGGCCGAGCGCCCACTCACCGTGTATGTGGATAAGCGCGAGCTCGTCACCTTGATGACCCTCGGCGCGCAGCCCGAATGGCTGGTGCTGGGCTACCTGCGCAACCAGCGCCTGGTGAAATCGGTGGAGGACATCGAGTCCGTCACCGTGGACTGGGAGGTCGGGTCCGCGGCCGTGAAGACCCGTTCCGGCATCGACAATATCGAGGAGCGCACCTCGCGGCGCGTCGTTACCACAGGCTGCGGGCAGGGCAGCGTCTTCGGTGGATTGATGGATGAGATCGAGGCCATCGCGCTGCCGGAGGCGGCCATCACCCAGTCCCAGCTCTACGGCATTCTCAACGCGATCCGACTGCAGGAGAGCACATACAAGTCCGCCGGCTCCGTGCACGGCTGCGCGCTGTTCCGGGGAGACGAGATGCTGCTGTTCGTCGAGGATGTCGGCCGCCACAACGCCATCGACACCATCGCCGGCTGGATGTGGCTGCAAGAGCAGGAAATGCGCAGCGACGACAAGGTGTTCTACACCACCGGGCGCCTCACCAGCGAGATGGTCATCAAATCGGCGCAGATGGGCGTGCCCATCGTCGTTTCGCGCAGCGGCATCACGCAGATGGGCCACGAGATCGCGCAGCGGCTCGACCTGTGCGCGATCGGCCGCGCCACCAACAAGCATTTTCTCTGCTACACCGCACCCCAACGGCTGCGCCTGCAGCCGGAGCTGGCGGGGCCCAAGCTGCGCGTCGCCTGAGCTGCGGGAAGGTCGTTGTTTTTGGATCGGACTAAAAAAGGACTATATTCAGTCCTATCCGAATCCAATGGAACAACGCCATGCGTTACTCATCTCAAGTCAAACCTATCAGCTACCTCAAGGCCAACGCTGCGGAGGTGCTGACGCAGCTGTCAGAGCAGCGTGAGCCCTTGATCATCACGCAGAATGGCGAAGCCAAGGCTGTACTGCAGGACGTTGCATCCTTCGAGGAAACGCAGGAGACTTTGGCGCTGCTCAAAATCCTGGCGCTCGGCAACCAGGACATGGAAGCAGGTCGGGTCAGGCCGGTGGCTGACGTGGTGACACGCCTACGCGCGAAACGGGCAACGGCCTGATGGTCAGCAGGCTAAAACGCTTCGAGGTCTTGCTCACCCAGGGTGCGGAACAGGATTTAGAGTCCATCCACGACTACATCTCAGAGTTCGACTGCGTGGCCAACGCCAACTACGTCCTGGACCAGTTGGTGGAAGTCGTGGTGGGGCTGGCACAGTTCCCCGAACGAGGCAGCTACCCAAAGGAACTTGTGGCGCTGGGGATCAAGGAGTACCGCCAGACCGCGTTCAAACCCTACCGCGTGATCTACCGCGTGTGGGGCCGTCAGGTCGTCATCCACCTCATCGTGGATGGCCGCCGGGAAATGCAATCAGTGCTAGCTCGTCGCCTGCTGGGCGCTTGACTCGCAGAAGCCCCGGCCAGTGCTGACCGCCATGCGTCTGGCCTGCCCTAATCCGCCCCTCAGTCTTCTCCGTTAAGCTGACACCCATGACCCTGAACCACTCCTGGCAGCTGGGCTGGCGCACCCTCTGGCGTGACCTGCGCGCCGGCGAGCTGCGCCTGCTCATCGTTGCCGTGACGCTGGCCGTGGCCGCGCTCACAGCGGTCGGCTTCTTCGCCGACCGGCTCAAGGGCGGGCTCGCGCGCGATGCACGGCAGCTGCTGGGCGGTGACGCCGTCGTGTCCAGCGACAACCCCACGCCGCAGGCGTTCATCGACAAGGCGCGTTCGCTCGGGCTGCAGGGCCTCACGACGCTCACGTTCCCGACCATGGCGCGGGCCGACGATGCGCAAGGCGGCGCGAGCAAGCTGGTCGCGTTGAAGGCGGTTCCGGGCGGCTATCCGCTGCGCGGCAGCCTCACCGTCACGGCGGGGCCGGAAGCGCCGGGCGCCGCCACCCGCGAGATCCCCGCCCGCGGCGAGGCCTGGGTCGATGCACCCTTGCTCGACGTGCTGCAGCTCAAGATGGGCGACCCGGTGTTGCTCGGCGATGCGCGGCTGCGTGTGGGCCGCGTCATCGTGACCGAGCCGGACCGCGGCACCGGTTTCGTCAATTTCGCGCCCCGCGTCATGATCAACGAAGCCGATCTTCCGGCCAGCAAGCTCGTGCAGCCGGCCAGCCGGGTGAGCTACCGCTTCGCCGTCGCGGGGCCCGATCCGCGGGTCAGCGATTTCGTCAATTGGGCGCTTGCCGAGGCCAAGAAGCCGGGCGTGCGCGGCGTGCGGGTCGAGTCGCTCGAAGGCGGTCGCCCCGAAATGCGCCAGACGCTGGACCGCGCCGAGAAATTCCTCAACCTCGTGGCGCTGCTCGCCGCGCTGCTGAGCGCCGTGGCGGTGGCGCTGGCTGCGCGCGGCTTCGCATCCAAGCACCTTGACGATTGCGCGATGCTGCGCGTGCTGGGACAGAGCCAGCGCACCATCGCCTGGAGCTACACCTTCGAGTTCGCCATGATCGGCGCGGCCGCGAGCGCCTTGGGTGTGGCGATAGGCTTTGCGGTGCACTTCGTGTTCATCGTGCTGCTGTCGGGGCTGGTCGGCTCGGAGCTGCCCGCCCCCACGCTCTGGCCAGCGGGGTTCGGCATGGGCATGGGCCTCACCTTGCTCTTCGCCTTCGGGCTGCCGCCCGTGCTGCAGCTGGCGCAGGTGCCGCCGCTGCGCGTGATCCGGCGTGACCTGGGCAACTTGAAGCCCGCGTCCGCTGCCGTGCTCGCCGTGGGCGTCATCGGTTTCGCGGCCCTGCTGATGGCGGCCAGCAGCGACTTGCTGCTGGGCGCCATCGCGGTGGGTGGGTTTGCCGCGGCCGCGCTGCTGTTCGCCGGCCTGAGCTGGCTGGCCGTCAAGGCCTTGCGCTGGTCCGTCAACGAGGCCACCGCGCCGCGCTGGATCGTGCTGGCCACGCGCCAGATCTCGGCCCGTCCTGCCTACACCGTGGTGCAGGTTAGCGCGCTGGCCGTGGGCCTGCTCGCGCTCGTGCTGCTGGTGCTGCTGCGCACCGACCTGGTAGCCAGCTGGCGCAAGGCCACGCCGCCCGACGCGCCCAACCGCTTCGTCATCAACGTGATGCCGGAGCAAGGCGACGCTTTCCAGAAGATGCTGCGCGAGGCCGGCGTGCAGCGCTTTGACTGGTATCCGATGATTCGTGGGCGCCTGATTGCCGTCAACGGCAAGACCGTGACGCCCGACGATTATGTGGAGGACCGCGCCAAGCGCCTCGTCGATCGCGAGTTCAATCTGTCGAGCAGCGACGCGCAGCCGCCGCACAACCAGGTGGTGGCGGGGCGCTGGCAACCCGACGAGAAGGATGCCATCAGCGTCGAACAGGGCATCGCCGACACGCTCGGCCTGAAGCTGGGCGATACGCTGCGATTCGACATCGGGGGCCTGCAGGCCGATTCGAAGATCACCTCGCTGCGCAAGGTGGACTGGAGTTCGATGCGCGCCAATTTCTTCGTGATCTATCCCGTGCAACGGCTCGACGGCGTGCCCGTCACCTACATGAGCGCCTTCCGCGCGCCCAGCCGCAAGGGTTTCGACAACGAGCTGGTGCGCGCATTCCCCAACATCACCAACGTGGACATGACCAGCACCATCACGCAGGTGCAGGGCGTGCTGGACAAGGTGATCCGCGCGGTGGAGTTCCTCTTCGGTTTCACGCTCGCGGCCGGCGTCGTCGTGCTGTTCGCGGCCGTCACCGCCACGCGCGAGGAGCGTGCCCGCGAGTTCGCGATCATGCGCGCCGTCGGCGCGAGCGGCGCCCTGTTGCGCCAGGTGCAGCGCGCGGAGCTGGTCGGTGTCGGTTTGCTGGCGGGGTTTCTTGCCAGCATGGTCGCTTCCGTTGTCGGCTGGGGCCTGGCGCGCTACACCTTCGACTTCGACTGGACGGCATCCCCGTGGGTGCCCCTCTTCGGCGCGCTGGCAGGCGCGGTGCTTGCGCTCGCCGCCGGCTGGTGGGGCCTGCGCGAGGTGCTGAGCCGCCCCGTGGTGGAGACCCTGCGCCGCGCGCCGGAGTGACAATATCGCTCATGCCCACTGAGGAAAAATCTCAAACCGCCACGCCGTTTGACACGATCGGCGGTGAAGCCAAAGTCCATGCGCTGGTCGAACGCTTCTACGACCTGATGGACTTGGAGCCCGAGTACTCGGCGCTGCGCGCGGTGCACGGCAGCGACCTGGCCAAGGCACGCCAGCACCTGTTCTGGTTCCTTTGCGGCTGGCTCGGCGGGCCGCAGCATTACACCGACCGCTTCGGCCACCCGCGCCTGCGCGCGCGTCACATGCCGTTCCCCATCGGCATCCTGGAGCGGGACCAGTGGCTGGCCTGCATGGACCAGGCCATGGCGGAGACGGGTGTGCCGCCAGGGCTGCGCGAAAGGCTGAAGGAGAGCTTTTTCCAGACAGCCGACTGGATGCGCAACCGCGGTCAATCGGTTTAGGGCACTGGCCTTACGGATTGTTCCTGAGAAGCAGGGCGCCTGGTCGGATCACAAAGACGTTGCTGTGCCGTTCGTACGTTGCAATCAACCTTAGTTTTGGCTCTGTACTGACGCTCAGTTCCAAGTGGCTACAGGGGCACGCTCAATGAAGCCTTCAAGCGTTCCATGGCGACGAATGTGCGGAAGCGTCGAACGTTACCGCTTTCGAAGAACAAGGTGCGCGTGAGGGCTTCGTATTCCTGCATGTCGCCGATGGCCATGATCAATATGAAGTCCATGTCGCCGGTCACGTAATAGCATTGCTGCACCTGCGGGCAAGCCAGGAACCGCCGGCGCATTTCGTCCAGTTGCTCCACGGCCTCGCTTTCGACGGTGACATGGACGATGACGGTGAGCGGCGAGCCGACCCAATCCTGCCGCAGCACGCTCGTGTCCGCGGCGATCACGCCTTCCTTGCGCAGGCGCGCCAGGCGGCGCGCCACGGCGGGGACCGACAGATGGACTTCCTCCGCGATCTCGCGGTGAGGCACCAGGTTGTTGACCTGGACGATCGCAAGGATCTTGCGATCGAAGTCATCGATCGAGGGCGTCTGTCGTTTCATGGCGCAAGTGGCGCGAGAAATTTTATCGTTTTCGAGGCCGAAAGAGAGAACATTTCCGGGCCGTGGAGAGATAGATTTGCCCATCTCATCAACGCAAGTCCCGGCACATGCGCCTGCATCTCAACACCTCCGCGGCGTTCGACTCGCCACTGATCCCCCAGGACCAGGCCGCGTTCGGCCCCTCCGTTGTCGCGCAGGTGCGCGAGCGGCTGGCCAGGGTGCCCCATCGGCCCACGCCCCTGCATGGCCTGCCCGGGCTGGCGGCAAGCCTTCGCGTACGCGCCATCCACGTGAAGGATGAAAGCGAACGCTCGTCCCTGGGCAGCTTCAAGGCCCTCGGCGGAGCCCATGCCGTGATTCGCCTCGTACTGCGGGAAGCGGGCCGGCATCTCGACCGCTCGCTGGCGGCGGCCGATCTGGACGATGCCGACGTGCGCGCCGTAGCGGCCGGGCTGACCATCACCTGCGCCACCGACGGCAATCACGGACGGGCGGTTGCCGCCGGCGCCGCACTGGCCGGATGTGCATGCACGGTGTTCATCCATGCCGGCGTCAGCGAGCCCAGGGCGCAAGCCATTTCCGCCCAGGGCGCGCATGTGGTGCGCGTCGACGGCAATTACGACGACGCCGTTGCCGCGGCAAACCGCGAGGCCCGGGAGCGCGGCTGGCACGTGGTTTCGGACACCTCATGGCCCGGGTACGAGGAGATCCCGACCTGGGTGATGCAGGGTTACCTGGTCATGGCATGGGAGGCGATCGAGCAGGCGCGAGCGAATGATTCGATGCCGACTCATGTGTTCCTGCAAGCCGGCGTGGGCGGTTACGCCGCCGCCGTGGCCGCCCACATGGCGCTTGTGTCGGGACCGGCCGCGCCGCGGATCGTCGTCGTCGAGCCGGAGCGGGCCGCGTGCCTGCTTGCCAGCGCCATGGCGGGCCGCATCACGCGGGTCGCACCGCAGGAGCCGACGCTGATGGCGATGCTGGAGTGCTACGAGCCGTCGCTCATCGCCTGGCGCATCCTCGAGCGCCGCGCCCATGCATTCATGGCGATCGGCGAGTCGGAAGCGTTGCGCGCGATGAGGGCCCTTGCGTTGCCGAAGGCGGCAGACCCGTTCGTGCTGGCGGGAGAAAGCGGCGGCGCCGGGCTGGCCGGTTTGATGGCCGCTGCCGCGTCGGCGCGGGCACGTGAGCAGTTGGGGCTGGACCCGGATTCCGTCGTCATGGTTTTCAACACCGAAGGCGCGACTGACCAGGACCGATACCGGGAGTTGCTGGCGCGTGCGGAGCAGGAAGCGTGATGGCGGCCGCACACACACCCGGGCGGGAAACGGAGTTCCCGGCGTTCGGCGACTCCGAGTACGAGGCGCGTTTACTGCGTGCGCAACGGGCCATGCAGGCGCACCGGCTGGATGCGCTGCTGTTGACGTCGCCGGCGAACTTCCGTTACTTCACCGGCTTCGACAGCCAGTTCTGGGAGAGCCCGACGCGGCCCTGGTTCCTGATCGTGCCCGCCGCCGGACGCTGCGTCGCCGTGATTCCCGAGATCGGCGAGCCGGTGCTCGCCGGCGGCTGGATCGAAGACCTCCGGACCTGGCCGGCGCCCCAGCCGGCGGACGACGGAATCTCGCTGCTGGCGAATGCGCTGGTGCCTGTAACGAGCCGCCATCGACGCATCGGCATGGAGATGGGGCGGGAATCGTCCCTGCGCATGCCGCTGGTGGACTTCTTTGAATTGCGCGATCAGTTGCGCCACATCGATCTGGTCGATGGCTCGCCGTGCATATGGGAGCTGCGCAACATCAAGTCGCCTGCCGAGATCGCGCACATTCGAACGTCCTGCCGAGTGGTCGGCGACGCATTCGCGGCGCTGCCCGAGCGTGCGCGGGCCGGCCAGACCGAGCGCGACATATGCACCGGCCTTGCCATCGACATCCTGGGACGGGGCGCGCACAGCGTGCCCTTCCTGGGTTGCGGATCAGGCCCGGGCGGCTACTCCCAGGCGATTGCGAGCCCGTGCGGCCGCAAGCTGGTCGATGGTGATGTCCTCGTGATCGACGTCGGGGCGACGACCCATGGCTACTTCAGCGATTTCGACCGCAACTATGGCGTTGGAAGGGTGGCGGATGAGGCATTGCGCGCGCACGAGCTCGTGTGGCGGGCCACAGAAGCCGGCATCGCGGCCGCGGTGCCGGGCGCCCGTGCGAGCGAGCTGCACGAGGCCATGATGAAAGTGCTCCAACCGGCAGCCGGGCGCGGCAACAACGTGGGGCGCATGGGCCACGGCCTGGGATTGCAGTTGACGGAGCCGCCGTCGAACAAGGCCGGCGACACCAGCGTGCTGCTGCCGGGCATGGTCATCACCATCGAACCCAGCATGGCGTACGGGAACGGGAAGGTGATGGTGCATGAAGAGAACGTCGTCATCACCGAGTCCGGGCCGCAACTGCTGACGCGCCGCGCACCACGCGAGATGCCGATCCTGGGCTAGCGATCCTGGAGCACGCCCGCGATGAGGGCGTGTTCCACAACCCGTCGCCGCGGCGACACACCACCTGGAGGAAGACATGAACTGCAACAAGATTGCATCGAAAATTCGCGCGCTCGCAAGATCGGCGTGCCTGCCCATTCTGGGTTTGACGCTCGTCGCCACGGCGCACGCGGACACGCAAGTGCCGACCGTCAAGCCCGGCGTGATCACGATCGGCTCGGACCTCACCTGGCCGCCTTACGAGCACATGGTCGACGGCAAGCCCGCGGGCTTCGACGTCGAGTTCATGAGCAGGATCGGGGCACAACTTGGGCTGAAGACGCAATTCGAAGATACGCGCTTTGCCAGCCTGATTCTGGGGCTGACCGGCAAGCGCTTCGACGTCGTGGCGTCCGCGCTGTACGTCACGCCGGAGCGGGCGCAGCAGATCGACTATGTGCCTTACCTCAAGACCGGTGGTGCGCTGGTCACCGTCGTGGACAGCGCCTATCAACCCAGGCGCGTCGATGAACTGTGCGGCAAGAAGGTGGCGTCCCTGAAGGGCGCGGCCTGGGTTCCCGTGCTGGGAGAAGTGTCCAGGACCCAGTGCGTCCAGAAGGGCAAGGCCGCCATCCAGGTTCAGGAATATCCCAGCTCCCCGGTCGCCGCGCAGGCGCTGCTGTCGCGGGCCGCGGATGTGCAATTCGAAGACGCCGCCGTGTCGCAGATGCTGGTGAGCCAGACCCAGGGGCGCCTTCGGATCACATCGACCGAAATCCTGTATCCCGTCGTCGTCGGGCTGGGTGTCCAGAAGGGCAACAAGGCATTGCTGGAGGCGCTCTCCGGCGCGTTGGAACACCTCAAGCGCACAGGCGAATACCAGGCCTTGCTGAAGAAATACAACCTGGCGGAACCCAGCGCCGCGGAAATCACCGCTGCCTATCGCGGCGCGAACTGACCAGAAGAAGAACTGACGGAGACGACGGAATGCAATTCGACCTCGAATACACATGGCGGCTGCTGCTCAACCGGGATTTCTGGCAAGCCTGCCTGGTGGTGCTGCAACTGAGCGTGACGAGCTGGCTGGCCGCCATTGTCTTCGGGTTCGCTCTGGCGCTGGCGGGGCAGTCCTCGTTCACCGCGCTGCGAGGCGCCGCCGGCGGGTACATCTGGTTCTTCCGGAGCCTGCCGCTGCTCGTGCTCCTGGTCTTTGTCTACAACCTTCCGCAGGTCTTTCCCGTCACGGGCGCCGTGCTTTCGGATCCCTTCTGGGCAGGCTGGATCGCCCTGGTCCTGAACGAGTCCGCCTACATCGCCGAAATCCACCGCGGCGGTCTCATGGCCGTGCCCAAGGGACAGCTGGAGGCCGGGCGCGCATTGGGCATACGCTACCTGGGCAGGCAGTGGCACATCGTGGTGCCGCAGGCGTTGCGCGTCGCCCTGCCGTCGCTGGCCAATGAGTACGTGACGATCGTGAAGCTGACGTCGCTGGTGTCGGTGATTTCCCTGACGGAGATACTGACCGTCGGCGAGCGCCTGTACACGCAGAACTTCAAGGTGCTGGAAACCATGCTGGCGGTGGCGTTCTACTATGTGCTGATAGTCACGCTCTCCGGGCGGGTCCTGCAGTGGCTCGAGCGGTCACTCGACGTCACGCGACGCCCGGGGTCGCTGACTCCGGCGCCCGAAATGCCGCCTCGCCTGGCGCTCGTGAAGCCTCGCGGCGCCGCCACCGGCACGCTGCAGGCCCTCGACGTGTGGAAACGCTATGGCGAGCACGACGTATTGAAGGGCGTCTCGCTCGAGGTGATGCCGGGCGAGGTCGTCTCGATCATCGGTCCGTCGGGCTCCGGCAAGACATCTCTGATCCGCACCATGAACGGCCTGGAGGCGCTGACACAGGGTGAGATACGCCTGAACGGGAAGCTCTTCGCGTGCGCGCCGGGCGCCGGCGGGCCCGGTGAAGACGAGCAGATGCGGCGCATCGTCGACGTGGGCATGGTTTTCCAGGGCTTCAACCTGTTTCCGCACCGCACGGTGCTGCAGAACGTGATGATGGCCCCACGGTTTCACAGGCGCGGCGCTTCGGATGAACTGGCGCACCTGGCCCATGAAGTGCTGCAAAAAGTCGGCATGGGCGAGCATGCCTCCAAGTATCCCTACCAGCTCTCGGGCGGGCAGCAACAGCGCGTCGCGATTGCCCGGGCACTGGCCATGCATCCCTCGGTCATGCTGTTCGACGAGCCGACGTCCGCGCTGGACCCGGAGCTCGTCAACGACGTTCTGGCGGTGATCGAGGCGCTGGCGAGAGAGGGCATGACGATGGTCATCGTCACGCATGAGATGAGTTTTGCCTTCCGCCTTTCCGACCGGATCGTCTTCATGGAAGGGGGATCGATTCTGTACGACGGCCCTCCGTCGGGCATGCTGGGCGAGACGGCCGACCCGCGCATCCAGCGCTTCCTTAAGGACACGCAGATCGACGCCGCGGCATTGAGGCCAGAAAGCGCGCGTAAATCTGCGAGGACTTCCCCGGTGCTTCCATCATGGGCAAGTGCCCGACACCCTGCATGACATGCGCCTGCAAATTCTCGAGGCGTGACCGCAGGACCTCGGCTCCCGACACGTCGAAAACACGGTCGCCGGCACCCCACAACAGCAGTGTGCCCACCCGCAGGTCTTCCACGCACGTGTGCAATAGATGCCTGTCGCCCAGCTGCTCTCGCCAGAGGCGCTGATTCGATTCGGCGTTGCGGATCGCCTCCGACCTGGCCGCAAGCAGGATGGGCCGCGGCATGAACGGCCGCTTCACGAAAAGCAGGGATAGCATTTGTTCGAACTCCGCCGCGTCGCGCGCGATCAAGGGACTGCGTCCCGCGTCGATGAGCTTGTCCATCCTGCTGGGGCTGGGCGACAGGATGCCGTGCGGCGCGCCCACAAAGGCGACACTGGCTACGCGATCGGCGTGGCGCATGGCATAGAGGGCGGCGATGGTTCCACCCATCGAGCTCCCGGCAAGATGCGCCCTCGGGACGTCGAGGGCATCCAGAAGGGCGTGCATTCGTTCGGTTTGCGCCGCATAGTCGTAACCCTGGTCGGGCAGCCTGCTGCTCTCGCCATGCCCCGGCAGGTCCGGGATGATCACCCGATAGCGGCCCGTGAGCTTTCTTGCGAATTCAAACCAGTGGTCCTTCTCGGCAAAGATCCCGTGCAGCAGGATGACCGGCTCGCCCTTCCCGCCCTCCAGGTAGTGAACGAGGTGGGGACCGACCTGCACCGTCGCGGGGCGCAGGCCCGACAGCCGGCGATTCACCGCGATCAGCGGCTTCCTGAAAGCCACGGCCCCGGGGCTTCCGATGCCGATTGATTTAACGCAAGCGGAACGGCCGGGCACGGGGTATCCTAAAGCCATGGCACTCTCCAGGCGGCTTCGGCGCTGGCTATCCGGCGCACTGGGCACGGCGATCCTGTTCACGCAGCTCGCCGTGGCCGCTTACGTCTGCCCGACAACCGAGCAGGCGGGCCATGCGCCGTCCGCCGCCATGGCGGGGATGCCGGATTGCCATGAAGCCGAGGACGAGGGCGGCGTGGCCCAGCCGCAACTTTGCAAGGCGCACTGCGCCAACGAGGCGCAATCCTCGGTTCGCGCTGCTTCGCCGGACCTGCAGCCCAACCCGGCGTCGGTGGCCCTGCTTCAACGTGTGATCGAGCCTGCCACCGCAGTGCTGTTCGCGGTTCCGAGCGCGCGCGCCACGCCGCTTACGGACCCACCCGACTCGCTCCCGCTCTACCTTTCGCTCCACGTCCTTCGCAATTGAAGCCTGCAAGCCATGGCCGGCCCTGACGGGCCCCCGCTCGCTTGTTCCCTGGTTTCGATTCGGAGGATTTCCATGCGTTCACCTATTCCATTGGCCCTGGCGCTGGCTTGCGCGTTCGCCGCCGCCGGCCCCGCCATCGCGCAGGACGCCGCGCTGGGCAGCAACGTCCAGGGCCTGCTCGAACATGCCCGCGCTCAGAACCCCGAGCTGGCCTCGATGCGGCTGGAGGCCGAGGCCGCCGCGCAGCGGGTGCAGCCCGCCGGTGCATTGCCCGACCCGGTGTTGCGCGTCGAGCTCATGAACGTGAACAACTACGGCAACGACGCCGGGTTCAACCTGCTGCCCAGCAAGGTGGGCGAGACGCGCTACACGCTGATGCAGATGCTGCCCGCCTGGGGCAAGCGCGACCTGCGCCGCGATGTCGCCGCCGCCGACGTGCAGCAGGCCACGGCGCGCACAGCCGGGGCATGGACCGAGCTGGCCATGCGCATCAAGACCGGCTACGCGCGCTACTACCTGGCGTCGCAGAACGAACGGCTGACGCGCGAGATCCTGGACCTGATGGGGCGCATCGAGCAGATCGCGCAAGCGCGCTATTCGGGTGGCCTGGTGGCGCAGCAGGACGCCATCCGGGCGCAGATCGAGCAGACCACCATGCGCTCGGAACTGATCATGCTGGAGTCGGAGAGGCGGCAGGCGCGGGCAAGGTTGAACGCGCTGCTGGCGCGCGAAGCCACGGCGCCGCTGGCCGAGCCAGTGGCGCTGCGGCCACTGCCCGCCGTGGGCGTGCTGGAAGCGGCCGCGCTGGCGCAACGCGCGCGAGCCAACAATCCGCAACTGGCAGCCGAGGACGCCAAGCTGCGCAGCGCCGAGAAAGGCCGCGAGCTGGCACGGCGCAATCGCTACCCGGATGTCACGGTAGGGCTCGCGCCGACCCAGATGGGATCGCGCATCACCAGCTGGGGCGTGATGGTGGAAGTGAACATCCCGTTGCAGCAAACCACGCGCCGTGCCCAGGAGGCCGAGGCCGAGGCCATGGTGGGGGCAGCGCGCTCGCGCTCGCAAGCCGTGGCCAACCAGCTGGTGGGCGACCTGGGCGAGAACCTGGCGGCACTAGACGCCGCGCGCAGCACAGAGGCTTTGGTGGCCAACCAGTCGCTGCCGCAATCCGAACTGAGCTTGCGCTCGGCCATCGCTTCGTATGAGAACGGCAAGCTCGACTTCACGGCCTTGCTCGAGGCGCAGCGGCAGATCCGCAAGGCCCGGATGGACCGGCTGAAGGCCCAGGCCGAGGCGCAGATGCGCCTGGCCGAGATCGAACGCATCGTGGGAGAAGACCTGTGAAAACCTCGAACCTCATCCTGGCTCTCCTCGTCCTGGCCGGCGTCGGCGCGGGCTCGTACTGGCTCGGCAGCCGCGCGCACCAGGCAGGTGGCGATGCCACCGTGGCCGCGGCCGGCCCCGCATCGGCTGCAAGCGCGGCAAAGAAACCCAAGCTCCTGTACTACCGCAACCCCATGGGCCTGCCCGACACGTCGCCCACGCCCAAGAAGGACCAGATGGGCATGGACTACATCCCGGTGTACGAGGGTGAAGACGAAGGCGCTGGCAAAGGCGGCGCGAACCAGATCCGCATCAGCACCGAGAAAATCCAGAAGCTGGGCGTGAAAACCGAAGCGGCGGCAGTGCGCACGCTCGGCAAAACGGTTCGGGCCGCAGGGCGGGTTGAGCCGGATGAGCGCCGCGTGTTTGCGATCGCGCCGAAGTTCGAAGGTTATGTGGAACGGCTGCACGTCAACGTCACGGGCCAGCCCGTGGGCAAGGGCCAGCCCCTGTTCGAGGTGTACAGCCCGGAGCTGGTGTCGGCGCAGCGCGAATACGCCATCGCGGCTCAGGGCGTGCGCGCGATGGAAGGCGCCGGCAGCGAGGCGCAGTCCGGCATGAAGCAGCTGGCCGAATCCAGCCTGGCCCGTTTGCGCAACTGGGATTTGTCGCCGGAGCAGGTCGCGGCGCTGGTAAAGACGGGTGAAGCGAAGCGCACGATCACGTTCCGCTCGCCGGCCTCGGGCGTTGTCACCGAGAAGAAGGCGCTGCAAGGCATGCGCTTCATGCCGGGCGAGATGCTCTACCAGGTGACGGACCTCTCGTCGGTGTGGGTGATTGCCGATGTGTTCGAACAAGACATCGCGCTTGTGAAGAACGGTTCGAAGGCCAGCCTGAACATCAATGCTTATCCGGGCAAGACGTTCGAGGGTCGGATCACGTACGTCTATCCGACCTTGAAAGCCGAAACCCGCACGATTCCCGTGCGCATCGAACTCGCCAACCCCGGCCAGCTGCTCAAGCCCGCCATGTTCGCGCAAGTCGAAATCCAGTCCGGCGCGAAGGCGGCCGTGCTCACGGTGCCCGATTCGGCCGTGCTCGACAGCGGCACCCGCCGCATCGTGCTCGTGCAAGTGAAGGAAGGGCGCTTCGAGCCGCGTGAGGTGAAGACCGGCGCGAGCAGCGACAACTACATCGAGATTCGTGAAGGCGTGAAGGAAGGCGAGCAGGTGGTGGTGGCAGCCAACTTCCTCATCGACGCGGAGAGCAACCTCAAGGCCGCGATCGGCGGGATGACGGCGGCGGCGGGAGCCCCTGCGGCCGCGGCTGCGCCTGCAGCAGCCACGAAGGTGGGCCACAAAGGTCAGGGCACCGTCGACGGCATAGACGTCAAGGCGGGCACCGTGAGCTTGAACCACGGTGCCATTGCGTCGCTGGGGTGGCCCGCGATGACCATGGAGTTCAAGGCCGCCAACCCCGCCTTGCTCAAGGACCTGAAGCCCGGCATGCCCGTCGCATTCGAGTTCGTGGAGCGCGGGGCCGGCGAATGGGTGATCACCTCGATCGCCCGCAAGTGACTGGACGGCCGACATGCTGAACAGAATCATCCAGTGGTCGGGGCGCAACCCCTTCCTCATCCTGCTGGCGACGCTTTTCATCGTGATCGCCGGCGTCGTCGCCGTGATGAAGACCCCGCTCGACGCGCTGCCGGATCTCTCGGACGTGCAGGTCATCGTCTACACGGAGTATCCGGGCCAGGCGCCGCAGGTCGTCGAAGACCAGGTGACCTATCCGCTGACCACGGCGATGCTCGCGGTGCCGAAATCGAAAGTGGTCCGCGGCTTCTCGTTCTTCGGCGCTTCCTTCGTCTATGTGATCTTCGAGGACGGCACCGACATCTATTGGGCGCGCACGCGCGTGCTGGAGTACCTGAACTTCGCGTCCGGCCGCCTGCCCAAGGGCGTGACGCCCACACTCGGGCCCGACGCGACAGGCGTGGGCTGGGTGTATCAGTACGTGCTGCTGGCCAAGGAGAAATCGCTGGCCGAGCTGCGAAGCATCCAGGACTGGTATGTGCGCTACCAGCTCACCAAGGCACACGGCGTGGCTGAAGTGGCGTCCATCGGCGGGTTCGTGCAGACCTACCAGGTGACCGTGGACCCGGTGAAGCTGCGCAGCTACGGCATCCCGCTGGCCAAGGTGTCGCAGGTGATCCGCGACTCCAACCGCGATGTCGGCGGCCGGGTCGTTGAAATGGCCGAGACCGAATACATGGTGCGCGGCAAGGGCTACCTGCGCGGCAAGACCGACATCGAAATGCTCGTGGTCAAGAGCATGGCCGGCACGCCCGTGTTGATCCGCGATATCGCGCGGGTCGAGCTCGCGCCCGATGAACGCCGGGGCCTATCGGAGCTGAACGGCGAGGGCGAGGTCGTCTCCGGAATTGCAATGGCGCGCTACGGCCAGAACGCGCTGGAAGTCATCGGCAACATCAAGGCAAAGGTCGAGGAGATTTCGGGCGGCCTGCCGGCCGGGGTGACCATTGAAGCCGTGTACGACCGCTCGGAGCTGATCCATCGGGCCATCGACACCTTGACGCGCACGCTGATCGAGGAAAGCCTGATCGTCGCGGCCGTGTGCGTGATCTTCCTGCTGCACGTGCGCTCCGCGCTGGTGGCCATCCTGATGCTGCCCGTCGGCGTGCTGATCGCATTCATTGCGATGCGGCTCTTGGGCATGAACTCCAACCTGATGAGCCTTGGCGGCATCGCCATCGCCATCGGAGCGATGGTGGATGCGGCGATCGTGATGATCGAGAACGCCCACAAGCACATCGAGCGGCTCAAGCCCGACCACACGGTGAAGGAGCGCGCCGAGGCGATGCTGGACGCCTGCCGCGAAGTGGGGCCCGCGCTCTTCTTCTCGCTGCTGATCATCACCGTGTCGTTCCTGCCGGTGTTCACGCTGGAGTCGCAGGAAGGGCGCCTGTTCTCGCCGCTGGCCTACACCAAGACGTTCTCCATGGCGGGCGCCGCGCTGCTGTCCGTCACGCTGGTGCCGGTACTGATGATGCTGTTCATCCGCGGCAAGATCATGCCGGAGGCGAAAAACCCGGTGAACCGCTTCCTGATCTGGGTCTATCGCCCGGTCATCGCGTGGGTGATGCGCTGGAAGAAGCTCACCATCGTCCTGGCCCTGGCCGCCATGGCCGTGTCGATCTACCCGGCCTCGAAGCTAGGAAGCGAATTCATGCCCACGCTCAACGAAGGCACGCTGCTGTTCATGCCGTCGTCGCTGCCGGGCATGTCGATCACCAAGGCCGCGGAGGTGATGCAGACCCAGGACAAGATCATCAAGAGCTTCCCCGAAGTGAATTTGGTCTACGGCAAGGCAGGCCGCGCCAACACCGCCACCGACCCCGCGCCCATCGAGATGTTCGAGACGGTGATCAACCTCAAGCCGCAGGACGAGTGGCGGCCGGGCATGACCACCGACAAGTTGATCGCCGAGATGGACAAGGCCCTGCAGTTCCCCGGCGTCTCGAATGCCTGGACGATGCCGATCAAGGCGCGCATCGACATGCTCTCCACCGGCATCCGCACACCCATCGGCATCAAGGTCTTCGGCAAGGACCTGGCGGAAATGGAGCGGCTGGCCAAGGAGATCGAGTCGGTCGTGAAGGACGTGCCCGGCACCACATCCGCCTTCGCCGAGCGCATCACCGGCGGCAGCTACTTCGACATCGAGCCCGACCGCGAGCAGCTCGCCCGCTATGGCCTCTCAGTGGGCGAGTTGCAGGAAGTGATCGGCACGGCGCTGGGCGGCGAGATGGTGACGACGACGGTGGAAGGGCGCGAGCGCTTTGGCGTCACGGTGCGCTACCCCCGTGAGTTGCGGGGCAGCCCGCAGCAGATCGAGCGCGAGGTGCTGGTGACGACCATGGACGGCGCGATGATCCCGCTGGGGCAGGTCGCGAAGGTGAAGGTGGTGCGCGGCACACCCGGCATCCGAACCGAGAACGCGCTGCTCTCCGCCTACATCTTCGTGGACATCCGCGATCGCGACATTGGCTCGTATGTGGCCGACGCGCGCAAGGCCGTGGTCGACAAGGTCAAGTTCCCGCCCGGCTACTACATCACCTGGAGCGGCCAGTTCGAGTACATGGAACGCGCGATCGAGAAGATGAAAATCGTAATCCCGGTGACGCTGCTCATCATCTTCCTGCTGCTGTACCTGAACTTCCGGCGCATGACCGAGACGCTGATCGTGATGCTGTCGGTACCGTTCGCGCTGATCGGCGGAATCTGGCTGATGTGGCTGCTCGGCTACAACGTCTCCGTCGCGGTGGCGGTCGGCTTCATCGCGCTCGCGGGCGTGGCGGCGGAGACCGGCGTTGTGATGCTGATCTACCTGGACCACGCGTGGCGTGAAGTGCAGGAGCAATGCCGCAAGCAGGGTAGGGCGCCCACGCCCTCCGACCTGTACGCCGCCGTGATGGAAGGCGCGGTGGAGCGGGTGCGGCCGAAGATGATGACGGTGGTCGCCATCATGGCCGGCCTGCTGCCGATCATGTGGGGCACCGGCGCAGGCTCGGAAGTCATGAGCCGCATCGCCGCGCCGATGGTGGGCGGGATGATCTCATCGACCGTGCTGACGCTGGCGGTGATCCCTGCGCTGTATGCGATGGTGAAGGAGTGGGAACTGCGGCGGGCTGCTCGGTCTGCGCCTGTTCTTGCACCGGCGTAGAACGTCCACGCGTCTATCTCGTGAGCAAGTCCGCGTGCGGGTGGGGTTGGGGCTGAGGTGCCCTTCACTCGACGACCTCGCCAGCAAATCCGCGTGCGGGTGTGCCGCCAACACTGTAGGCACGCCACCGGTGGAATACCACCACTCTCGCGGCGCGGCGGGCGGTACGCGGCAGCGGCGATTTCTGTGGCGGCGAGGCGGCTTGGCCTGGGGACGGGCGCGAAGCGCTTCGTAACTGACTCGCCGTACCTGTTTGAGCGAAGAGCCGAAGGCGCGTAGCGAGTTGTACGGCGCCGTCCCCAGGCCAAGCCGCTTCGCGAAGTCGTAGCGAAGCGAAGACCGCCACAGTATGAGCCGCTGCCGGGTACCGCCTGCCGCGCCGCGAGCGCCCGCCACCCGCCTGCCGCGCCGCGAAGCGCCCGCCAACCCTGCTACCGCGACTTAGGGCGTCAGTTGCGAACCTGCGCCACTCGCAGCGTCACGTCGCCCGCGCCCACCTTCACCGTCTGCGGGGCGGAGAGCAGGTCGGTGGCTTCAGCCTTCGCCATGCCGGTCTTCGACACGCGCGCTTCGATTTCGACTTCCTTGGCCGTGGAGATCAGCGCTTGCGGATTCATCGCCATCGAGTCGTCGAGCTTGAACTTTATCGGCAGCTCCGATGCCGACGCGCGGAGCACCGCCAATGGCACACGCGTGCCGGGTAGCCGCGCGATCACCATCACGATGTCGCTGGGCGCGGTCTTGTCTTTCATGCCGGGCGCGAGTTCCACCGTGCCGCTGACGCCGGGACCGGCGGCCGCGGCTGTCTTTGCGGGTGTGGGCGTCGCAGTGGGGGCCGCGGGCGAAGCGGCCGCCAGCGGCGCGCCCGTGATGCCGGCCTTGGCGCGTACTTCTTCGATCGCGCCGCGCAGCATTTTCTCGTCTTCCGAGCCGGGCGCAAGCAGGGGCAGCAGCCGACCCCAGGTGGCGAGCGCGCCGTTGTAGTCGTCGCGACTCATCGCTTCGGTGCCGGAAAGCCACAGCGCCATTGGATTCTGTGGATCGGCTTTCAGTGCCTTGGCGATCAGCATCGCCGGCTTGCCCTTGAAGCCGCCCGCATTGGAGGCCGCCACGTCCGCGTAATTGGCCAGCGCCTGCGCGTCGTTGTCGATGAAAGCGCCCGCGTGCTCGAAGGCCAGCTCGGCCTCCTGGCTGCGCCCGAGCACCTTGTACGAACGGGCAAGCATCGCCCAGCCCTGCTGGTTGTCCGGCTCCTTCTCCAGCTTGCGCGCAAGCATCTCGACCATGCGAACCAGGTCCTGCTGTCCCGCGTGCGCGCCGCCGGCTGCTTCCGTCATGCTGGCAGGGTTGCCGATCAGCATGTACATGCCCAGCGCGACGGCAGGCACCGTGAGGCCCACGGCCAGCATCGTGCGCCGGGGCGCGCGCAACGTTGGCGCGGCGTCCGCCTCGGTGGTGTCCTGCAGCACCCGCCGCTGCAGCTCGGCCCGGGCCTGGCCGTAATCCTCGACACCCAGCGTGCCCTCCGCCAGGTCCTGCTCGAGCTTGGCGAGCTGCTCGCGCAGGATCGCCGTGTTCAGCTGCCGCTGCGAGGCCGTGGCCGCGGCGCTCTGGCGCAGATAGAAGGGGCGTAGCAACAGCGCCAGCGTCAACGCCAGCGTCACGAGCGCGCCCACCACGAATCCGGTCATGTCTCACTCTCCTTGAGCAGCGCCGCGGCGCGGCTGCTTTCTTCATCCGTCAAAACTTCGTCGCCCAAAGCGCGGTTGCGGCGGCGCAGGTACACCAGGAGCACGACGACGCCGGTGATCATCAGCAGGAACGGCCCTGCCCACAGCAGCCACGTCGTCGGCTTGACCGGCGGGCGATACAGCACGAAGTCGCCGTAGCGCTCCACCATGAACTCGCGGATCTCCTGGTCGGTCTTTCCCGCCTTGATCAGCGTGCGCAATTCGCGGCGCAGGTCATTGGCGAGGTCGGAGCGCGAGCCTGCCAGCGACTCGTTCTGGCAGACCAGGCAGCGCATCTCCTCGGAGATCGCGATCAGCCGCGCCTCCACAACCGGGTCTTCGGCAAGCGGCGCGGCATCCTTTGCGAAGCCGGTGGCCATCGCGAGCGCGACCAGCAGCAGGCAGACAAGGCGTTTCATGATTCCTTCTTCAGCTGTTCGATGAGAGGCAGGATGGTTTTCTCGAGCGCCTCGGGGGTGACGGGCCCGATCTGCTTGTGCCGGATCACGCCCTTCTTGTCGATGACGAAAGTTTCGGGCACGCCGTACACGCCGTAGTTGATGCCCACCCGCCCGTCGGTGTCCACCGCCGAGAGCTGGTACGGGTCGCCGTTCTGGCTAAGGAATTTCAGCGCCGCGGGCCGCTGGTCTTTGTAATCGAGGCCGATCACGGGCACGACCTTCGCGCGGTTCATGTCGATCAGCACGGGGTGCTCCACCTTGCAGGCGACGCACCACGAAGCCCAGACGTTGAGCATCCAGACCTGTCCCTTCATGTCGGAGGGCGAGAAGGTCTTGTCGGCTTCGATCAGCTGCGCGGTCTTGAACTCGGGCGCGGGTTTGTGCACCAGCGGCGAGGGGACCTCGCGCGGGTCGCGGTTCAGCCCGATCGCCAGGAAGATCACCAGCACGAAAAACAGCCCCAGCGGGACCAGGAACCTGGTCTTCATGCCCTGGCCTCCTTCAACGGCGCGCCGTGCGCCATCTCCCGCGCCTTCACGCGCAGCCGGTAGCGCTTGTCGGCGACGGCCAGCAGCCCACCCAGGGCCATCAACACGCAGCCGCCCCAGATCCAGTCCACGAACGGCTTGAAATAAACGCGGATCGCCCAGGCCTTGCCTTCCAGCGGTTCGCCGAGCGAAACGTAGACGTCGCGCGTGAAGCCGGTGTCGATGGCCGCTTCGGTCATGGGCATCGTCGAGGAGGCGTAGGTGCGCTTTTCCGGGAACAGGGAGCGCTGCACCTTGCCGCCCTGGCTCACCTCGAACTCGCCGCGCGCGGCGGTGTAGTTCGGGCCTTGCACCGTGCGCACGCCCATGAACTTGAACTGGTAGCCACCCACAGTGGTCGTGTCGCCCGGCTCCATGCGCACGTCTTTTTCTTCCTGGAAGCCGCCAACGAGCGTGACGCCGATCACGAACACCGCGATGCCCAGGTGTCCCAGGTGCATGCCCCAGTACGACAGCGGTGGGTTGCCGGATTTCAGGCGCGTGACGATCTGCTGGATCATCGAGGCCGCCACCCACAAGGCCAACATCGAGCCCAGGCCGGTCAGCGGCGTCCAGCCGCCCATCAGCATGGGGATGGCGATGCCGCCGACGAGGGCCGCCGCAGCGGGAATCCACAGGCGGGCCGCGATGTCGCGCACCTGCGCGTTCTTCCAGCGTGCCAGCGGGGCGATCGCCATCAGGAACAGCACGGGCGCCATCACCGGCACGAAGACGGCATTGAAGTACGGCGGGCCCACGGAGATCTTGCCCAGCCCCAGCGCATCGATGAGCAGCGGATACAGCGTGCCCAGCAGCACCGAGCCGGCTGCGACGACCAGCAGCACGTTACCCGTCAGCAGCAGCGTCTCACGCGACAGCAGCCCAAAGCTGCCGCCCAGCGCGACCTTGGGCGCACGCCACGCGAACAGCGCGAGCGAGGAGCCGATTACAAGGGCCAGCAGCACCAGGATGAAGATGCCGCGGCGCGGGTCGGTCGCGAAGGCGTGGACGGACGTCAGCACGCCCGAGCGCACCAGGAAAGTGCCGAGCAGCGAGAGCGAGAAGGCGCCGATCGCCAGCAGCACTGTCCAGCTCTTGAAGCTGCCGCGCTTTTCGGTGACGGCCAGCGAGTGCAGAAGCGCCGTGCCGATCAGCCACGGCATGAAGGATGCGTTCTCCACCGGGTCCCAGAACCACCAGCCGCCCCAGCCCAGCTCGTAATACGCCCACCAGGAGCCCAGCCCGATGCCGAGCGTGAGGAACACCCATGCGGTCGTGGTCCACGGGCGCGACCAGCGCGCCCAGGCCGCATCCAGGCGGCCCGACAGCAGGGCCGCGATGGCGAAGGCGAAAGCCACGGAGAAGCCGACGTAGCCCATGTACAGCAGGGGCGGGTGGAAGATCAGGCCCGGGTCCTGCAGCAGCGGGTTCAGGTCGCGGCCATCGGCCGCGGCGGGAATGAGGCGGTCGAACGGGTTGGAGGTGAGCAGCACGAACAGCAGCAGGCCGGTGGCGACCAGGCCGAGGACGCCCAGCACGCGCGCCACCATGGTCTCGTCCAGCGTGCGCGACAGCTGCGCGACCGCCACCGTCCAGCCGGCCAGCATGAAGACCCACAGCAGCAGCGACCCCTCATGGCCACCCCACACCGCGGCCAGGCGGTACGGCGTTGGCAGCAGCGAGTTGGAATGCCCGGCGACGTAGGCCACCGAGAAGTCGTTGACGTAGAAGCTCCACGTGAGCGCGGCGAAAGATGCCGCGACCAGCAGGAAGAACACCTGTGCGGCGGGGCGCGCGAGCACCAGCCATTCGCGCCGGCCCTGGTGCGCGCCCATCAGCGGCAAAGTGCCCAGTACGGCGGCGACGCACAGCGACAGGATGAGGGCGAACTGCCCAAGTTCGGGGATCATGGCTTGGCTGCTTTCTGGACGTCCTGCGCCCGCTTGGCCTGGTCCACTGCGTGCTGCGCCGCCGGGGGCATGTAGTTCTCATCATGTTTGGCCAGCACTTCCGAGGCGGCGAAGTTGCCGTCGGGGCCCAGCTTGCCCTGCACCACGGCTCCTTTGCCTTCCTTGAACAGGTCCGGCAGGATGCCCGTGTAGGCCACGGGGATTTCCTTCACGGTATCGGTCACGACGAAATGAACGGTGAGGTTGTCGCGCCGCACGGAGCCTTCCTTGACCATGCCCCCGATGCGGAAAGCCTGGCCCTTGGGCGACTTGCCGGCCGCCACCTCGCTGGGCGTCACGTACAGCGCAATGTTGCTGTTGAGCGCGTTGAGCACCAGTGCGGCCGCGATGCTGACGGCGATCACGCCGCCGGCGACTATCGCGCCGCGCTTTTTCCAGTTCTTCATGAAGACTCCTTGTCCATCCGGTCGGCGATTGCGTGGCGGCGCAGGCTGCGCAGGATCGCGCGGCGGCGCCGGCCCAGCAGGATCGGCTCGAGCAACATCGCCACGGCGCACACGCCGAAGCTGCCCCAAACATAGAGCGCATACCCGCCCATCGCGAAAAATTCAGCGGGTGATCCCCAATTCATGCTCCAACCTCCGCCAGCTTGCGGGCCCACTCCGTATGGGACTCGCGCTCCAGGATGATGGTTCGCACGCGCTTGAGCGTCATCGCGATCGAGTACATCCAGAAGCACAGTGCCATCAGTAACATGCCCCACAGCATCGTTTGCGCCATCGAGGGCGCCTTGGTCAATGAAACGCTCGATCCCTGGTGGAGGGTGTTCCACCACTTGACCGAGAAATAGATGATCGGCACGTTCACCACGCCCACCAGCGCCAGGATCGCCCCGGCCTTGTCCGCCCGCCGCGGGTCGTCGATGGCGGCCTGCAGGGCGATGAATCCCAGATACAAAAAGAAGAGGATTAGTTCCGAAGTCAGGCGCGCATCCCACACCCACCACGTCCCCCACATGGGCTTTCCCCAAAAGGCGCCCGTCCAGAGCGACAGGAATGCCATCAGAGCGCCCGTCGGCGCCAGGGCCTGGGCCATCATGCCCGACAGCCGGGTGTTGAGCGCCAGACCGATACCGGCCCACGTTGCCATCACCAGGTAGATGAACATCGACATCCAGGACGCGGGCACGTGCACAAAGATGATGCGGTAGCCCTCGCCCTGCGTGGCGTCGGTGGGGGCGACAAAGAAGCTGATCCATAAGCCGGCCGCGCCGAACAGCACGGCCAGCGCCCAGAACCAGGGCTGCATCTTCCCGGCCACCGGGTAGAAGCTGTACGGACTGGCCAGCTTGAACCAGTTGACTATTCCGTTGCTCATATGCGGTTGCTCATTCGAGTGCGATCCTCAATGCCGCCGTGGTCGCCCACGGCGCGAAAAACACGGCCAGCGCCAGCAGCGCGGCCAACAGGGACAGGTGGCCGCCGGCGCCCTGGCCCGAGATATGGGCCTGGACGGCGCCTGCGCCGAAGATCAGCGTAGGGATGTACAGCGGCAGCACCAGCAGTGAAAGCAAGACGCCACCGCCGCGCACGCCCAGCGTCAGCGCGGCTCCGATGGAGCCTACCAGCGACAGAACGGGCGTACCCAGCAGCAGGCCGAGGATCAGCACACCCAGCGCCTCGGCGTCCAGGTCGAACTGCATGCCCAGCAGCGGAGCCAGCACCACCAGGGGCAGCCCCGACAGCAGCCAGTGCGCCGCGTTCTTGCCGGCCACCAGCAGGCCGAGCGGCGTTGGCGACAATACCATCTGCTCGAGCGTGCCGTCGGCGTGGTCCGCCGCGAACATCCGCTGCAGGCCCAGCATCGTGGCCAGCAGTGCGCCCACCCAGAGGACGCCGGGGGCGATCTTGCGCAGCAGCGCCGGCTCGGGGCCGATGCCCAGGGGAAACAGGCTCGTCACGATCACGAAGAAGAAGAGCGCCGTCAGCACCTCCGTCTTGCGGCGCATGGCGAGGAGCAGGTCACGGCGCATCACGGCCAGCATCGCCTTCACAGGTCGAGTTCCTTGCCGCCGCCGATGGGAATCTGCTGGTGGCTGGTGACAATCGCCATGCCGCCGGACTCGACGTGCTCGCCGATGAGTGCGCCCAGCATCTGGACGGCTTTGGCGTCGAGCGCCGTGAATGGCTCGTCCAGGATCCACAGGCGGGCCTTGCGGGCCACCAGGCGGGCCAGCAGCACCCGCCGTTTCTGGCCGGCCGACAGGAAGCGCACCGGCAGGTCTTCCCGCCCCTGCAGGCCGAAGCGCTTGAGTGCGTCCACGGCCTCGGCGCGCGTCAGTTCCACGCCATCGAGCTCGGATGCAAGCTGAAGGTTCTCAATCGCGGTCAATTCTTCCTTCACCGCTGCGTGGTGCCCCAGGTAAAGGAGCTCGGAGCGAAACGCCTGGCCGTCCCGGCCGACCGGCTCGCCGTCCCAGCTGATTTCGCCGTGGGCCGGCTGCGAAAGCCCGGCCAGGAGCCGCAGAAGGCTGGTCTTGCCACAGCCGTTGGCGCCACGGACGTGCAGCCACTGTCCCGGTTCCACAGCAAACTGGACGCCGGTAAACAGGGAGCGATCGCCGCGGACGCAAGATAAATCGGAAACACGCAACATTAGGGGGATTGTCCGGGACACGGCCGATCCCTGCCAACGCGGCGATTCTGGCACGGTTGACGTACGTCAATCCGGGGTGGGGCTTTCCGGGAGCCAGCCCTTGGGCAGCTTGTGGGCAACGCCCTTGTGGCAGTCGATGCAGGTCTCACCCTTTTCCCTGGCCTGCATGTGCTTTTTGTAGGGCTCGGGCTTCTGCAGGCCCGCGCTCATGGCGTCGAAGGCATGGCAATTACGGCATTCCCGCGAATTGCTGTCCTTCAGGCGCCGCCATTCGTGGCTGGCCAGTTCGAGCCGCTTGGCTTCGAACTTTTCCCGCGTGTTGATCGTCCCGGTCGCCTTGCCCCAGAGTTCCAGACTGGCCCTCATCTTGCGCGCCATCATGTGCGACCAGTCCTTGGGCACGTGGCAGTCCGAGCAGGTCGCGCGCACGCCGCTCGGGTTCTGGTAGTGCACGGTCTGCTTGTATTCCTGGTAGACGTTGTCCCGCATCTCGTGGCAGGTAGTGCAGAACTCCAGCGTGTTGGTCATGTCCACGGCAGTGTGGAAACCGCCCCAGAACAGGATGCCGGCCAGGAATGCGATCGCGATCCCGCCGAACGTGTAACGCCGGCGCCGCACGGCACGGGCACGGGCACGGGCGCGCGCAGGCGATGCCGGCACGGATGTGCCAAGGCTTCGCTCGTCGCTGGAAGGTAGTGGCGCGCTCATTGCCTGTGGAGGATGGGAGGGGTCGACCCATCTTCGTCGCAGGCGAGCCGCCTGGGTATCGGCACAACCTCAAACTGGCTATCGGAGATTTCCGATGCACTCGCGTGTTCCGGTGGGCTATTCGCGCGCCGGGTCGAGCAGGTTGTGCTCGATGGCGTAGCGCACCAGGTCCACCTGCCCCGTCAGGTTCATCTTGGCCAGGATGTGCGACTTGTGCGTGCTCACGGTCTTGATGGACAGGCACAGCTCGTCGGCGATCTCGGTCAGGCTGGAGCCACGCACGATGCGGCTGAAGATGCCGTATTCGCGGTCCGACAGCAGTGTGTGGGGCGGGCAATCCGAGTTGCGCGACATGTCCGTGGCCAGCAGCTGCGCCACCTTGTCGCTGACAAAGGCGCCGCCCGCGGCCACGCGCCGCAGCGCAGGCAGCAGCATGTCGCTGTCGCCTTCCTTGGACAGGTAGCCCGACGCGCCCGCGCGGATGGCGCGCACGGCGAACTGCTCCTCCTGGTGCATGCTGAACACGAGGATCGGCAGCTTCGGGCGCTCGGCCTTCATCAGCTTGATCAGCTCCAGCCCGCTGCGCCCGGGCATGGACATGTCCAGCACCACCACGCCCCAGTCTCGCTCACGCACCTTGTCCAGGGCGGCGTTGCCGTTGGCGGCCTCGCCGGTCACGATCATGTCCTCGGTATCGGCAAGGATCTTCTTGAGGCCATCGCGGATGATGGCGTGGTCGTCTGCGACCAGCACTTCTATCTTCATACTTCTTCCTTCAGCACAACCGGCCGGGTGAGCGGCAGGGTGACTTCGATCGTCGTGCCGGCGCCCGGGACGCCGGCGATATTGAACTTGCCGCCCAGCGCGGTGGCGCGCTCGCGCATGCTGACCAGCCCGATGCCGTTGCCCTTGCCCGCGACGGCATCGATGCCGGCGCCGTTGTCATTGACGGTGAGCAGCAGGTTGGATTCGTCGGCCGTGAGCGACACCTTCACCTGGGTGGCTCCGGCATGCCGCGCCACGTTGGTGAGCGACTCCTGCACGATGCGGAACAGGGCCGTCGCCACGAGATCGTCCTCGACCAGCGCCTGGGCCTGCAGGTCCAGCGAGATGTCCAGCCCGCTGCGCTTGGCGAATTCCGCAGTCTGCCACTTCACGGCTTCGCCGAAGCCCAGGTCGTCGAGGATCGGCGGCCGCAGGTCGGTGGCGATGCGCCGCACCGAGGCAATGGCGGTGTCGAGCAGCTGGCGCATGGCGCCCACCTCTTCGGGCGTGGCCTGGCGCCCTTCCTTCAGGCGCCCGCCAAGCCACGAGAGCTCGAGCTTCAGCCCGGTGAGCTGCTGGCCGAGGTCGTCGTGCAGTTCCATCGCGATGCGGCTGCGCTCCTGCTCGCGCACCTCCTGCAGCGATGCAGAGAGGCTGCGCAGCTGCCGGTTCATCTCCCGCAGGTCCTCCTCCGCGCGCCGGCGCTGCGTGATGTCGCGCAGCACCGCCGTGAGCTGAGGCTTGCCGTCCACCATGGTTTGGGAGATGGTGGACTCGATCGGGAACTCCGTGCCGTCGGCCCGTACCCCCGTGATCTCCATGTTCGACGCCATGGCGCGCGAGTGGCCGCGGCTGGCCATGAACCGGTCCATCAGCAGGGAGTGCCCTTCGCGCACCCGCTCGGGCACCAGGCGCGACAGCGGCTGGCCGAGCATCTCGCCCTTGGCGACGCCGAACATGTGCTCGGCCGCCGGGTTGAACAGCAGGATGTTGTGCTCCGCATCCACTGCCACGATGGCGTCCATCACCGAGTCAATCGTCTGGTGATAGCGGTCGGTGGCGTCGCGCAGCGCCCGCGCGAGTTCGGCCTGCCGATTCACCCCGCGCACCAGCAGCGCCGCGGCCGTGGCGATGAAGGCGCAAACCAGCACGGCGCCGATCACCACCATGATGGAGTTCTCGCGCCATTCGGCCAGCGCCAGTTCGTCCTCGCTGGGGGCGGCCACCAGTAGCGGGAAACGCCCCGTACGCGCCAGCGCGAAGGTGTGGCGGCCGCCGTCGCCGGTGGCGTGGTCCAGCATCCGCACCTCGTCACCGGGGGCGGGCAACGGCCGATTGCCGAGCTCGGGGGCGTATTCCCCGATCAGGTTCTCGCGGTGCGGCAAGCTGGCAAGCAGGGTGCCGTCGGCCAGGTACAGAGACATGGGCCGCGCGTGGTCGGACTTCAACGACTGGTAGGTGACCTCCAGCTGGCGCAAATCCATCGCGGCAACGGCCACCCCGCGGAACTTACCGTCGGTGCCGGTGAAGGAGCGCGCGACGTGAAGCGACCAGGAACCATTGGCGCCCCGCACCGGCTTGCCGATGAAGAGCCCTTCCGTCCCGCCGTTTGCGAACGCCTTGAAGTACTCCTGGTCGGCGTGGTTGGCGCCCAGGTTGTCGCCTTCGCGCGACGAATTGACGATCATCCCCGTCGTGTCGAGCAGGTACATCGCCCCCAACTGCCGGATTCCGAAGATGCGGGCGCTCAGCAGCAGGCGGACGGCCGCGCTGTCCAGCTCCAGGCCGCTGCCGTAACTCGTCTGCATCCGCTCCTGCACGCCGCGCAGCACAAGGTCCACGCGGTCGAAAGTGTGCTCTGTCTCCTCCCTCAGCATGTGGGTGAATGCCAAGGTATCCAGTCGGGAAGTTTCGAGCTCGCGCTTGCGCATGTCCCATAGCAGGAACGTGACGGACACCGCGATCAAGGCGATCGTCAGCGTCGCCAGCAAGCCGATAGCGCGGGTGGGTCGGATTTGCATTCGCATAGGAGTTCTCCGATTCGACACCATGGGCAGCAGCACCGGTTGACTTAGGTCAAGCGCCCTGTAGGCTCGGCCGACACACTTCATCCACAAAAGTTGCGAACCCGTACCGGCCCTGGTGCCCGCGGGCCCTGCCTCCTTATTCGACGGAAAACGACAAATGCACTTCGAGTTGAGCCTTTCACGCATGCGCCTGTTCGCTGTTTCGACCTGGATGGCGCTAGCCTGTCTGGCGCTTCCCGGCACGGACGTCCAGGCCCAGGCTCAGGCGGCAGCCCCGGCGCTGGACAACGCGACCTGCCTGACGTGCCACGACGGGAAGAAGGGCAAGATCGAGGTGGCTGATGCTTCGGGCAAGCCGAAGGCCCTGCGTGCCATCCCGCCGGACAAGTACGGCAAGGGCGTGCACGCGCCGATGGAGTGCGTGTCCTGCCACACCGACATCAAGGACAACGCCGAGAAGGGCAATGTGCACGCCCGCGACACGGCGCAGCCCCTGAAGAAGGTGGATTGCGCCGGCTGCCACCAGGAGCTGTGGGAGCAGACGCAAAAGCGCGGGATGACCGCCGAGCGACCCCGCCTGGGCGTCGTGGCGCAGAACATCGAGGCTTACAAGAAATCGTTCCACGCGCGGCCGAACGCCGACGACAAGACCAAGCCGAACGCCTCGTGCGACAACTGTCACGACACGCACACCTTCAACGTTCCGGCGAAGAACACACCCGAGCACACGCAGTGGCGTCTTGGCATCTCGGCTGCCTGCGGCACATGCCACACCGACCAGCTGGAGGCCTACCAGACCTCGGTGCATGGCCAGGAGAACGCCAAGAACATGCTGGCGCAGGCGGCCGTCTGCTCCGACTGTCACACCGCGCACGCCGTCACCAGCACGTCCGGCGACCCCTTCAAGCTGCTCGTCAGCACCAACTGCGGCAACTGCCACAAGTCGCAACTCGAGTCCTACAAGGAAACCTTCCACGGCAGCATCACGACGCTTGGGTATAGCTACACAGCCAAGTGCTACAACTGCCACGGCAGCCACGAGATCAAGCGCGTGAGCGATCCGAAGTCCATGGTGCACCCCGACAACCGCCTGAAGACCTGCGCGACCTGCCACAACGCCAAGAAGGGGCTTGCGGATGCACCCACGGGCTTCGCGAGCTTCCAGCCGCACGGCAACCCGCACGATTTCAAACGCTATCCGCAGATCTGGGTCGCTTTCCAGATGATGATCGGGCTGCTGGTGGGCACGTTCGCCTTCTTCTGGCTGCACACGGCTCTGTGGTTCTACCGCGAGTACAAGGAGCGCAAGGCGCGCGGCGGGCATGAGCACATTCGCCTCGACGAGGTGGCTGCGCCCCTGCGCCAGAAGCACGTGCAGCGCTTCAGCCCGGTTTGGCGCATCGCCCACCTGACTTTCGCCCTCAGCCTGATGGTGCTGACCCTGACCGGGATGCCGCTGTTCTACCCCGACGTCGCCTGGGCACCGGCCATCATGCAGTTGCTGGGCGGGCCCAAGGTGGCCGGCATCATCCACCGCGTCGCGGCCGTCATCTTCGCCGGCGTGTTCTTCTGGCACCTGATCTACATCGTGATCCGCGTCGGCCGCAACTGGAGGACGTTCGAGCTCTTCGGCCCGAACTCCCTGGTGCCGAACCTGCAGGACCTGAAGGACATCATCGCCATGTTCAAGTGGTTCTTCGGCATGGGCCCGCGCCCGGTGTTCGACCGCTGGACGTACTGGGAGAA
>Ga0255338_1000862_pt1 | contig 72669 bp, 59 predicted proteins | sample MeOH1_35cm_T4_19_FD_203715 | JGI IMG/M metagenome (GOLD analysis project Ga0255338, IMG submission 203715) | Sandy soil microbial communities from University of British Columbia, Vancouver, Canada - MeOH1_35cm_T4_195 | ecosystem: Engineered > Artificial ecosystem > Sand microcosm > Unclassified ... | reverse complement strand
GAAGGCCGTGCGCACCGCCTGCTGCAGGATCAGCGACAGACCCCAGGTGGCGAGCAGCGTTTCCAGCGGCCGACCGTAAAGGAAACGGATGATCGAGCGCTCGATGGCGACGCCGACCGCGCCCGCGACCAGAAAGGCAAGCGGCACGGCAATAAACAGCGAATAATCGAACAGCGCCGGGTTATGCGCGCGAATGAGCTCTTGCACCACGAAGGTGGTGTAGGCCCCGAGCATCACCATCTCGCCATGCGCCATGTTGATGACGCCCATCACGCCGAAGGTGATGGCCAAACCGATGGCGGCGAGCAACAGCACCGAGCCGAGCGAGAGCCCATACCAGGCGTTCTGCACCGCGTTCCAGACCGCGAGATTGCCCTGGATCTTGGATTTGGCGGAGGCCGCGGCCTGCGCGACCTGCGGTGGCACGTCACTCGGCAAACTATCGAGCAGCGCCAGCGAATCCTGATCGCCGCGGTCGCGGATGACGGCGATGGCGGCGACCTTGTCTTCGGTCGTCGCGTCGGCGGAGGTGAGGACGATGGCGGCACGCGCTTCGGTGAGCGCCTTCTTCACGCGCGTGTCGGTTTCGGCGGCCAATGCCTTGTCGAGCGCCGGCAGCGCGGCGGCATCGCGCGACTTGAACACGGCCTGCGCCGCATCGAAGCGCCGGCCCGGCTCTTTGGCCATCAGCGTGAGCGAGCCGAGCGCCGCGTCCAATACGCCGCGCACGCGGTTGTTCAGGCGCACATTGTCGATGTCGGACGGCGGCGCGGCAACCGCTTCGCCGGTCGCCGCGTCGGTGACCTTGTCGTCCTTGTCCTTGATGAAGACCTTCTTGGCCTCGGCCGAATACAGGAGGCGCTGGTCTTTCAAGGCTTCGAGCACAGCGCTTGTGCGCGCATCGCCGCTCGCGGTCAGCGCCTCGATCGATTCGACGGTGTCGCCGAAAGAATCGGCCGTGAAGCCTACGAGCGCATCCTCGTAAGCACCCGCATGGGCGATCGTGGCCCCGGCAAACATGAGACCGATAGCCACAACAAGCGCCACGATGTGATCGTAGACACTGCGCATTTCATTCCGTCCCGGCAGGAACTGGTTATGTAGGGATGGAGGCGGCGGCTCGAACCGCCGCCTCCGGCATTCTCAGCAGCGCGTCAGCTCAGGAGGCTCAACTCAAGAACCTTGGCCGCCGCACTTCTTGGTCACGGTGTTGTAATTGCCGCACTTGAGCTTGACCCAGTCGGCCTCGAGATCCTTCGAGCCCGGCAGGAAGTCGGTCCAGGCATCGCCGGGGACCAGACCCTTGGTCTTCCACACCACGTCGAACTGGCCGTCGCCTTTGATTTCGCCGACGAAGACCGGCTTGGTGATGTGATGGTTCGGCAGCATCTTGGACACGCCGCCCGTCAGGTTCGGCGCTTCGATGCCCGGGAGAGCGTCGATGACCTTGTCCGGATCGGTCGACTTCACCTTCTCCACCGCCTTCACCCACATCGCGAAGCCGATCACGTGGGCTTCCATCGGGTCGTTGGTGACGCGCTTCGGATTCTTGGTGAAGGCCTTCCACTTGGCGATGAACTCGCTATTGCCCTTGTCCTTGATCGACTGGAAGTAGTTCCAGGCGGCCAGGTGACCGAGCAGCGGCTTGGTGTCGAGACCGGCGAGTTCTTCTTCGCCGACCGAGAACGCCACCACCGGAATGTCGGTGGCCTTAATGCCCTGGTTGCCCAGTTCCTTGTAGAACGGCACGTTGGCGTCGCCGTTGATGGTCGAGACCACCGCCGTCTTCTTGCCAGCCGAGCCGAACTTCTTGATGTTGGCCACGATCGTCTGCCAGTCGGAGTGCCCGAACGGCGTGTAGTTGATCATGATGTCTTCGTCCTTGACGCCCTTCGACTTGAGGTAAGCTTCAAGGATCTTGTTGGTGGTACGCGGATAGACGTAGTCGGTGCCCGCGAGCACCCAACGCTTCACCGAGCCGCCATCCTTCGACATCAGATAGTCGACGGCGGGGATCGCCTGCTGGTTGGGAGCCGCGCCGGTGTAGAACACGTTGCGCTCCGACTCCTCGCCTTCGTACTGCACCGGATAGAACAGGATCGAGTTGAGCTCCTTGAACACCGGCAGCACCGACTTGCGCGACACCGATGTCCAGCAGCCGAACACCACGGACACCTTGTCCTTGGAGATCAGCTCGCGCGCCTTCTCGGCGAACAGCGGCCAGTTCGACGCGGGGTCGACGACCACCGCCTCGAGCTTCTTGCCGAGCACGCCACCCTTCTTGTTCTGCTCGTCGATGAGGAAGAGCATGGTGTCCTTCAGCGTCGTCTCGGAGATGGCCATGGTGCCCGAGAGCGAGTGAAGGATGCCGACCTTGATGGTGTCCTGGGCTTTAGCGGTGGTAACAGCCCCCGAAACCGCGAACACGAGACCCGCCGCGGCGGCAAGCCAGCGGCGAGGCGACGGTCGACTGGCGACCGCAATTCTTGCTTTCAACATGAGCGAAGTCCCCTGCATTTGAAACGCACACCGTCTGGCGACGGTTTTGACGCAAGCAGGAGTTCGCAAGGCCTGTGCCAAGGCGTCATAAAGGGATTAAGCTACTGTTTTGTTTTGGATATTGGCAGACTGAAGCCGGGTGCCTAGTTTTCAGTCAAATCAACTTGCACAATAAATAGGCAATTATCGACTCGATTGCCCTGGCGGCATACGTGGCCGCGCTTCGTGCGCGAATGGGCAAAAGACGGAAAAGCTTCAAAGCCCTCCGGGCACTACCAAAGCTCGTCCACAGCCAATGCACGCGGGATCTGCTGCTGCTGGACCGCATAAGAAATGAGCAGTTCGAGGCAGCGCCGGTTAGCGTCCTTGCCGAACGGCGCAGTGTCGAGACCGCTCGGAGGCACACCCGCGACCTTCTTCGCTGCTTCCAGCATCCGGTAGAGCTCGACGACCGCAGCCGGGTTGGAGCGCTTCAGCTCGTCGGTAACGACGACCATGTGGTTGACCGGCACCAAGCCGTGCTTGGCGTACCACTTCTTCGCCTCGGCCTCCGGATTGGCGATCACACTCTTGAGCCGCTCGTCGTTCGGCATGGCGGCGCCGTAGATGGCGGCATCCAGCTCGCCCGACATCAGCATCTCCGTGAGGTCCTGGCCCTCGCAAGCGCGGATGACGCCGGGCGGGTCCTTCGCCTCCGGCACGTGGCCGTCCTCGAAGGTGACCCACTGCACGCCCGAGAGATCGACGCCATAGTCGTTCTGCAGGATGCCGCGTATCCAGACGCCGGTGGTCTGGCTGTAGGAGCGCACGCCGATGCGCTTGCCCGGGAGCTTGTCGGGCGTGAGCGTGCCGCGCGCGCTGTTATAAAGCATGGTGTGGTGCTGGAAGCGCGACAGCATCGCGGCCGGCAAGAGCGTCAGGCCCTTGTTGTAGGCCTTGGCCTGGAAGTAGGTCGTCAGCGCCAGTTCGCTCGCATCGAAGGCGTGCTCGCGCACCATCGGCTTGAACGCCGTGTGCATCGCCTTCACCTCGACGAAGTCGAGCTTGAGCGTCGGCGAGGTAATCTCGCCGCGCTTGAGCGGCAGCGTGTGCGGATAGTTGCCGAGGCAGATGCGCAGCGTGGTGAGGCCGGCCATGAACGAAAACCTGTTGTGCGTCGCGCCGCGCTTATCCACGGGCGCCTGAACGGGAAGCTTGACCGCTCCGCCCAGATTGTCAACAATCTGGATAACCAAATTGTGGACCGCGATGCCCCGCCCCGCCCGCTCCTCTGTCCGGCCCGATATCGCCATGCGCCTGCGCGAGGCGATCACGCGCGGGCAGTTGATGCCGAACGAGCGGCTGATCGAGGCCGACCTCGCGACGTCCTACGGCGTCAACCGCGCCCATATCCGCACGGCGCTCGCCATGCTCGACCAGGAAGGCCTGGTGGTGCGTGAGAAAAACCGCGGCGCCCGCGTACGCGCGATCTCGGACGCCGAGGCGATCGAGATCGCCGACACGCGGCTGGCGATCGAGACGATGGTGGCGCGGCAGGCGGCGGCGCGCGCCACCGACGCCGACAAGAAGGCGCTGCGCGCCATCGAAGTCGACATGCGCCGGGCAGTGAAAGAGGCCGACGACTTTGGTTTCTCCCGCGCCAACGCCGCGCTGCACCGGGAGATCCAGCGCATCGCCGGCAATGCCACGGCGACGCGTATTCTCTCGACGCTGCGCTCGCATCTGGTGCGGCTGCAATACCGCGTCATCTTGTTGCCGGGGCGGCCGCAATCCTCGCTCGCCGAGCACAAGCAGATCGTCGACGCCATCTGCGCCGGCGATACCGACGCGGCCGAGAAAGCCATGCGCAAGCATCTCACCAGTTTCACCGTGCTGCTGCAGCAGGCCATCGCGGCGGCCCGCCACGGCGGCTTCTGATCAACACCTGTGGAGTAAGGAATGTCGGAGCAAAAGACCGGGCTCGTCGTCACCGCCCATCCGGGCGATTTCGTCTGGCGCGCGGGCGGCGCCATCGCGCTGCACGCCAAGCGCGGCTACAAGATGAAGATCGTCTGCATGTCCTTCGGCGAGCGCGGCGAAAGCCAGTTCGCCTGGAAGGAGCCGGGCGCGACGATGGAAAAGGTGAAAGCGGGCCGCAAGGACGAGGCCGAGCGCGCCGCTGTGCTCTTGGGCGCAGAGATCGAGTTCTTCGACTGCGGCGACTATCCGCTCAAGCTTACCGAAGCCCATTTCGACCGCATGGTCGACATCTACCGCGAGACCAACCCGGCCTTCGTGCTGACGCACGCGCTGGAGGACCCTTATAACTTCGATCATCCGAACGCCGCGCATTTCGCGCAGGAGACGCGCGTCGTCGCGCAGGCCATGGGCCACAAACCCGGCGCCAAGTACAAGTACTCCGCACCGCCGGTCTATCTGTTCGAGCCGCATCAGCCCGAGCAGTGCAACTACAAGCCCGACCTCATTCTGAAAATCGACGATGTCTGGGAACAGAAGTACAAGGCGTTCCAGATCCTTGCCGCACAGAAGCACCTGTGGGGCTATTACGAACGCGTCGCGCTCAACCGCGGCATCCAGGGCTCGCGCAACACCGGCGTGCCGATGACCTACGGCGAGGCCTATCAGACATTATTCCCGCGCGTTACCGAAACGCTCGGCTGAGCTTAGAGGAAAATAAAAATGATGTCCGTCGTCGTCCGCAACATCAAACGCACCGATTCCAAAGCCATCGGCACCATGGAGACACTCGGCGTCTCGACCGTCCACGAGGCGCTCGGCCGTTTCGGCCTGATGAAGCCCTATATGCGGCCGATCTATCCCGGCGCGTCGATCGCCGGTCCCGCGGTCACCGTGCTGGCGCAGCCCGGCGATAACTGGATGATCCATGTCGCGGTCGAGCAATGTCAGAAGGGCGACATTCTGGTGGTCGGTTGCACCACCGACAACACCGACGGCATGTTCGGCGACCTGCTCGCAACCTCATTGAAGGCGCGCGGCGTGAAGGGCCTGATCATCGACGCCGGCTGCCGCGACGTGGCCACGCTCAAGGAAATGGGCTTCCCGGTCTGGTCACGCGCGATCTCGGCCAAGGGCACGGTCAAGGCCACGCTCGGCTCGGTGAACATCCCTGTGGTGTGTGCCGGTGTGAATGTCGAGCCGGGCGACGCGGTAGTGGCCGACGACGACGGCGTCGTGATCGTGCCGAAGAAATACGCGGTCGAGACGGCGCAGAAGGCGCAGAAGCGTTCCGACGACGAAGGCGCCAAGCGCGAAAAGCTCGCCTCAGGCGTGCTCGGCCTCGACATGTACAAGATGCGTGAGCCGCTCGAAAAGGCAGGACTGCGCTACGTGGACAACCCCGAAGACGTCTAACGCGGGCGCTTGAGGGCGCCCGCCCTGCGCTACTGCCGTCGGCCGGTGAGAACGTCGAGCGTATAGGCGTTCGGGCAGAACTCGCGGTAGTGCTCCTTCGCCGTGCCGACATCGAACTCGTGCGCGCACCGCGTCTTGTGATCGCAGGCGAAGCACAGGCGCTCAAGGTCGCGGATCATGCGCGGGTCCTTGAGATTCTTGTTTTCGCGGTCGACACCGAGCGCGTCGAGCATCTTGTACAACAGGGCGGCCGAACCCGGCCCCTTGCCGACGAGACTCGACAGTTCCCCCGGCGTGACGTTGAGATCGTGAGCGATGCGGGCAACTTCTTCGCTGCCGACCTGATTGAGCTCGGCGCGCGCTCTGGACGCGCGACGGTAATTGTTGATCCAGTCGGCGATCTTATCGAGGATCGGCTCGACACCCGGATAGTGCGGCAGTTCGTTGTTCGTTTGCATGGCGTTCCATCCTTTAAGGATAGAGTCACCAAGCAGGGCCGATTCCGCCTTGATCTGTATCAATCGGTCCGGTGTTGTGAAAAGGCGCCGAGCAGCTATGCGCCGAGCACTTGGCCCATGAACGGCGCCACTTCCAGCGCTCGCTCGTAACAAGACAGCACACCGTCCACCATCGCTTCGGCCGAGAACGAGGCGGCGATGCGCGCGCGCAGCTTTTGCGAACGCTCCTTGGCGGCAACGGGCGCGTCGTCGTCAGCCTTGATCGCGCGGGCCAGGGCCGCGGCATCGCCGGGCGGAATGAGCGCGTCCGACAGCGGCCCGTAGATCTCCGGGATACCGCCGACGCGGGTCGTAATCATCGGCCGCTCGGCCGCGGCGGTCTCCAGCACCACATAGGGCAGCGATTCCGCGCGCGAAGGCAGCACCACGAGGTTACCGAGTGCGAGCGCCTGACGCATCGGCATCGCCGGCGCAAAGCGCACAGCCTCCGTGAGACCAAGCCGGGCGACCTGGGCTTGCAGGTTGTCGCGCTCCGGGCCGCTGCCGACCAGCGTGGCGGTCAGCGGCCGGCCCTGCTGACGCAGCATCGCGAGCGCGTCGATCAGCGTATCGATGCCTTTCACCGGACGATACTCGCCGACGAAAATAATGTCGGTCGCATCCTGTGCGAGCGGCACCGGCGCAAACTCCGCCTGGCTGACGCCATTGTGGATGACCTGCACGAGCCCCTTCGGCTCGCCGACCTTGGCTTGGAAGACATTGGCGCTGTAGGCGCTCTCGAACAGATAGACGTCGCCGCGCGCCATCAGCACCTTTTCAAGCGCGAGATAGGCTTTGCCCTTCAGCGTCGTGTGGTCGAGCAGCAGGCTGCCGCCATGCGGGGTATAGGCGCGGATGACCGGCCGGCCCGCGACCGCGAGCCGCGCATAGGCGCCACCTTTGGCACCGTGGCCGTGTACGACGTCCGCCTTCGTTTGCCACAGGCGCTTGCTGACATGCAGGACGGCACCGAGATCGCTCGGGCTCAAGGGCCGCGGCATTGCCGTCTGGCTGATGCCGAGCTTGAGGGAGGGTGCGAGCCGGCCGAGCGTTTCACGCGCGCGGTCGTTGCCGGTCAGGCTATCGACGACAATGCCGACATTGTGCCCGCGGGCCACCTGGCCGCCGACCAGATCGACGACATGACGAAACAGGCCGCCCAACGGGGCGCGAAGGACATGAATGATATTGAGAGGACGCATGCGGAACAGATAGGCCTGCGTCCGGCCGTTTGAAATGGGAAACGCCGTTAACAATTAATGGGCGAACAACGTCTAAGTGGAACAGCGCTCGAATGGTAGCGCCGTATGCTCGGCAGCGGTCACAGCGCAGGCGTTACCAATGCCCGACGCGCGCCGTTCGTTCCGCGGCCGCTTACGCGATCGAGAAACGTCGATAACAAGCAGTTAACAACAAACGCGCATTCGGCTGGGAGCGATGCCACCGCACGCAGCTCGAAAAATACAGATAAAACCAGCACTTTGCGCATTATGTGCCTGATCTGAAAAACGTATGCGGTGTCGGAGCACGTCACGCCGCCGCCAAAACACTTATGGAAATGCTGCATCGACACCCAAAAACCTGTGCATTCGCGAAGGGCATTTTTAACGCCGATGCCTCATGTTGCCCGCATCGAACCTCCTGGAGTGAAGACATGTCCAAGATTGTTGCGTTCCTCAAGAACGAGTCCGGCGCGACCGCGATCGAGTACGGTCTGATTGCCGCCGGTATCTCGGTGGCCATCATCGCCATCGTGCAGACCATCGGCACCAACCTGACGACCAAGTTCACGGCTGTTTCCAACGGCCTGAAGTAGTTACTCCTCGCGTCAGCAAGGAAGTACGAAGCCGCCGGTAACGGCGGCTTCTTCTTTTTTGAGCCCGCTCACATCCGCGAACCGACGTAGTAACGTCTCGCAAATCTTACGAAAATTATTTTTAATATCGGCATTTTTTGTCCGGATTTTTCAGGGTTTCTTAACGTTCTTTCCGGTTCCGACGGTAGGTAATTCTTAACCTCCGGCCCCCTAGCATCCTCCGCGTTGCACACAGGGAGCGTGCCTAAATGTCTAAAATTGTTGCGTTTCTGAAGAACGAGTCCGGCGCCACTGCGATCGAATATGGTCTCATTGCAGCCGGCATTGCGGTCGCGATCATCACTATCGTCCAAACGGTCGGTACGAACCTCACGACCAAGTTTACGGCCGTGTCGAACGGGCTTCAGTAAAGCCCCGCCGATCCGAAATCTCGGAGAAGCCGCCGGCAACGGCGGCTTCTTTCGTTTCAAGGCTTGTCAGGTCAGGGCGGACCGCCCCAGCAAGGGACGGAAGCGCATCACCGCCAGCACACCGACCACCACGAAAGCCCCCAACACCAGGGCCTGTGCGATGAGGAACGGCGGCTCCGATCCGTTCGGCGCCAGCGCATTGAGACCGGGCACCTTCAGGAAGGCCTGCACCACCAGCACGAAGGCATTCAGGTAAAATGCGCTGATGGCGGTGACCACGTAGATCCAGCGCCATGCGCCGTCGAACTTCTTCGCGTAAAGTGCATAGAGCGCGACGATCAAAATTACGGACGACAACATCCCGACGCCCAAGGCCGGCGTGAAAGTCGTGATCGGGAAAAGAAAGCCGGTCACCGTGGTGAGCGCCGTCGTGAGCAGGAACAGGGCGATCCAGCCGGGGCTTGGATTGGCGCGGAGCATCGCCAACACCACGACGAAACCGGACGCGATAGCGATCAGGCTGATGACGACGTGCAGAAGCGTGAAGTTCTGAATCGACAGGCCGAGGACCATGGCTGCAACTCCCCCATAACGACAAGGGGCAACATACGCGAATACCGCATCGGCGTCGCCGGAGTGGCAACGAAATAACTGTCATTCAGCGGTTGGCGTGGCTCCAGGGCGCGAGCCTGCGCTCCACCCACTTCAAGCCCGTGGTGAGCGAGACGCCCATGATCATCAGCACGACCACCGGCACCAGCGTCTTGTCCATCTCGAACACGTTGGCATAGCGCGTGATCATGAAGCCGAGGCCGGAGATCGTGGTGTAGAACTCGGCGATGACCATGCCGACGAGGCCGCGGCCGATGGCGAGACGGATGCCGGCCGCGATATAAGGCAGCGCATAGGGCAACAGCACGTCCTGCCACATGCGCGCTTCGCTGGAGCGGAACGAGCGCGCGACCTCAATCATGTTCTTGTCGCATTCGCGCACGCCCTGATAGGTATTGATCAGGATCGGGAACACCGCGAACAAGAACACCACGATGATCTTGGCCTTCAGATAAATGCCGAACCACAGAACGAGCAGCGGCACCAAGGCGACCATCGGCGTGGCGTAGAGCGCGTTGATCGGCAAATCGAGCGCCCAGTCGAGCCAGCGCACACGCGCCATCGCTACCGCCAGCGGAATGCCGACGATGACGGCGCTGAGCAGGCCGTAGAACATCACCTCCAGGCTCTGCCCGAGATAGAACGGCAGGTCGCCCGATACGGTTAGCTCATAAAAGGCGATGGCGATCTGGGACGGATAGGAAAAGAAGATCGGATCGATGAAGGGCCCGACGATCTCCCACACGACCAGGATCAGCGCCATGAAACCGTAGCGGAACAGCGCTTTGCGTTCCCACCACGGCATCCTGGGGGCTGCGGCCGGCGCGCCGGCCGCGAGCGCGGCAGCCGGCGCGTTATGGGCGAGGCTCATGCATGGCACTCCATCGAAACGAATCCACGGCGCACGCTAGAACGCCGCGGTCGGGCAGACCGGCCCTTTCCATTCGCCGAGCTGCTCGATCGCCTTCTTGGCAAAAGAGGTGTCGACGATGTCCTCGTACTTCGGCGTCTTGCCTTCCTTGATGTTGCCGACCTTGGCCATAAGATCGGCGGTGAAATTCACCCGCTCCGGCCCCAATCCGCTGTTGGCGTCCCAGATGCATTCCTTCACCATGAAATCGTAAGTGTCGGAGAGGATCTTTTCGGGATAGCCGGTGTGCTTCAAGAAGATCGGCATCACCTTCGCCTTCTCGGTGTAGATGATGCGCGTGGCTTCGATATTGGTCGAAACGATGGTCTGCACGACCGCCGGCTTGTCCTTGATCGTCTTCTCGGTCGTCGACAGGAAGGTGTAGAGCGTCTTCGGCTGCAGCTCCCACATGCGCGCGACCGCGTGCAGGTTCGGCACCTTGCTCTTTGCCAGCATCTCCTGCTCGACGTGCAGGATCGCGGTATCGACTTGGTTGGCGACCAGCGCCGGCACGTCTTCGCTGGCGATGCTCACGAAGTTGACTTCTTTCGGATCGATCTTGGCGGCGCGCAATACGGCGCGGCTTAAGAGATCGGCGAAGCCGCCCGGCTCCTGGATGCCAATGCGCTTGCCCTTGAGATCGGCCATCGTCTTGATGTTGTCGCGCACGATCAGCGAGGCCTCGAGCTTCGGCAGATTGGCCGAGACGGCCTTCACCGCCGCGCCGTTGGAACGGCCGATGATCGTCGGCGCACCGGGCGTCAGCCCAAGATCGATATTGCCGGCGAGCAGCGCGCGATAGACCTTCACGCCATCGCCGAGCGAGACGATTTCAACGTCGAGGCCGGCTTTCTTGTAGAGGCCGAGTTCTTTCGCGACGATCACCGGCATGTGTACGATGTTGGGCGGCGACGTCGGAATGCCGATCACCACCTTGGTCTGCGCTTGTGCCGCGATCGGCGCGGAAAGCGTCATGACGGCCAGCGCCGCCAAAGGCATCGAAAGCCTGCGCATCGTCATTCCTCCCTAGGGTTAGGGCCGTTGTTGGCCTCTTGAACCGGATGTTGCCCGATCGATGCCCTAAAAACAACGAAGGGAGCGGGTCTCATCCCGCCTCAGCGTGAGGTTTCGAGGCGTCAAAAAATCGCCTTTGACGGCGGCGGAACCGCATGGTTCATGGCCCCGACCATCCGATTGCGACCGCGCGCAACCATGTCGAAGTTTGTCGTTGAATTTGGAAAGCAGACGCCAGGGGAAACGCCCGATGGCCGTCTCGACGCGCCTGCTTTTCACCGCAATGTCGAGCCGATTTGGGAAGCGATTGGCGGATTCCTCGCCGGGCGTACGGGCGATCTCCTGGAGATCGGCAGCGGCACCGGCCAGCATGCGGCGACTTATGCGGCGCGGACGCCGCAGCTCATCTGGTGGCCGAGCGACATCTACGAGTCACACCTTGCCAGCATCGCGGCCTGGCGTGCGGAAGCAGGCCTTCCCAATCTGCGTGCGCCGCAGCGGATCGACCTCACCGTGCCGGACTGGACCTGGGCGCCCGGGGGAACGCTGAGCGCGATGCTTTGCATCAACGTCACGCACATCTCGCCCTGGCGCGTATCGGAGAACCTCCTCTCCGGCGCCGCGCGCTTTCTAGCGCCCGATGGACGGCTATTCGTTTACGGCCCCTTCATGCGCGATGGGCAGCATACCGCGCCGAGCAATGCTGCCTTCGACGCCTCCTTGCACGCGCAGAACGCCGAATGGGGCGTGCGCGATGTGGGCGCGCTCGCGGCCGTTGCCCACAAGGTGGGACTCAGCTTGGCCGAGACCGTGCCGATGCCGGCCAACAATATGATGCTGGTTTTCGCGCGCGCTGAGCGGCACAATTAAGCGACAGTGAAGAAGCACGAAGGACTTCAATGCAAGCCGAACCCATCATGGATATCGCGCATCTCGGCCATCTCGAGCTGCTGACCCCGGTCTTCGACAAGAGCGTACGCTTCTTCGTCGACGTCATGGGAATGACCATCAGCGGCGAGAAGGGCGACAGCGTCTATCTGCGTGCCTATGACGATTACGAGCGCTATTCGCTCAAGCTCACCGCTTCGACGACAGCCGGCATGAAGCACGTCGCCTTCCGCACGCGATCGCCGCAGGCGCTGGAGAGGCGCGCGGCGGCGCTGAAAGGTTCCGGTTTCGACGTCGGCTGGACTGATGGTGATCTCGGCCACGGCAAGACCTTCGTCTGCAAGGATCCGGATGGTCACGTGTTCGAACTCTATTACGACACCGAATGGTACGAGGCGCCGCCGGAACTCAAACCGTCATTGAAGAACCAGGCGCAGCGCTTTCCCGCGCGCGGTTGCAACGTGCGCCGGCTCGACCATTTCAACGGCCTTGCCGCCGACATCTCGGCCTGCCGCAAGTTCTTCGAGGATTATCTCGGCTTCCGCCTGACCGAGCGCATTGTGCTCAACGACGGTAGCGAAGCCGGCATCTGGCTCACCGCCACCAACAAGACCTATGACTTCGCCTATACGCGCGACCACACCGGCAGCAAGGGCCGGTTCCATCACGTCACCTACGCGCTCAACTCGCGCGAGGAGATTTTGCTCGCCGCGGACATCTTCCTGGAGAATGGCGTTTTCATCGAGACCGGCCCGCACAAGCACGCGGTGCAGCAGACGTTCTTCCTTTATGTCTATGAGCCCGGCGGCAACCGCGTCGAGGTGGCGAATGCCGGCGCGCGGCTAATCCTGGCGCCCGACTGGAAGCCGATCACGTGGACCGAGGAAGAGCGAAAGAAAGGTCAGGCCTGGGGGCTGAAGACCATCGAGTCGTTCCACACCCACGGCACGCCGGTGGTGGAGCATAAGTAGCGGATCGGTGCGCTGGAGGACGGGTTATACTCACGCCGCGGCTTGAGTATAATTCGTTATGCCATCCTCCATCCCGCACACCGCCCTGCCCTCCGGCGCCAGGATCCCGACCTTCGGGCTCGGCACCTGGCGCATGGGCGAGGACGCGCGGCGGCGTAAGGACGAATTGGCCGCGCTACGGCACGGACTCGACAAGGGCGTCAGGCTCATCGACACCGCGGAAATGTACGGCGACGCCGAGAGCATGGTCGGCGAGGCGATTGCCGGGCGGCGCGACGATGTGTTCATCGTCAGCAAGGTGCTGCCGGAGAACGCCAGCCGCAAAGGCACGGTGGTCGCCTGTGAGCGCAGCCTGAAGAAGCTGAAGACCGACCGCATCGATCTTTATCTTTTGCACTGGCGCGGCGACGTGCCGCTCGAGGAGACGATCGAGGCGTTCACGGCGCTTGTCGAAGCCGGCAAGATCGGCGACTGGGGCGTCAGTAATTTCGACATCTCTGACATGGGCGAAATCTGGAAGACGCCCGAAGGCAATGGCGTCGCCGTCAACCAAGTGCTGTACAATCTCTCACGCCGTGGCATCGAGTTCGATCTGATGCCCTGGTGTCGCAAGCATACGGTGCCGGTGATGGCCTATTCGCCAATCGAACAAGGCCGGCTGCTCGGCAACGACGCACTGCGCGAAATCGCGCAGCGACATGACGCGACACCGGCGCAGGTCGCGCTCGCCTGGCTGATGCGGCACGACGACGTGATCGTCATTCCGAAGGCTGGAACGCCCGCGCACATCGACGAGAACCTCGCTTCGCTCGATTTGATCCTGATCCATGACGACTTCACCACGCTCGACCGCGCTTTCCCGCCGCCGAAGAAGGCGCAGCCGCTGGAAATGCTGTAAGTCCTGACCGTCGCCCGGAAATCGTCCAAGAGGCTGTCCAATCTGCCGCGCATAAGAACACTACCGGAGCAAAGGAACACCCATGACCCGCCGCAACACGCCCCGCGTTTCCTTCATCGGCTTCGGCGAAGCCGGCCAGGCCATCGCTTCCGGTTTACGCGAGGCCGGCATCGAGCAGATCGCGGCCTGGGACATCCTGTTTCCGGAGGCCGACGGGGCGAAGCTGAAGACCGCGGGCGAGAAATTCGGTGTGCGACTCGCGACGTCGGCCGCAGACGCTGTTGCTGAAACCGACATGGTGATTTCGGCAGTGACGGCGGCGTCGAGCCTGGAGGCCGCGCAATCGGTGGCGCCGCACCTGAAGGGCAATCCTTGGTACCTCGACATCAATTCGGTCTCACCCGGTCGCAAGCAGGCGACCGCCGAATTGCTGGACCGCAAGGCGCGCTACATCGATGTGGCGGTGATCGCGCCCATCCATCCCTTGCGCCACAAGACACCGCTCCTCATCGCCGGCCTGCATGCGCAAGAGGTCGCACCCCTGCTCGGCGAAATGGAAATGAAGCTCTCGATCGTACCCGGCGAGACGGGACAGGCGGCGGCGATCAAGATGATCCGCAGCGTGATGATCAAGGGCATGGAGGCGCTGACGCTCGAATGCTTCCTTGCCGCCGCGCGCGCCGGCCTGCTGGAGGAAGTCACCGCCTCGCTGAAAAACAATTATCCGACGCTCGATTTTACGAAGATCGCCGACTACAACATCGAGCGCATGGCGAGCCACGGCGAACGCCGCGCCGCAGAGATGGAAGAATCGGCCCTCACGCTGCGCGAACTCGGCCTCGATCCGCTGATGGTGGAAGCGACCGTCAAGCGACAACGCGAAATGGGCGCGCTCGGCAAGAATGAAAACGTGCGCTCAACGCTCAACGATGGCCGCGCCGCCATGCTCGCGGCGATCGGTGCCGCCAAGACTTCCCATTAGGCTACCGTTTCTGAACGCCCATTCATTTTTCAATGTAGCTTCTGCGGTGAAGCGCCGCGTAAATTCCTTGTAAGCCCGACAAGCCGCCTCCTAAGATGCGGCCGTCGTTCAATGTCGGGAGGTAACAATGAAGCTGAGGAATATCGCCTACGCAGCCGCCATCGCCGTCACCAGCGCCATGATCGTGCTGGGCACGGCCGGCACCAGTGAAGCGAAGGGTAAGAAGAAGACGGCTGCTCCGCCCCCACCACCGCCGGCGTTCTGCACCTGGGAGTACAAGCCGGTCTGCGCAGTGAAGGGCAAGCAGAAGTTCACCTACTCCAACGCCTGCTGGGCAGCGAAGGACGGCGCCAAGGTCGTCTCGCAGGGGCCGTGCAAGGCCAAGGCCGTAAAGGCGAAGAAGGCCAAGAAGAAAGCCAAGAAGGCGAAGAAGTAAACCTCGCCTCGTCTGCAAATAAAAATGAGGGCCGCTGCATCGCAGCGGCCCTTTCAGTTTGAACGTACGCCTTTTTGAGCGGCGTTATTTCCCCAGATTAGGGAACGGATAGAACGCGGCGAGTTGCTCCTGCGTGAGCGGCTTTTCGAGGAATTTGTTAGTCACCGCGTCACGCATGATGCCGTCGACGTCGGACAGCTTTTCGGCCTGCATCGCCGCGCGCGGATGCGACTCCGGCAGGCCTTTCTTGACCAGCGCCACCGGCACTTTCATCTTCTCGGCGTACATCTCGACCGCCTTCGGGTCCGCGTACATCCACTCGATCGCCTCGCGATAGGCCTTCATGAAGCGCTCGATGACGTCCTTCTTGTCCTTGAGCACGTTGGCGTTGACGATCTGGATGCGCACCGTCTGATTGCGCGTCGACGGCACGGCGCTGCCGCGCGTCAGCACGCGGATCTTGCCTTCCTCGATCTCCTTCAGCCCAAACGGAGGCGAGGCCCAGCCGATGTCGATCTGGCCGGACATCACCAGCGTGAGGGTGGCCGGCGGGCCGCCGGTCGCGGTCGGCTTCGCCTTCGAGCCGAGCTCCTTGCCGAAGCCGATCACCAGGCTGTTGGTGGAGGAGCCGTTGGTGGAATACGCGATGGTCTGGCTCTCGGTCGTATCGGCGAGCGTCTTGATCGGCGAATCCGCCTTCACATACCAATAGAGATCGTTGCTGCCGGTGAAGGCGGGCGTGAGCATGCGCACCGGCGCGCCCTTCGAGAATGCCCGCATCGCGCCCGCGGTGCCCATGCCGATGCCGATATCGGCCGAGCCCGAGATCACCGCCTGCAAGGTTTCGCCGGCGCCATTGGTGCCGAAGTTCTCGAGCACGATGCCGTGCTTCTTGAAGATGCCGGCCTCCTGTCCGATCAGCGTCATCTGATTTTCCCAGGTGGTGAGCTGCCCAACCGCGACCTTCAGCGTGTCGTCGGCCTGGGCGGGAGCGGCAAACGCGGCAAGCGCCGCGGCGGCGGCCAGGATCCTACGCATGGGTCAATCTCCTATCCCTTTGACCCTTAGCGCCATACGCAAGGCGGCCGGCCCCCGTCAAGAGGCCGGCCACATGCTGCGTTGCGATAGCGAAGTTATTTCTTGCGCGGCGGCGTGACGATGAGCTCGGCGAGCTGCTCCTTGGTGAGCGGCTTGTCGAGGAATTTGAGCTTCACCGCGTCGCGCACCGCGCCGTCGAGATCGGCGAAGGTGTCGGTCTGCAACGTTTCCTTTGGCTGGAACTTGTTCATCGACTCTTTCAGCAGATCGACCGAGCGGTTCATCTTCTTCGAGTACATCTCGACCGCCTTCGGGTCGGCATACATCCAGTCGACCGTCTCGCGATAAGCATTCATGAAGCGGATGATGGCATCGCGCTTGGTGTTCCAGGAATTCAGGTTGACGATCAGCGTGCGCACCGTCTGCCCGCGCAGCGAAGGCACATCGCTGCCGCGCGCGAGAATGCGGATCTTGCCGTCCTTGATCTCCTGCAGGCCGAACGGCGGCGCCGCCCAGCCGATATCGACTTGGCCGGACATCACGGCCGTCAGCGTAGCCGGAGGCCCACCGGTCGCAACCGGCTTGGCCTTCGCGCCGAGTTCTTGGCCGAAGGCAACCACGATGTTGTTGGAGCTCGAGCCGTTGGTCGAATAGGCAATGGTGTTTTCCGGCGTCGCATCCTTCAACGTCTTCAGCTTGGAATCCGCCTTCACGTACCAGTAGAGATCGCCCGTGCCGGTGAAAGCCGGCGCCAGAATGCGCACAGGCGCGCCCTTCGAATAAGCGCGCATGATTCCGGCGGCGCCGACACCGTGGCCGATGTCGGCCGAGCCGGAGATGACGGCCTGAATGGTTTCGCCGGCGCCCTGCGTGCCGACATTTTCCAGCACGAGCCCGTGTTTCTTGAAGATGCCGGCATCCTGGCCGAGCGTCGGCTGCTGGTTTTCCCAGTTGTTGATCTGGCCGATCGCGACCTTGAGCGTGTCTTCAGCCGAGGCCGGATGCGCCGCCAATGCCAACGGCACGACGAAGCTCAGCGCCGCGGCAAACGATTTGAATGTCTTCATGCGATGTCCTCCCAAATCTTACATTTTTTTGATTGAGCGCCCCACGGGCAGCGCATTCAACACCTACCGCTGCCCATGAGGGAAGCGCAAATTAGCGGCGCTTGCTTTTAGCCTTCTTCGGCCCAGCCTTCTTGACCGCTGGCTTGGCACGGGCGACGGACTTCACCTGAGGCAAGCCGCCGCCTGCCTTCTCAACGCGCATCGCCCAGTATTCCCAAGCGCGCGTGAGGCCGGTGGTCTTGGTGCTGATCACACCTGCTAGCTCCGTTTCACCCGGTGAAAGCTGATCGATCGTGCTACCCCGGCCCAAGGTCATGGCCTGCACCTGATACTCGGCATTGCGCGCGGCATAGATGGTGCGAAACACACAGTCGCGGACGTTGACGCCAGCCACCGTCACGCCATGACGCCGCATCAGCACCATCCAATGCTGGCCGAGCGCGCGGGCGAGCGAAGCGCCCTCCTCCGGCTTCACCACCAGCATATTGGTGTCGCCGAACTCGTCGTGCTGATCCCAGAACGGCGGCTTGATGCCGCCGACGGCGCCGAGATGGAAAACCGGGACATAATCGGTGCTGGTGGCGAGCAGCGGCATAAAGGCCGGCGAGTGATGATGGCAGACCGACATCACCTCGGGCCGCGCCTTGTAGATCTCGCCGTGAATGACACGCTCGGAATATTGCGTGACCGAAGGCTCGCGGATCGGCCGCGATTCCAGGTCGTATTCGATGAAGTCCTCGGGCGATACCAGTTGCGGCGCGCGCGAGCGCGACAGGAAATAGCGGTTCGGATTGTCTGGATGCCGCATGCTGACATGACCGAAGGCATCGAGCACACCTTCGTTGGCGACGATCCGGTTGCCGAGCGCGAGCTCCCGGCAGGCTTCGGGAAGCGATGTGGCCACGGGGGGTTTCCTCTTCTTGACGCGTGTGCGGTTTATGGGTCGGCGACCATTAGAGCGGCGGGAAGACCCGTTCAAGCCCTACGGCGGAGCGCAGCGGCTTCGGCGCGCAGCGCGGCAACGAAGCGCTCCGCCAGCGGCGACAGCGCCGCATTCCGGCGCGTGCGCAGGACGATCTCGCGCACGAAATGTGGCTTGCGCAAGGGAATCCCGACGAGCTGTCCCGTCGCCAATTCCAGTTTCATCAGATGGGGTGACAATATCGTCACACTGTCCGTGCGCAGGATCAAAGAGCGCAAGGCCAGAACGGAACTGGTGGTCACGTAGTTTGCTGGCCATGGCACATTGTCGGCAGCGAACAACGTCTCGATGTGACGCCACATGCCCGTGTGCGCACTGGGAAATACCCAGCGCGCGTCATGCAGCTCCTTCAGCGTGACGTGCCGCCGCCGCGCGAGCCGGTGCCGCCGCCGCACCGTTACGACCGAGACATCGTTCATCAGCGCTTCGCCGACCACATCTGACGGATCGCTCTCCGCGCCCGCTGGGCTGACCGTGACATCGAGTTCACCCGTGCGCAGACCGTGCATGAGTTGGTCGTCCGGCCGCTCATAGATTTCCACGCGGATATGGGGGCTCCTGCGCTCGACTTCCGCTACCGCGTTCGGCACCAGCGCGACGCAGGCAAGCGGCGACGCGCCGATCGTCAATAAACCTTCCAACCCCTGCTTCTTCAGCCGCACATCATCGGCCGCGCGCGCGAGCAAGGAGGACAGGGCTTGTGCATGCGTAGCAAGCAACCGCCCGTAATCGGTCAGCGCTGCGCCGCTGCGGCTGCGCTCGAGCACCTGCACCCCAAGCGCCTTTTCCAACAGCGCCATGCTGTTCGACAGCGCCGGCTGCGACACGCGCCGCACCGCCGCGGCCTTCGTGAACGAACCGGTCTCGGCGATGGTGAGCAGCTCGAGCAGCCGCTTGGGATCGAGAGCCATAACTCTAACTTATGGAAAGCCGCATTGTTCGTATTGGACATGATTGCCGGCGCGGCGTCAATTTAACGGCGAACAGGGCGGCGTCTGAACCGCCCGCGAGGAACGCGATCCAGGAGAGTGAGAATGAGCGCGCGCAACGTCTATCTTGTGGGCAGCGTCCCCATGGCCGACGCGGCCACGGTCTTCGAGACGGTGAGCGCCGCACTGGGGCCGTCGCTGCTCACCCTGCCGGACGGTGAGACCGGCGAGCGGATCGACTGGATCACCTGGCTCGAAAGCGTATTCAGGGACAATCCGGCCTTCGAACTTTCGCCAGAGACCTTCCAGTTGCATGGCCTGGCAGCCAAGCATCGGCGTTATCAGCTCAAGCCGGGCGCGTCGATCAAAGATGTCCGCTTCGACAATCTCTTCTACGCCGACGTCGCCAAGAAATCTTACGCCACTTTCGCGGCGCTCAAGCGCGCGGGCAAGATCCCGGCGCACGTGAAATTTCAGATCGATCTTGTGCCAGCGCATTCGGTCATCTGGCTGTTCGTGCAGGAAGACCTCCAGCGCGACATCGATCCGATCTACAACGACGCGGTGCTGCGCGAGATCGACAAGATCGCCGCCGCCCTGCCGCACGACGATATCGCCATCCAATTCGACATCGCCTCTGCCGTCTTTGCGCGTCTCGAACGCGACCAGCCGAGCCCCTACGGCAAGACGAAAGAAGAGATGCAGGCGACCTTCTCAGCCATCGTCGTCCGCTTGGCCGAGCACGTACCGGCCGATATCGATCTCTTGTTTCACTTTTGTTACGGCGACGCCGGCCATCGCCACGTCGTCGAGCCGACCGACATGGGCGACATGGTCGACTATGCAAACCGCCTGGCGGGACAGCTCAGGCGCTCGATCACACAGATCCACATGCCGGTGCCGCGCGACCGGTCCGACGCGGCCTACTTCGCGCCGCTTCGGCGGCTGAAGCTCGATCCAGCGACGCGCCTGTGCCTCGGACTGGTGCACTATACCGATGGGCTTGAGGGCACCCGGAAGCGCCTCGAAACAGCGAGACAGTTTGTGTCCGACTTCTCCATCGGCACCGAGTGCGGCTTTGGCCGCCGCGATCCCGCAACGATCCCGGAGCTGCTGCGCATTCATGCCGAAGCCGCCACGCTCGATTGAGCGCAACGGTTTGCATTGCCGCAAGCGGCGTCTGTCCCGCAAGACAGGACACGAATTGCGTCATTGCGCGCGCTGAACGCTTGACAGACGCGCGCCGTTAGTGAGGCTTCATGTCACCATGAACGCGCCCACACAAATCGTCGTAGAGAACGTCAATCACCTGTACCGGCCGCCGCGCGGGCGCGAGGTGCTGGCGCTCGATCAGGTCTCGCTCCAAGTCGCCAACCGTGAATTTATCGCCCTGCTAGGGCCTTCCGGCTGCGGCAAATCGACGTTGCTTTACAAGATCGGCGGTTTCCTGCCGGTCGAAGCCGGCAGCATCACGGTCGACGGGAAGAAAGTGGTGGGCCCCGGCCCCGACCGCGGCATTGTCTTCCAGCACTTCGCGCTATTTCCATGGAAGACCGTGCGCGGCAACGTCCTCTACGGGCTCGAGCGGCAGGGCATGCCCAGGCCTGAGCGAGAAGCGCGAGCGCAAAAATTCATCGAGATGGTCGGCCTGCACGGTTTCGAGGACAGCTATCCCTCGCAACTCTCCGGCGGTATGCGGCAGCGCACAGCAATCGCGCGCACGCTCGCCTTCGACCCAAAGATTCTTTTGATGGACGAGCCGTTCGGCGCGCTCGACGCCCAAACGCGCGGCCTGATGCAGCGCGAACTGCTGGCCATCTGGCAACGCCAGCCGATGACGGTGATCTTCGTCACACACGACGTGCAGGAGGCGGTCTACCTCGCCGACCGCGTGGCGGTGATGTCGGCGCGGCCGGGCCGCATCAAGACCATCGTCGACACCAAGTTCGACAAGAACGATGCCGATATCTTCAAGAACAAGTTCTTCGTCGAGCGGGTCGACGAGATTTGGAATCTGGTAAAGGACGAGGCGCTCAAGGCGCAGGGCAAGAAAGGGTGAGGCCATGAAAGCCCTCATCCGCTACAGCCCCCTGCTCCTCATTGCGATCGCCTGGGAGCTGTCCTCACGCCTCGGCCTGGTGTCGCAGCTCGCCTTGCCGCCGTTGTCCGACGTCATCCGCGCTTGGTTCGATATGCTCAAGGACGGCGAGCTCATCACCAACGGGATGGCCTCGATCTATCGCGTCTTCGCGGGACTGGCGCTCGCCATTGCCGTCGGCATTGTGCTCGGCGTCGCCATGGCCTGGTGGCGGCCGGTCAATGTGCTCGTCGCGCCACTGGTCGAGATCTTTTACCCGCTGCCGAAGTCGGCGCTGATCCCGGTGACGGTGATCTGGCTCGGCTTCGGCGACGGCTCGAAAATCCTGCTCATCTTTCTCGGTTGCATGCTGCCGGTCACCATCGGCGCCTTCAACGGTGCGCGCTCGAGCGAACAGGTGATCGTGTGGTCGGCGCGCAGCATGGGCGCGAGCCGCCTGCGCGTTCTATGGGACGTGGTGCTGCCCTCCGCCATGCCGGAACTGCTGAACGGCATCCGCACGGCACTGGCGCTATCGTTCATCCTGCTGGTGTCGTCGGAACTGATTGTGGCGCAGAAGGGCTTCGGTCATCTCATCGGCTCGTTAGGGGCCAACGGCACCTACGACGCCATGTATGCCGTGGTGCTGACGGTCGCTTTCCTGGGCTTCATTGCCGACCGCATCTATCTCGTCATCACCAAACGGGCGCTGGCTTGGCGGGAGCAGGCATCATGAGCGACGTGCAGCCCATCCCCGATGGCGTCCCGGAACGCGCCGCCCGCATCGCCGTGCATGTGTTCTGGGGTGTGGCCCGTGTGTTCTCTGTGGTGGCGCTGCTCGTCGCCTGGGAGCTTCTGGCCCGCTCGGGCACCCTCACGCCTTATCAGCTGCCGGCCTTCACGAGCGTGCTGGCGCGGGTCTGGAGCGACGTGACCGGCGGTGACTTCTTCATCAATACGGGCCTGACGCTCTATCGCGCGTTGGCCGGCTTTGCCATCTGCACCGTTCTCGGCGTCGTCATCGGCATGGCGATGGCGCGTAACAGAATCGCCAACTGGTTCTTCGATCCCATCGTGTCGATCGGCTTCCCGATGCCGAAGATCGCCTTCTTACCAGTTGTGATCCTGTGGCTCGGCGTCTACGACGTCTCCAAGATCACCATCATTGTCATCGACGCCATCTTCCCGGTCATCGCCGCCACCGTCATCGGCATCCAGGGCGTCGAGCGCGAGTTGATCTGGTCGGCACGCAACATGGGCGCCAACAACCGCGAGCTTCTGTGGCAGATCGTGCTGCCGGCAGCGCTGCCGCAGATCCTCACCGGCTTGCAGGTGTCGCTGCCACTCTGCCTGATCGTCGCCGTCGTGGCGGAAATGCTGATGGGCGGCTACGGGCTCGGCGGCGCGATGATCACGGCCTCCCGTTTCGCCAACTCGGTCGGGGTGTTCGCCGGCATCGTCGAGATCGCGCTGGTCGGTTACGTGCTGGTCAAAGGCATGGCGATTCTACGCCGGCGGCTCCTGATCTGGCACCAGGAAGCGCACGACCCCTCGACAGCGTGAGGCTCGTTCGCCGGGACTTAAAAGCCTGTACCGGATGGCGGGTGAAATACGCCGTCGCGCTTGCCAAAATCTGTTGGACCTCCGACAATCTTCGCTGCTCGCGAAGCTTGCCAAGTAACGCGCAAGCGCGGCGACCATTTGGGAGGATACAATGCGATTCCTGAAGAGCGCGCTGGCCGGCGCGTGCGCACTCGGCCTCTACGCCATCGGCTCGACCTTCGCGCAAGCCGCTGAGCCGGTGAAGATTCGTATGTCCTGGGTCGCCCCGGTCTCGAACTGGGCTTCGATCGTCCTGGAGAAGAAGGAACTCGCCAAGCACCTGGGCAAGTCCTACACGATCGAATCCGTGCGCTATCAAGGCACGCCGCAGATGATCACGGCGATCGCCAACAACGAGCTGGAAGTTTCCAACCTCGCCTATTCCTCGCTCGCCATCGCCATCGAAAACGCCGGCCTCGACGACATTCGAGTCATCGCCGACGAATTCCAGGACGGCGTGCCGGGCTACTACAGCACGCAGTATTACGTCCGCAAGGACAGCGGCATCAACACGATCGCCGACATCAAGGGCAAGATCGTCGGCACCAACGGCGGCGGCAGCGCCGTCGACGTCGCGCTGCGCGCCATCTTGAAGAAGAGTGGACTCGAGGAAAAGCGCGACTACACGATGCTCGAAGGCCCGCTGCCCGCGATGCCGGCCATGCTGTTCGAGAAGAAAGTCGACCTCATCCCGGCGGTGCTGCCCTTCGCGCTCAATCCCAAGCTCAACGAAGAAGGCAAGGTGCTGTTCAACCAGCGCGACGCGCTCGGCACGACGCAGATGATCGTGTGGACGGCGCGTAAAGGCTTCATCGACAAGAACCGCGCCGCCATGGTCGATTTCATGGAGGACATGCTGCGGATCGTGAAGTGGTACACCGATCCGAAGAACCACGCGGAAGCCGCGCAGATCGCCTCGAAGATCACCAAGCAGCCGCCGGAGCGTTTCGGCTGGCTGTTCACCAAAAACGACACCTATCGTGACCCGAACCTGATCCCGAACCTGGAAGCGCTGCAGAAGAACGTCGACACCACGCGCGAAATGGGGTTCGTGAAAAAGCCGATCGACATCAAGAAATACGTCGATCTCAGCCTGGTTCAGGAGGCCGCCAAGCGGCTCAAATAGGCGGCTTCGGCTACCACATCTTGCGCTTGAGGCCCCGGGGCACCCGTCCCGGGGCCTATTTGTTGAGCGCCCGCCGAGCGCTCCGGACCGGTTAATTTTCCCTTTACAAACATGGTTAATAGAGAAAAAATGAAGCCAGCGGCCATACTTATATGGTTAACGGGGCATTAAGATGAAACATCTCAGTAAAGCGTTCTACGGAGCCTTGCTCCTCCTCGGGCTGGCGGGCGTCGTTCTTCCCGAGCCGGCCCAAGCCGGCGGCACCCGGTGGGATCCGGTCTGCAACTGCCGGCGTCCCGATCACGAGTTCAACACCCGCAAGGTCGTGCGCACGGCGCCGGTGGTCAACACCCGCACCCGCTTCGTCGACCACACCAACGTGGTCCGGCGCACCAAGCTGGTCCAGGAAAACCGCCTGGTTGTCCATGTCCGCCCGGTGATCAACCGCACGGTCGTCGTACACCGCCAGAATACGGTGGTGCGCAATATCACGCTGCGCAAAGTCAACACCACCAACCGCGTCGAGGCGGTGTACCGCAACGAAACCGTCAATCGCTATGTGCGCGGCGGCACCCGCGTCGTGAACGAGACCCGCATGGTCCGCGGCGTGGACTGCAACTGCGGTCCGGAAGGCAATCGTCGCTACGGCGGCGAAGTGGTTTCCTACCGCTACTGAGCTTTCGTTTCGCCTCGGCGACCGACAAATCGCCCCGCCTTCCCGGCGGGGCGATTTTTTTCATGCGCGCGTCAGACCCGCTTCACCGGAAAGGCGCCAAGGAAATCGCGCTTGCCGACCTCCACCCCGCAGTTGCGCACGATGGCGTAGGCCGTCGTGAGGTGGAAGTAGAAGTTCGGCAACACGAAGTGCGTCAGATAATCGGCGCCTCTCATCTGCCCCTTGGTGCCGCCGCCGAGCGGAAAGGTGATCTCGCGCTCGGACGAGCCGTCGATCGCGGCCACGTCGAGCGTCTTGATGAAGGCGACGGTCTTGGCAATGCGGGCCTTGAGCTCGTCGAGCGTCGTCTCGTTGTCCTCGAACTTCGGCGGCTCGACGCCGGCCAGTCGCGCCATCCCGTTCTTGGCCTGGTCGCAGGCAACCAACACCTGTCGCGTCAGCGCGAACATGTCGGGCGCCAGCCGCCAGCCGAGCATTACGGATGGATCGGCCTTCTTGGCCGCCATATGGGCGGCACCCTTGTCGAGCACCGCGCTGAGCGCATTCAGGCCGATTTCGAAAGCCGGTAGGGACGCCTGAGACATCGTGAAAGCCATGGGGATTCCTTGGGATGTGGCGAGCCCCGGCGGCGCGCCAAGCGTCCGGACGTTTGCACGCATCCGTGACCGGGTTCAACCGGTCAGCACGTCCGCGCATCATGCGGTTACACTTCAGCCCATTGGCGTAAGAGATTGTGATAGACCGCCGTCAGCTCGACCACGCTCGGATGCTGCGGGTGATCGCGGGAAAGCTTGATGATCGCCAGATCCATGTCAAACAGCAGCGAGCGTTTCGATTCGTCGCGGATCATGCTCTGCGTCCAGAAGAACGACGCGATGCGCGAGCCGCGTGTGATCGGCGTCACGTGATGCAGCGAGGTCGCCGGATAAACGATCATGTCCCCAGCCGGCAGCTTCACGGCATGCGTGCCATAGGTGTCCTCCACCACAAGCTCGCCGCCGTCATAGTCGTCCGGACCGGAAATGAACAAGGTCGACGAGACGTCGGTGCGAATGCGAACGCCGGCACCAGCACGAATCGCGTTGTCGACGTGCGAGCCGAAGGTCATGCCGGCGTCGTAGCGATTGAACAGTGGCGGAAAAACCTGCTTCGGCAAAACCGCCGACATGAACAGGTTATTGCGCGACAGCGCGGCGAGCACCATGTCGCCGAGTTCGCGCGCCTCAGGTGCACTCTCCGGAAGCTGCAGATTATTCTTCACCTGCACCGACTGGTGCCCGGCGGTGACGCGCCCATCCACCCAGGCCGCCTTCACCATCACCGCGCGGCAGCGCGCCACCTGTTCGGCGTTCAGGACATTCGGGATATGGACCATCATGACGGCAACTCAACGCCTCGGTTCAACAGCAGGTGAAAATCCAAAGCAGGCGCCCTCGCCTCTCCAGTTACCCGGAGAAACGAGGGCTGCAAGATGCTGGAGGTTCGTCGCAGCAGCTTGTCTCACCAGCGGGTCCGCAGCGACAGCGAGGCGTAGCGCCCGGCCGCCGGCACGGCATGACCGCCGTAATATTGCGCGTAGTAGTATTCGTCGGTCAGGTTGTAGACGTTGAGCTGCAAGGTCATCTTCGGGTTGATCTTGTAGCTTGTCATCGCGTCGAAGCGCCAATAGCTCGGCACGTAAAGTGTGTTCGTATCGTTGGCATAGGCCTGGTCCTGATAGAAGGCACCGCCGCCCACCGTCCATTCCGATGTCACATCGTAAGTCGTCCACAACGTGAAATTGTTCGGCGGCGTGTTCGGCACCTCGTTGCCGAGACGGTCCAACTGCCAAGTCTTACGGATTTCAGACTTCAGATGAGAATAGCCGAGCGTGATATTCCATTTGTCGGTAAGCTTTCCGGCGATGTCTAGCTCAATGCCGTCGACGCGCGCCTCGCCGTCGAGCGCATAGACGCTGGTATTCAACGCGTCGCTCTGAATGCGCATATTGGTCTTGTCGTTACGGAACACCGACCCGGTGAGGCTGAGGCGCTCGTTGAGCACATCGACCTTCACGCCAGCCTCCAGCGTCACGCTCTTCTCCGGATCGAGCAGAATACTGTTCGTGCCGCTCGTCGACAAAGTGCCGTACTCGGCTGACGGATTATACGAGTTGCCGTAAGTGATGTAGATGCTGGCATTCGGAACCGGGTGATAGACGCCGCCGACGCGCCAGCTCAAGAGATTGTCGGTGCGCGACAACTGCGTCGTACCGCTTTCGTAGTCGGTCTTGAAGTAGTCGTAGCGCAGCGCGCCCAAAAGGTCGAAGTACTGGTTGAGCTTGATCTGGTCCGATGCGTAGAGCGCAACCGTATTCTGCGTGGTCTCGTTCGGCGTGCCGAAGCTCGTGAAGGTCCCGTCCGCCGCGCTTGGGTCGGGATTGGTAAGACTGGTGCGGCAAACCGGCGTGCCGCTGCTTGCCGCCTGATAGCAAAGGTTGGCGCGCTGTTGCCACCGCGTCTCGCGCGACAGCTCCATGCCGGTGGAAACCGTGTGCTTGAGACCGAACGTATTGAATTTTACCAACAAGTCGGTCTGGTTGAGCAGCATCGTATTGTCGGTTTCGGTCTGGAAATGCTGACGGCCGATGGTCATCAGATCTTCCGGATAGCCGGCGGGGATTGTGGAGCTTCCGGTCGCCGTATTTAGCGTGCGCGGCGCTGTGGGCCGCGCCATGCGATCGACGGCGAGATAGCGGGTGGCATTGGTGAGCGTGACCGCCTCATTGAACCGATGCTCCAGCTTGCCGGTCAGGATGTGCGTATTGGTCTGCACCAGATCCTTGAGATCGCCATTGGTGAAGCCATACCAGGTGCTGCGCGGCACCTGCACCGGCGTCACCGCCGATCCGTCGCCGTTGTAGCCGCCGGTACGGGAACCGGTTGTGGAATTCGTCGTCGCCGCCGGCCGCCATGGCACGCCATAGTCCGGCACGCTTTCCTCGCCCTGATAGATATAAGCGAGCGTCGCCTTGGTGCTCTCATCGACATCGACGACGAACGATGGCGCCACGCCCCAGCGCTTGGTCCACACGTTGTCGCGCGCCGCCGTGTCGAGATCCTGCACCATCATCATCACCCGACCGGCGACATTGCCGACCTTGCCGGCGGCATCGCCGTCCACGCGGAAACCACCGGCGCTGGACCCGGTCATCGTCGTTTCGGCGAAGGTCGAGCCGTTGGCGAGCTTGGAGGTGTTGTTGATCGCGCCGCCGGTTGCGCCGCGGCCGAAGGCGAAAGCGGACGGACCCTTGTAGACCTCGACGCGGTCGACGGGGAACAAATCGCGCGTGTACCAGCCGGGGTCGCGGATGCCGTCGCGGAAGATGTCGCCGCGCGCGGACTGGCCGTTGATGAAGGGGCTGTCACCCTGCTGGCCGCCTTCGCCAGCACTGAAGGTGATGCCGGGCACGTTGCGCAACGCTTCTTCCATGGTGGTCGCGCGCTGGTCCTGGATGACCTGTTGCGTGACAACGTTCACGGTCTGCGGCGTATCGCGCAGCGGCGTCGGCAGGCGGGTGATGGTCTGCTGCGTAGCCTGATAGCCGCCGCCCTGATCACCGCTGACGTCGATGGTCGGCAGTTGCACGCCTTCCTGAGCGACGGCCGCGGAAGCGGCCATCAATGAAGCGACGCTCACTGCGGTACGCAATACAGCGCGGCTGGAGATGTAGCCGTCACGTTGACTTTCGGTTGATTGGAGGAGCTGCAGAATAGTTTCGTGATCGTCGGCTACTACACGACGAATACTTGAGGATTCACGGTTCATATTACAGCCCCACTTCCCATTTCTATACTTTAGAACCGTAATAATCGTTGTGATTATTAGGTTTCATTTGGAACCATGCCTTGTATTCGGCGTCAATAATAAGTTGATACATTGAACAACTATAGAATTAGAATAGTTCTAAACTGATATATACTATTTTGAATACTTATAATCTGAGCAGGAATGCACTGATTTCTATTTGCAGTGCCGTTTTGGCCCGTTATAGGTCCCCGTAAGGACGAAAGGGCGCTCGATGGCGAAATCCCGCACGGCCAGGCTTCGCCGCCTCTGGCTGAATGTTCATTTGTGGCTGGGCATCGGCTTTATAGTGCTGCTGGTGCCGATTTCGGTGTCGGGCGGGCTGCTGGTCCTTCACGACGAGATCGACACGTTGCTCAACCCGCAGCGCTATGCCGTCACCGGCTCGGACGTCGCGCAGCCCGCCTCCGCCTACCTCGCCCGCGCGGCCGAGGCGGTCGCGAAGGAGCCCGGCAATCTCGTCCCCACTGGCGTGCGCTATCCGGAAGAACCCGGCTGGCCGGTGCGCGTGGTGACGCGTCCGCAACAACGCACCGAAGGTCCGCCGCGCTTCGTCACGGTGTTTCTCGATCCGCCGACCGCGGCCGTGCTGGACGTGATGGAGTTCCGATCATCCTTCATCGGCTTCCTGCACATATTCCATGAGAACCTGATGATCCCGCAGTACAGCGGACGTCAGATCGTCGGCTGGGGCGGCGTCGCCATGTTGATCCTGTCGCTCACCGGCATTTGGCTGTGGTGGCCGCGCAACGGCCGTTTCCTGATCGGCCTACGCTGGACGCGCTCGCCGCGCTTCACCTTCAATCTGCACAACATGCTCGGCTTCTGGATCTCGATCCCGCTCGCGGCGGTGTCGCTGACCGGTATCTACCTGTCGTTCCCGCAGACCGCGCGCAGCATGATGATGTCGATCACCATCATGAACCCGCAAGGGCCGCGCGGCTTCGCCGGCGACGTGGCGCAGCGGACAAACCTCACGGCGGACCGCGCACTCGAGATCGCACGCCAGATCGAGCCCGCGGCCAAGCCAGTTGTGGTTTTCATGCCGATGGTAGCGAATGCGCGTGGCCCACAAGCCGGCCCCGCTTGGCGCGTGCAGATGGCGCGCGGAGATACCGAAGCTGTCACCGTAATGGTGGACGACCGCAGCGGCGTTGCGACGCGAGCGCCGAGCGCGCAGACCGGCGATCGCGCCGCCTCCTGGATCCGATGGATCCACGAAGGCAGTCATACCGGCCCGGTCTGGAAGTTTCTTGTGCTGCTGACGGGAGTATTCCCGCCCATTTTCGCCGTTACAGGCGTGATCATGTGGCTTAGGCGGCGCGCCAACCGCAAGGCGCTCGACGCCAAGCGCGGCGTGCAACTCAGCCCTGCTGAATGACTCCGGGATTGGATAATGTTACATTGTAACATTGCCGCCGGGGCTTGGAATGAAGGACGATGCTGACATGACCTACTCTTCTCGCGCATCACGGTTGGCGGCCGGCATTGTCGCCCTGAGCCTGTGGCTTCCGCCCGTGGCGTCGGCCCAAACACCGGTTCAAGCGCCCGCTCCGGCTCCCGCCCAAGCGCAGTCCCAGCCACCGGCCATTGCTCCGACGGCGCCCGCCGCCGCACCCGAAGCGGTAACGCCTGCACCGTCCGCATTGGCGCCGCCGCCGATCACGGGATCCGAGCCCGTCCTGAAGCTGCCCCGCGACCTGTCGCCCTGGGGCATGTTCATGGCGGCCGATCTCGTGGTGAAGGCTGTGATGATCGGCCTCGTCTTCGCGTCGGTGCTGAGCTGGACCATCTGGTTCGCCAAGGCGATCGAACTGATGGTCGCCCGCGCGCGCATGGCCCGTGCGATTAACGTGCTCAATCAGGCGCGCTCCTGGAGCGATGTGACGCAGCGCCTGCAAGGGCGCGGCAGCGCCGCAGGCGCGATGGTCGATGCAGCGAGCGCCGAATTGCAGCTTTCGGCGGACGTCCTGTCGCCCGACGGCGTGAAGGAGCGTATCGTATCGCGGCTGGAGCGGCTGGAAGCGGCCGCCGGCCGCGCGATGATCCGCGGCACCGGCGTGCTCGCGACCATCGGCGCCACGGCTCCCTTCGTCGGCCTATTCGGTACGGTCTGGGGCATCATGAACAGCTTCATCGGCATCTCGAAGGCGCAGACGACCAATCTCGCCGTGGTCGCGCCCGGCATCGCCGAGGCGCTGCTCGCCACAGCGCTGGGTCTGGTGGCCGCCATTCCAGCGGTGGTGATGTACAACATGTTCTCGCGCTGGACCGCCGGTTACCGCGCCCAGCATGGCGATGCCTCCGCCGCCATCCTGCGCATCATCAGCCGCGACCTCGACCGCGGTGCTTTCAACCCGCGCGCTGCCGGCCGCCGCGCCGTCGCCGCCGAGTAAGACCATGAGCGTTCGTCTCGATCACGGCTCAGATGAACTCGGCGAGGTCCACGAGATCAACGTCACGCCGTTCATCGACGTGATGTTGGTGTTGTTGATCATCTTCATGATCGCGGCGCCGCTCGCGACCGTGGATATTTCGGTCGATCTGCCGTCGGCCAATGCCGAGCGCGCGCCGCGACCCGACAAGCCGATCTTCCTAACCTTGAAGTCCGATCTGAGCGTCGCGCTCGACAATAGTGCGATTGCCCGTACCGGCATCGGCCCCGCGCTCGATTCCGCGACGTCGGGCGATAAGCAGCAGCGCATCTTCCTGCGCGCCGACAAGACCGTGCCTTATGGCGAGCTGATGACGCTGATGAACGACCTGCGCTCGGCCGGCTATCTGCATGTGGCGCTCGTCGGCCTCGAAGGGGTCAGTCCGGCACCATGAGTGACCTGTCGCCCTCCTCCTGGTTTCGACGTTCGGGCGCCGCGCGCTGGGGCGCGTGCTTTGCACTCGCGCTTGGCTTTCATGGGGCGGGCGCGGCGGCGCTGCTCGCCCGCTGGCACGACGATAACGATCTCACCGCCAATGCGCCGGTGATCACCATCGATCTGGCGCCGATGGCGGTTGCACCGACCACCACGCCGAACGATGCGCCGCCGGATCAGGTCGAAAGCAAACAGGTCGACACGCCCGACCCCAAGCCGGAAAAGCCGATCGAGGAAACGAAGGTCGAGCCGGAGCCTGAACCGGAGAAGCCGCCGGAGAAGGTCGAGCTGCCACCGGACAACAGCCCGAAGCCGGAGCTGTCGGTGATGCCGCCGCCGAAGCCGGAGAAGCCGAAAGAACAGAAGAAGCCGAAACATAAGATGGCGAGCGTCGCCCGCGCGCCGTCGAGCGCCGAGAACCGTGCCGACCGCGCGGCGGCGCCGACGCCCGGCGCCAACGGCAATCCCCATGCGGTGCCGAATTGGATGTCGCAGCTGTCGGCGCAACTCGAGCGCCACAAGCGCTATCCGAGCGAGGCACGCGGCGACACCGGCGTCGTGCAGCTCGCGTTCTCCGTCGACCGCGGCGGCGGCGTACACAATGCGCGTGTCGTCCGCTCATCCGGCTCGGGCGCGCTCGACCAGGCGGCACTCTCCCTGGTTGCAAGAGCCGCGCCATTACCGCCGCCACCGCCTGAACGGCCGGGCGCTCAGATCGCGATTACGGTGCCGATCCGCTACAACACGCGCTGACGCAAGCTTTTGACGGACCGAGGCATTCCGGCCGGCACGGCCGCGTACGTCTTAAGCCGAATTAACCCTAATCATACGTGAATTGAAACTTCGCGTTCCAGCGCCTTGCCCCCATCACGTCCACTTGAAAAGGTCGTTCCTGACGACATGCGCAAAAGCCGCTCCGCCGGCCGCACGCACATCGGAGGAAAGTAGACGATAAGGGGGTCTCGTCCGGCGAAGCGGACGAGATGGGAAACATGAAGCGATCAATCGCACTGCTGGTCACCAGTGTTTTCATCGCCGGCACAATTTTGCCGGCACAAGCGACGAGCGTTCGCGGCAACGACCGTTTCGCCAACACAGAGCCGCTCGAAACCGTCACGCGCAGCCGCACCGACGCCGCCGAAGCCGCGGCGCAAGTGCCGGGCGCCGGCATGGTTCTGCTCGAAGCGCTACGCTGGCGCGGCCGCACCGCCAAGCAGCTCGGCCTGCCGACCAAACTATGGTGCGCCGACTTCATGAACTTCGTGTTCAAGAAGGCCGGCGCCAAGGGCACCTCCTCGCGCGCGGCCCGCTCATTCCTGCAATACGGCAAGAAGCTCGACGGCCCACGCGTCGGCGCCATCGTCATCTTCGCCCGCAAAGGCCCGAACAACGGCCACGTCGGCGTCGTGCGCGGCACTGACGGCCAGGGCAACCCGATCGTGGTGTCCGGCAATCATGGGCCGACCGTCATGCAATCGACTTATCCCAAGCACAAGGTTCTCGCTTACGTGATGCCACCGGACTACGTGCTGGAAGACATGGCCGCAGCCGCGCGCGCCGCAGCGCTCGCCAAGCAGTAACGATCCACCGAATTTTTCAACGGATCGAAGCGCCCGCATCGCCCGATGCGGGCGCTTCGCTTTTTGCAGCGTGCATGACCGCCGCGTTAACGAGCCTCATTAACCTGCCGCAGCTGGATTAATGTTAACTCGGTCAACTCCTCGACGCGCATGGCACGAAATGCACACTCCGCTTTGAAATCGCCATGAATTCGGCAATCTGGCCAATGTCCCGATTGCCATAAGGCGTGACGAGGCGGCATGTTTCGGGGAGCGCGACGCTTTATTGTCGGTGTAACGGCTGCGACGATCATACCGTTCGCAGCGCCGCCGGCATTCGCCCTCACACGCGAGCAGATCAGGGCCTGCGAAAGCAAAGACGAAGTCGCGCCGGATCAGCGCATCGCCGGCTGCACGGCGGTGATCGAGTTCAAATCGACGACAAAGCCGAAAAAGACGGACGCCTTCGTCAACCGCGGCAGAGCGCACCGCGCCAAAGGCGACGGCGAAAGCGCCGTCCGCGACTTCGGCGAGGCGATCAAGCTCGATAGCAAGAACGGCGAAGCCTATTTCAATCGCGGCATGGCGTATCGCGACCGCGGCGAATCCGACCGCGCGCTGCAGGATCTCGAGTTGGCGGTCCGTTACGAAAAGCGCAACTACACAATCTTCGAGACGCTCAGCCACATCTACTACGACAAACGCGACTACGAGCGCACGGTCGACGTGCTCACGCAGGCGATCAAGCTCAATCAGAATTCCGCCCTCGCCTACTACAATCGTGGCATGGCGTACCGCGCCAAGGGCGAACCCGACCGCGCCATTCCGGACTACGACCGCGCCATCAAGCTCAACGCGAACGACGCCGTCGCTTGGCACAGCCGCGGCGTCGCCTACCGCGATCTTCGCGACTACGAGCGCGCGATCCAAGACCTCGATCAGTCGATCAAGCTCAAGCCGGACTTCATCCTCGCGCTCAACGACCGTGGCATCGCCTATGCCGCCAAGGGCATGTCGGACCGCGCCATCCAGGACTTCGACCAGGCCATCCTGCTCGATCCGCGCGACGCGCTCGCCTACAACAACCGCGGGCGCGCCTATCGCGACCGCGGCGAAACCGACCGCGCCATCAAGGATTACGACCAGGCGGTCCTGCTCAATGCGAATTACGTTCTTGCCTACTACAATCGCGGCAATGCCTATTACGACAAGCGCGACTACGACCGCGCCATCGCCAATTACGACCACGCCATCCGCCTCGATGACCAGTACGCCCTTGCCTACTACGATCGCGGTGTCTCTTATTTCGAGAAACGCGACTACGACAAGGCGTTGCGCGACCTCAGTCAGGCGATCAAGCTCGACCCCAAGGATACGCTCTCCTGGTACAACCGCGGCGTAACATATGCCGCGCGCGGCGAGACCGACCGCGCCATCGCCGACTTCGATCAGTCGATCAAGATCGACGGCAAGAACGCGCTGGCCTACTACAACCGCGGCCTCGCCCTGCGCACGAAGGGCAGCGAGGAGCGCGCCATCGCCGACTTCAGCCAGGCGCTGCGGCTCGATCCAAAGAACGCGTCGGCCTATTTCAACCGCGGCCTCGCCTACCGCTCCCACGGCGACCTCAACCGCGCCGTCGCGGACTTCGAAGAGTCGATTAAGGCGGACGGCAAGAACGCCAGCGCCTGGTACGAGCACGGCCTCGCACTCTACGGTAAGCGGGACTACGACCGGACCATCACCGACCTCAACCAAGCCATCAACATCAAACCGGATTACACCGCGGCCTTCGACGCGCGCGGCCGCGCCTACGAGGCCAAGGGCGAACTCGACCGCGCCATTGCCGACTACGATCAGGCACTTCGTATCGACCCGCAGTTCGCGCCCGCCCTGAGCAACCGCGGCGACGCCTTCATGAAGAAGCGCGACTTCGACCGCGCCATCGCCGATTTTGAACGCGCGATCAAAGTCAACCCGGCCTACGCCGGCGCCTATTACAATCGCGGCATCGCCTATAAGGAAAAGAACGACTGCCAGCGGGCGGTCACCGACTTCACGCAGACGCTCAAGCTCGATCCGAAGAATGCCAATGCCTTCAATGCGCGCGGCACCTGCTATCTCGGCCTTAACGACGACGAGCACGCATTCCAGGACCTCGAGGCGGCGATTAAGCTCAACCCGAATCTTGCCTCCGCCTACTTCACGCGCGGCATCGCGCGCTACGACCGCCACGACTATGACCGCGCGATTGCCGACCTATCGCAGGCCATGCGGCTCGATCCGCGCGATGTAATAGCCGCCCATGGCCGCGCGCTCGCTTATCGCGAGCGGCGGGACTACGACCGCGCCATCGCGGACTTCGACCACGCACTCAAACTCGATCCAAAGTTCACCGCCGGTTACGTCGAGCGCGGCAACGCCTTCCAACAGAAAGGCGACTATGAGCGCGCGATCCAAAATTACGATCAGGCGATCAAGCTCGATCCGAAGTACGCCGCGGCCTTCACCGAGCGCGGCAACACGCACGCCCTGCGCGGCAAGATCGACCGCGCCTTGCAGGACTACGAACAGGCGATCAAGTTCAACCCGAACTACGCCGGCGTGTTCAACAGCCGCGCATTGCTCTATCAGCGCAAGGGTGACCTCGCCCGCGCCATTGCCGATCTCGACCAGGCGGTCAAGCTCGACCCCGGCTTCGCGGTCGCGCTGAACAACCGCGGCGCCCTTTATCAGCAGCGCGGCGACTTCGACCGCGCCATTGCCGACTACGACAGCGCGATCAAGGCCAATCCACATTACGACGTCGCGCTCAACAGCCGCGGCATTGCGTACAAGGCCAAGGGCCAACTGGACCGCGCGGTACGCGACTTCGACGCCGCCATCGCCATCAACTCCGGCTTTGCGCAGGCGCTGTTCAACCGCGGCGAGACGCTCGTCCAGCTCGGCCAGCACGAGCGCGCGATCAAGGATCTCGACCAGGTCCTCAAGCTCAACCCGGCTAATGCGCCGGCGTTCAACGCGCGCGGACTGGCGCTCGCCAACAAGCGCGATTACGACCGCGCCATTGCCGACTTCAGCCAGGCCATCCGGATCGATGGCCAGTTGGCTACCGCCTATAACAACCGTGGCCTCGCCTACCGCGCCAAGGACGACAACGACCGCGCCATTGCCGACTTCAGCATGGCGGCCAAGATCGACCCGAACTTCGCGCTCGCGCTGTCCAATCGCGGCAATGCCTATGTCGACAAGCGCGACTATGATCGCGCCATCGCCGACCTGAACCAGGCGATCAAGCTCAACCCGAGCTTCGTGCGCGGCTATTACGACCGTGCCATCGCTTACGGCGCCAAGGGTGACACCGACCGCGCCATCGCCGATTTCGATCACGCGATCAAGCTCGACCCGAACAACGCCGTGGCGCTCAACAACCGCGGCCTCGCCTATCGCGGCAAGGGCGATTATGAGCGTGCGATTGCTGATTTCAGTTCCGCGATCAAGCTCAACGGCAACTACGCGACCGCCTACTACAACCGCGCCAACACCTATTTCGACAAGGCCGACCTTGATCGCGCCGTGGCCGACTTCGGCCAAGCCATCAAGCTCGACGACAAGGATGCCTTCGCTTATCACGACCGCGCCGTTGCCTACTACGAAAAGCGCGACGTCGAGCGCGCCATCGCCGATTTCGAGGCCGTGGCCAAGCTGGTGCCCAACTATGCCGTGGCGCCGAACCCGCGCGGCGACAGCGTGCGCGGCCAGCGCGGCTACGACCGCGAGGCCGGCCATCCGCCCGCCAACATCAAGGTGAGTCCGGTCTTCGCGCTCGCCTACAACGATCGCGGCATCCAGTTCGCCTCCAAGAAAGACGTGGACCGGGCGCTGGCCGATTTCGACCGCGCCATCAAGATCTATCCGAACTTCTCGGCCGCCTATTTCAACCGCGGCAATGCCTTCGCGCAGAAACACGACTATGCCCGCGCCATCGCCAACTTCGATCAGGCCATCCGCCTGAATCCGAAGGATGCGCTGGCCTTCTTCGACCGCGGCGTCGCGCGCTTTGAAAGCGAAGATTACGATCGCGCCATCGCCGACTTCGAGCAGGCGCTCAGGCTCGATCCGAAGAACGCTTCCGCCTTCTATAACCGCGGCGTCGCGCATCACGCCCGGCGGGATTATGACCGCGCCATCGCCGATTTCGACGCAGCCCTGAAGGTCGACGGCAAGCTGGCCGCAGCACTGACCGCGCGCGGCAAGACCTTCGCGGCCAAGGGGGATTACGACAAGGCGGTCAACGATCTCACCCAGGGCATCCGTCTCAACGGCAGCGACGCCATGGCCTATAATGATCGCGGCATCGCCTATGGCCTCAAAGGCGAGACCGACCGGGCGCTGGCCGATTTCAACCAGGCGGCCTCGCTCGATGCGCAATATGCCGCGACCTACAACAACCGCGGCATCGTCTCGGCCGGCAAGGGTCAGATCGACCGCGCCATCGCCGATTACGACCAGGCGATCAAGCTCAACGCCAACTATGCCGCCGCCTTCTACAACCGCGGCAATGCCCGCTACGACAAGGCGGACTACGCGGCCGCCATCGCCGACTACGACAGCGCGCTCAAGCTCAACCCGGCGGACGCGGCGGCGCTGAACAACCGCGCCAATGCCTATGCCAACCGGCGCGACTTCGACCGCGCGGTGGCCGACCTCACCCAGGCGCTCAAGCTCAATCCCGGCTATGCCCAGGCACTGAACGACCGCGGCGTCGCTTACTCCGCCAAAGGCGACATCGACCGCGCGCTTGCCGACTTCGAGCAGGCGGTCAAGACGGACGCCGGCAACGCCATCGCCTTCTATAATCGCGGTCTTGCCTATCGCGAGAAGCGCGACCTCGACCGCGCCATCCAGAGCCTCGATCAGGCGATCCGCCTCAACCCGAACTACGCGGTCGCCTACTACAACCGCGGCATCGCACTCGCCGCCAAGCGCGAGCATGACCGTGCGATCGCCGACTTCGATAGCGCGCTCAAGCTGCGGCCCGACTACGCCACCGCGTTCTACGAACGGGCGCTGAGCTACGGCGCCAAGGGCGACGCCGACCGCGCCATCGCCGACTTCGCCGAGAGCATCAAGCGCGATCCGGGCAATGCCATGGCCTTCTACAACCGCGGCATCGCCTTCCGCCTCAAGGGCGATATCGATCGCGCCATCGCCGATTTCAGTGAAGCCGCCAAGCTCGATGCGAAGTTTTCGCTCGCCTATTATCAGCGCGGCCGCGCGCTCGCGGAAAAGCGTGATCTCGACCGCGCCATCGCCGATTTCGGCGAGGCCGTGCGCTTCAATCCCAACGGCGACGAGGCCTATTTCCAGCGCGGTCTGGCGTTCCGCGACAAGCGCGACTTCGACCGCGCCGCCGCCGACTTCAGCCAGGCGATCAAGCTCGACGGCAAGGATGCCGCGGCCTACGACAATCGTGGCCTCGCCTACCGCATGAAGGGCGATCTCGAGCGCGCGTTGGCCGACGCCGAACAGGCGGTGAAGCTCAATCCGCAGTCGGCGAGTGCCCTGCACAACCGCGGCACGGCCTACGGCCTGCGCGGGGACAATGATCGCGCCATCGCCGATTTCACGGCCACGCTCAAGCTCGAGCCGAAGAACGCGGTCGCGCTCAACAATCGCGGCTTCGCCTACCGCAACAAAGGCGAGATCGACCGCGCCATCGCCGACTTTGGCGATGCCATCAAGCTCAACGCCAGCTACACGATGGCTTATTTCAATCGGGCCATTTCCTTCGTCGAGAAGCGCGAGCTGGACGCCGCGATCAAGGACTTCGATGCCGCGATCAAGCTCGATGCGAACTTCGCCGCGGCCTATAACGCGCGTGGCCTCGCCTATGACGGCAAGAACGCGTTCGATCAGGCGATCGCCGATTTCAGCCAGGCGATCCGGATCGAGCCGCGGAACGCACGCGCCTATAACAACCGCGGCTTCGCTTATCGCAACCGCGGCGATTTCGACCGCGCCATTGCCGATTACACCCAGGCGCTGGCGATTCAGCCGGGCTTTGCGCTCGCGCTCTATAATCGTGGCATCGCTTATTACGACAAGCGCGACTACGAGCACGCCACCCGCGACATGAACGCGGCGATCAAGCTCAACCCGAATTTCTCGAACGCCTTCGCCGATCGCGGCGTGGCGGCCTATGACCGCAACGACTTCGACCGGAGCGTCGTCACCGACGACACGCCGGCTGCGGCCAAGCCCGTCTATGCGATGAACGCCAACGGCCGTAGCGCGAGCTACGAGAACCGGCGCGAGGGCGACCGCATCATCCAGGATCTGAACGCGCCGATCCGCAACAACCAGTACAACGCCTACGCCTATTCGCCGGAGACGTTCGCGCCGGTCGTGGCCACGCCGGCAGTGGTGACGGAAACGCCCCGTGCGCCGGCGCCCGAGCCAGTTGCGGCGGCGACACCGCTGCGCACCGCCGCGCCTGTCCGCGCGGAGCCGGCTGCGGCGGAGGTGAAGCGGAATGTGCCGATGCCGCAATCGCGGCCGGAGCGCACGGCGAAACCGAAGGTGTCGGTCAAACCGATCGTCGTGCCGAGGCGGGCCGCGCTCAGCCGCGCTGCCGCTGAGCCGCCGCGCCCTGCGAAGCGGTTGCCACGGCGGCAGTAACCTTCCCCAGCATCACCAGCACCGGGCCGGGCAATTGCGCCTCGCGCATGCGCGCGACCAACTCGCCGATGGGTGCCGAAACGATTTCCTGATCGGGCCGCGTCGCGCGCGCGATGGCGAGCGCCGGCGTCGCCGGATCGAGGCCTTCGGCCGTGGCCTTGGCAATCAGCTCTTCGAGCGTGCGCGTCGGCATGTAGATCGCCGTGGTCGCGGTCGGATCGGCAAGCGCGCGCCAGTCGAGATCGGCCGGCAGCTTGCCGTCCTTGGCGTGGCCGGTGACGTATTGCAGCTTGCGGGCGTGGCCGCGGTCGGTCAACGGCAGGCCGAGCTTAGCGGCCGCCCCTTGCGCCGCCGTAATGCCGGGCACCACCTCGACCGCAAGGCCGGCCGCCTTGCAGGCTTCCAACTCCTCGCCGGCGCGGCCGAAGATCAGCGGGTCGCCGCCTTTCAAGCGAACAACGCGCTTGCCCTGCTTGGCAAGGCCGACCATCAGCGTGTTGATGTCATCTTGTTTGCACGAAGGACCGAAGCCGGTTTTGCCGACCAGCATCTTGCGCGCCTCACGCCGCGCGAAATCCAGCACGTCGCGCGAAACGAGATCGTCGAACAGGATCACGTCCGCCGACTGCAACGCGCGCACCGCCCGCAATGTCAGCAATTCGGGATCACCCGGCCCGGCACCGACCAGGGTCACGGTGCCGTCCTCAACGGAAACACCCACGCCCTTCACCTCGGCGATGAAACGGTCGAAATCGTCTTGTGACGGTGCGTCATTGGCATGCGTGACCGCATGCGCGGTGAAGAGGTGCCAGAACTTGCGGCGACCGGCGAAAGAAAGTCCCGACGCCTTCACCGCTGCGCGCCAGCGACGCGCGGCCGCCGCCCAGGCGGCAAAACCTTGCGGCAACAGCGACTCGAGCTTGGCGCGGATGGCTTGCGCAAACACGGGCGCGGCGCCGTCGGTCGAGATGCCGATCACCAACGGCGAGCGGTTGACGATGGCGCCGAAGGAAAAGTCGCAGAACGTCGGCTTGTCGATCACATTGACCGGCACACCCGCCGCGCGGGCGGTCTTGGCAAAGATGAAGGCCGCTTCGTCGTCCTCGAATGCGCCGATCGCAATCGCCGCATCCTTCAAATCGTCTGCCGCGAACGCACGACGATGAATCGTGATCGCGCCTTTCGGCGGATCGCCCGCGATCTGGACGAGCTCGTCGGAAATCTCTTCCGCATAAACGTCGACCTGCGCGCCGGCGGCCGACAACAGCTCCGCCTTCCAGGCCGCCGCCGCGCTGCCGCCGGCTAGCACCGCTCGCTTGCCGTCGAGCCCGAGGAACACGGGCAGGCGGGCGAGCGGCTCCATGCGCGCCGGTCGTGTTTCGGTCGGGGTACGGTCAGCGGCCAAAGCTCATTTCCTCTCTTCACACATCCTCGGGGCTGAAATCAGCAAGCCACGTGCCAGGATCCAACCATTTGATTAGACTATATTTTCTTGGTCGACTTAGTTCCCTGCCAGGACCGATGATTAAACTTTAGGCAGCTCTACTCCGCCGCCACGTGGCTCGTCTGCGGCCCGACATTGGCGTGGAAATCGCGGCCATTGCCGGTCTTGGCGACGTAGCCCGCACGGATGGTGAAGTCGCCGAAGTGCTCGCCCTTCTCGCGCCCAGCCGCATAGGCTTTGAAGATCGGATCAAGCGTGGCGACGATGCCGGCGTGGTCGACGTCTTCGGCATAAAGCTTCGAGAGCCGCGAGCCATCGAAAGCAGCGCCGAGATAGAGATTGTAGCGGCCCGGGCCTTTGCCGACCAAACCGATCTCGGCGAGGTAGGGCCGCGCGCAGCCATTGGGGCAGCCGGTCATGCGGATAACGATGTCGTCGGCCGACAGGCCATGTACGGCTAGGCGCTCGTCGAGTGCGGTCATCAAATCGGGCAAATAGCGTTCGCTTTCCGCAAGCGCGAGGCCACAGGTCGGCAGCGCGACGCAAGCCATCGCATTGCGTTGCAGGCCCGACCACGGCGCCAGCAGACCAGCCTCCTTCGCCAACCAGTGAACTTCCTTCTGCCGCTCGACTGGAACATTGGCGATGATCAGGTTCTGGTTGGGCGTGATGCGGAAATCGCCGTCATGCGTTTCGGCGATGCGCCGCAAGGCCGACATCTGCATGGCGCCGGGACGGTCCTGCACACGGCCAGCCTGCACATAGAGCGTCAAATGTGCGCGGCCGTTGTCGCCTTCGCTCCAGCCGTAGCGGTCGCCGGTCGAGGTGAATTTGAACGGCTTGGCGGGCGCCAGCAGCACGCCGGCGCGACGCTCGACCTCGGCGCGGAAGGTGTCGAGCCCGCGGTCTTCGATGGTGTACTTCAAGCGCGCGTGCTTGCGGCTTTTACGATCACCCCAATCGCGCTGCACGGTCACCACCGCTTCGGCGATCGCCACCGCGTCCTTGGTCGCGCAGTAGCCCATCACATCGGCGGTGCGCGGATAGGTGTCTTGCTCGCCATGGGTCATGCCCATGCCGCCGCCAACCGTCACGTTCCAGCCGGTCACCTCGCCTTTGTCGTCGAGAATGGCGATGAAGCCGAGATCGTGCGCGAAAATATCGACGTCGTTCGACGGCGGCACCGCCACCACGATCTTGAACTTCCGCGGCAGATAGGTCTTCCCGTAGATCGGCTCGTCCACTTCCTGCTCGCCACCCGCAATCTTCTCGCCATCGAGCCAGATCTCGCGGTAGGCCGGCGTTGCCGGCAAAAGATGATCGGACACGGCTTTCGCCAGATCCTGCGCCGCCGCATACGCGCGCGACTGAAACGGATTGGGGTTGCACATCACGTTGCGATTGACGTCGCCGCAAGCGGCGATGGTGTTGAGCACCACGTCGTCGATCGCCTTCAATGTCGGCTTCAGGTTCGACTTGATGATGCCGTGCAGCTGCACCGTCTGCCGCGTCGTCAGGCGCATCGTGTGGTTGGAATAGTCGCGGGCGACCTGATCGAGCGCGAGCCACTGCTGCGGCGTCACCACGCCGCCCGGAATGCGCACGCGGATCATGAAAGCGAAGGCCTTCTCCATCTTCTTGCGGGTGCGTTCGGGGCGCAGGTCACGGTCGTCCTGCAGGTACATGCCGTGGAATTTGATGAGTTGCTGGTCGTCCTCGGTGATCGCACCGGTGATCTCGTCCGTCAGCCCCTCCGCGAGCGTGCCGCGCAGGAAGTTGCTGGCGTCCTTGATGTGCTCGTTGCGGGAGAGTTCATCGGTCATGGGATTCTTCCTTGGTCATTCCAGCCGAGGTCGCGACGCGACCGAGAGCCGGAATCCAGACATGCTTGATGTGCTGTTCCGTTGATCTGGATTCCGGGTTCGCGAGCTACGCTCGCGCCCCGGAATGACGAAATCAATACACGTCCTGGAGATAACGCTTTTCGCGCTCCAGCGTTGCCACCGCCTGCTCGGCCGCCTCGGGCGAGAGGCTCTTCACGTCGGCATAGGCGGCAACCAGCATGGCGCGGACGTCCTTGGCCATGGCCTTGGCGTCGCCACAGACATAGAAGTTCGCGCCTTTGTCCAGCCAGTCGATCAGGTCGCTGCGGCGCTCCCAGATCTTGTGCTGCACGTAGATCTTGTCGGGCCGGTCGCGCGAGAAGGCAACGTCCATGCGGGTGAGAGCGCCGTCCTTCAGCGCCTCCTGCCAGTCGAGCTGGTACAGGAAGTCGTGCGTAAACTGCCGGTCGCCGAAGAACAGCCAGCTCTTGCCGGTTGCGGCCGTTGCGCGGCGCTCCTGCACGAAGGCGCGGAACGGCGCCACACCGGTTCCGGGGCCAACCATGATGATGTCCTTGTCCGGCGCCGGCAGGCCGAAGTGCTTGTTGGGCTTCAGCTTCACCCGCACCCGGCCACCTTTCTTGAGGCGATCGGCGACGTAGCTCGAAGCAACGCCCTTGCGGTCACGGCCGAAGGCGCGATAGCGCACGGCCGAGATCAGGAGATGCGCCTCGTCGCCAACCTCGGCGCGCGAGGACGCAATCGAGTAGGCGCGCGGCGCGAGCGGCCGCGTCAGAGATTTGAGCTTGTCGGCGTCGAGCGCGATCGGGAAGGTGGTGAGCAAATCGATGAGCTGGCGGCCCGCGATCCAGTCCTTCATCTCGCTGTCGGCGATCAGCTTCTTGACGTAGAAGTGGTCGGTCGCGTTTGCGTAGGTCTCGACCGTCTTGGCCGATAGCGTGGTGACATCGCGCGAGGCGATCAGTTCGGCGCGGAGCGTGGCGTCGTCCGACAGGCCCGCCGCCTTCAGTAGGTCGTCGACATAGGCCGGGTCATTCTCCGGATAGAGATCAAGCGAATCGCCCGGCTGATAGGCCGGCGCCGGACCGTCGAAGGCGAGTGCGAGATGCACCGTCTCCTTGTCCGAGCGCGAGGAATTCAGGTTCACGTGCTCGACGATTTCGGCTTCGACGATATCCGTGTTCGGCGCAGCCGCCGGCTTGGTGCTGAAGTCGACCGCGATGACCTTACCAGCGACCTGGCCACGACCGGCGTCCGGCGGCGCGAGCTTCTTCAGTGCGCCGTGGATCCACTGCGAGGCGGGTTCGGCGAAATCAAGATCGAGATCGACGCGGTCGACGACGCGCTTGCCGCCGAGCACAGCGAGGCGCTCGTCGATTTGTCTGCCGACGGCGCAGAATTCCGCATAGGCGGTGTCGCCGAGGGCTAGCACACCGAACTCGACGCCGTCGAGACGCGGAGCGCCCTCGCCCATCAATTCATTGTAGACGCGCGTGGCGCGCGCCGGCGGTTCGCCCTCGCCCCAGGTGGCAGCGATGAAAACCAGGCGCTTGGCGCTCGCAAGCGTCGACAATTCGAGATCGGCCATGTCGACCACGTTCGGCTTGAAGCCGAGCTTGCGCGCGTTCTTGGCCATGTCGCCGGCAAGCTTTTCGGAATTGCCGCTTTCGCTGGCGAACACGATCGTCAATGGCTCGGCTGGACGCGCTGGCGCCGCTGGCTGCGCAGCCTCCAAGCCGGCGATTTGAGCACCGCCGCTGACAGACTCGACACCCGCCAGAAAGCCGGCAAGCCAGGCGCGCTGGATCGGGCTGGCCGGACCGACGACGCGGTTGAGCAGATCCACATCCTCTTCGGAAAAAGGCGCGGTCTTCGGAATGGCAATGACGGAGGACATGTGGACCTTTACCAACGCACGTACGGCAGGGCGGCGATGAGCAGGGCCAGGAGCGCGGTGGCGATCGCAATCAGCCAGCTCTCGACTGACAGCTCATTCTCGATTGGGTCGCGATGAGGAAAATCGGTCATGGTCCGCTCCCGCGTTACTCGCCAGGAGCCTTTAGATAGAAGACCGTTCTCTAGACCGGCAATAACCTACGGAAAATAAGAAGGTATTTCCTGCCGCCGGGCCCGCGCGGCACAACATTCTTCTCTCCCGCGCCACCTGTGGAGAACGCCTCTCCCCCCTGTTCCAGCGCCGAAACCGTGCGAAATAGGCCCATGACCCGTCCCGCCTACCGCAAGGCCCTGCGCGCCCTGCTCACCCCCGCCGAACACCGCGTGTTCGCCCGTCTCGACACGCCGCAGAAGATTCAGACCTACCTCGACAAGACACCGGTCAATTTCGGGCTCAACGGCGACACCGCCATGGCGCCGCGGCGCATGCTGAAGATGAACATGGCGCATTGCACCGAGGGCGCCTTCTTCGCCGCCGCCGTGCTCGCCTATCACGGCCGCGAGACCTGGCTGATGGACATCCAGTCGCTGCCGAGCGACCACGACCATGTCGTCACCCTGTTCAAGGAACGCGGGCTGTGGGGGGCGATCAGCAAGACCAACCACGCCATCCTGCGCTGGCGCGACCCGATCTACAGAAGCTGGCGCGAACTGGCGATGAGCTACGCGCATGAATACTGTCTGCCGGGCGGCAAGAAATCGATGATGGCCTATTCGCGCCCCTTCTCACTCGCGCGGTACAAACCGGAGCGCTGGGTGATTGCGGAAGACGACCTCGACTGGCTGCTGCTCGACCTCGATCTGTCGCCGCATGTGCCGGTGGCCCCGCCCGCCGCGATGCGCAAGCGCATGCGATCGACCAAGGTGGAATTGTTGTCGCAGGAGGTGGTCGAGTGGCCAGACCCGCGCAAGAAAAAGATCAAACGCGCCAAGCCACGCGCCGCAGACCGCTAGCCATAGCTAAAGTGAGGCTGAGGGCTAGATAACTTCATTTGCGCTGCAAGCGGCAGTCTAAGCTAAGATGCCGGGCCATATAGCCGGGGCAAGACCATGTTCGAAGGTTTCACGTTTCAGACCATCGACGTCGATGGCATAGCCATCAACTGCTGCTCGGGCGGGTCGGGTCCGCCGGTCCTGCTGCTACACGGCTTTCCGCAGAACCTGTCGATGTGGGCGCGTATCGCGCCGCATCTCGCCGAGCACTACACCATCGTCTGCGCGGACTTGCGCGGCTATGGCGACAGCAGCAAGCCGACATGCGCCGCCGACAATTCAAACTACGCCTTCCGCGCGATGGCCGCCGACCAGGCCGGTGTGATGAGCCGCCTCGGCTTCGAACGTTTCCATGTCATCGGCCATGACCGCGGCGGCCGCACCGCGCATCGGATGGCGCTCGACCATCCCACGCGCGTCATGAGTCTCGCCGTGCTCGACATCGTGCCCACCTACGCGATGTTCATGAACACCAACCGCCACGTCGCCGGCGGCTACTGGCATTGGTACTTCCTGTCGCAGCCGGTGCCGTTTCCCGAACACATGATCGGGCTCGACCCGGATTATTTCTATCAGACCTGCCTGCTCGGCTGGGGCGCCACTTCGCTTGCCGGCTTCGACCAGGAGCAGCTCGAAAGCTATCGCCGATGCTGGCGCGATCCGGCGATGATCCACGGCTCCTGCTCGGATTATCGTGCCGCCGCCACCGTCGATCTGGAGCACGATGCGGCGGATATCGCTACGAAGGTGACCTGTCCGACGCTCGCCTTCTGGGGCGAGAATGGGCTGATGCACCGGCTGTTCGACCTGGGCGCGGAGTGGCGCAAGCGCTGCGCCCACCTTACGACCGCGACCTCGCCGGGTGGACATTTCTTTCCAGACCAATATCCGGCCGAGACGGCGGCGCGCTTGAAGCGCTTCCTCGATACCGGCGCGTGAAGCGCGCGTTGACTTTAGACGCAGGCCGGGTTTCTTGGGCTTGGGAGCCCAAGGAGTTTAGCCGCCGTGACGTCCTTCACCTACCGCCGCCCGGTCTTCGTGTCCTGGGGCGACTGTGACCCCGCCGGCATCGTGTTCAACCCGCGCTTCTTCCACATGTTCGACACCAACACGTGGGCGATGTTTTCCGAGGCGTTGGGCGTCGAGGTGCCGAAGATCAACGCCACCTACGACCTGCTCGGCATCGCGCTGGTGGACGTGAAGGCGAACTTCATGAAGCCGGCGAAGTTCGGCGACACCATCGAGATTGCCTCGCGCATCGCCGAATTCCGCAAGTCGAGCTTCGTGGTCGAGCACAAGGTGACGATCAACGGCGAACTGGCCATCGAAGGTCAGGAGACGCGCGTGTGGGCCAAGCGCCGCGCCGACGACCCCGACAAGATGCGCGCCGGCGAGATTCCGGCCGAGGTGATCGCGAAGTTCGGCTAGCGGGTCGCCAAAGCCGCCGCCCTGAAACGCAAATGCCCGGCGCAAGGCCGGGCATCGCGATGAATAGGTTACACCTCGCTCAGGCGATCTTCACGTACTCGAATTCGCCCGGCTTGTTGTCGATGCCGACCTTCGGCGGGGCAATCCAGGACGCGAACTTGCCGCTCTCGTATTCCGGCTGCATCAGGCTCTCGATAAAGTCCTTGTCGCTGTCCGACGGCAGGAACTCGCCGCGGCGCTGGTTCCATTCGGCGTCGCTGAGTGCGTTGCCGTCGACGTCCGCCTTGATCGACGAGAACTCGCCGATGTGACGGTGGAAGGCGACGCTCGGCAGCTTGATCTGGAACGGGATGCCGAAGCTCTCGATCACCTTGTTCCAACGGCTGACGCCGAGATTGCAGTCGACCACATAGTCGTCGCGCAGCCGCATGTTGAGCGCGGACAGCGCCGGCACATCGACCTTCTGGATCTTGCCGTCGATCACGCGCAGCACCGGATAGGTCTCGTTCTCGAGCTGATGATCGTCCTTGAGCCGGTCTTCGCGGAAGCGGCCCTTGATGCCGGCGTGAAATGCATTGGCCGCGTTGGTGGAAATCTCGTTGCCGAACAAATCGAGCGTCAGCGAGAAGTGCAGGTTCGCTTTCTTCTGAACGGTCGGCAGGTCGATGACGCCGAGCTTGCGCACGGCGGCAACGTCATAAGGATCGGTGATGCCGGCTTCCTTCATCGCTTCGCAGGTGCGTTGGACGACACGCGTGACGCCGGTCTCGCCCACGAACATATGGTGGGCTTCCTCGGTGAGCATGAAGCGGCAAGTGCGCGACAACGGATCGAAGCCGGATTGCGCCAGCGCCTCGAGCTGCATCTTGCCGTCGCGGTCGGTGAAGTAGGTGAACATGAAGAAGGACAGCCAATCCGGCGTCTTCTCATTGAAAGCGCCCAGCATGCGCGGCGTATCAGCGTCGCCGGAGCGGCGCTGCAGCAACGCTTCCGCCTCGTCGCGGCCGTCGCTGCCGAAATATTTCTGCAGCAGATAGACCATCGCCCAGAGATGGCGGCCCTCCTCGACGTTCACCTGGAACAGATTACGCAGGTCGTAGAGCGACGGCGCGGTCTTGCCGAGATGGCGCTGCTGCTCGACCGAAGCCGGCTCGGTGTCGCCCTGGATCACGATCAGGCGGCGCAGCATGGCGCGATATTCGCCGGGCACTTCCTGCCATGCCGGCTCGCCTTTGTGACGGCCGAACGGAATCTTGCGGCCCTCCTGCGCCGGCGCCAGCAGCACGCCCCAGCGATATTCAGGCATCTTCACGTAATCGAACTTAGCCCAACCCTTCGGATCGACGCTCACCGCGGTGCGCAGGTAGACGAGCGACTCCTGGAAGCCGTCCGGCCCCATGTCCTTCCACCAATCGATGTAACCGGGGTGCCACTTCTCCAGCGCGCGCTTGACGCGCACATCGTTGCCCAGCGCGACGTTATTGGGGATGAGGCCGTCGTAGTCGACTGCACCGATGGTCATGGCGTTTTTCCTCTCTTTGTTTCCCGGGCGCGGCGCTTAAGGCCTCACACCCTGTCCCTTGCATAAGTCGGCGACACGCCCGTGCCGTAGAGCTTGAGCGCGCCCTGTTCGCCGATCGCGTTCGGTCGCTGGAAGATCCAGTTCTGCCAAGCGGTCAGCCGGCCGAAGATCTTGGTCTCCATCGTTTCTGGGCCGGCGAAACGGAGGTTCGCTTCCATGCCGGTCAGAGAGTCGGGTGAGAAGCTCGCGCGCTCTTCCAACATCACGCGCAGTTCGTCATCCCAATCGAAGTCTTCGTAGCCGAGCGTGACGAGACCGAGTTCGACCGCCTCTTCGCCCTCCACCGGCACGCCGATCTTGGCCTTGGCGGCGGCAAGCGTATCCGGCTCGCCAAGGAAGCGCGTCTCGAGCCGAGTCAAACCATTGCCCATCGGATAGGCGCCAAAATTGGCTTCACCGAGCGTGATCGCCGCCGGCTGGCGGTTGTCGCCTTCGCGCGTGCCGATCAGCATCAGCGAGCGGTCGGCAGCAAAGGCCAGCTCCGCCAATGTACCGGCGAAGCAGGAGCCCGGCTCCAGCAATGCGATGAAGCTCTTCGGCGTCACGTCGATGCGCTTGAGCGTGCGCTTGAGATAGTGGCGGATCTCGCGCATCAGCCAGTGGCTTTGCGTCTTGTTGAGAAAGTCGTCATAGGCGAGCACGGCCTTGGCGTCGCCCTCGGTGCGCAAGAGCACGACGCCGATCGCGGCCTCGTTGGCGCGCAGATGCAGGATGGCGTCTTCCAGTTCACGCGCGACCGCCAGCGGCCAGAACGTGTCACCCAGCGCCTGCGCCGCATCGGCCGAGGCCGGCACCGGCTGCGATGGGGCCCGCACCGCAATGGTGACGATGCCGCGGGCGCGCTCGATCTCGACGTCCACGTTCGGATAAGAAATCCGGTCGCCATCGATCTTGCGGGCGAGCGGCGTCAGCTTGATGCCTTTGGCGTCCTTCGGACGGTCAGAGCGCGCGGCGATCTCGTGCGCGCGGGCGGCCACCGCCTCCTTCCATTTGGAATTCGGCACCACTTCGTCGACTAGCTTCCACTCGACGGCCTTGGCGCCGCGGATGCCCTCTTCGATCGAGCAGAACACGTCGGCGCGGTCGCGGCGCACTTTGCGTTTGTCGGTGACGCGGGTGAGCCCGCCCGTGCCGGGCAGCACGGCGAGCAGCGGTGTTTCCGGCAGCGCCACCGCCGAGCGGCGGTCGTCCACCAGCATGATGTGGTCGGCGGCAAGCGCCAACTCGTAGCCGCCGCCGGCAGCATTGCCGTTGATGGCGCAGATGTAGACCTGCTTGGAATTCTCGGAGGCGTCTTCGATCGACAGCCGCGTTTCGTTGGTGAACTTGCAGAAGTTCACTTTGTGACCGTGCGTCGACTTGCCGAGCATGCGGATATTGGCGCCGGCGCAGAACACATTGTCCTTGCCGGACTTGATGACCACCGCGCGCACTTCCGGGTGCTCGAAGCGCAGGCGCTGGATTGCGTCGTTGAGCTCAATGTCGACGCCGAGGTCGTAGGAATTGAGCTTAAGCTCATACCCCTCCATGAGCCCGCCGGCTTGGTCGACGTCCATGACGAGGTAAGCAATCTCGCCGTCGCATTCGATGCGCCAGTGCTTGTAGCGCGCGGGCTCAGTTTGGAAGTCGATCATGGCCATGAAACGTAAAAACGGTGCCGCCTGTTCGGATCGGACCGTCTTCTCCCTATGCATTATTGTGCATCTTCACTAGCACCGTGCCGGACCGTCCGCAATAGGGACGGCGCTGCCGGAACCCGCAACGACGGATCTGTGGACGACCAATAAAACACAATAAATAGGGATTTATGGCCATTCCAGTGGGTTGCTTTCGCCTCACCGATGGATCATAGTGCTCTCGGCAATATAATTCATGTTGGCAAACCGATGAGCAGCGCCCCTCTCAAGCCCCTGCCCGTGCGTGACAGCGACGCCTATCTGCGCCGCCTTGGCGAGCGCGTGCGCATCCTGCGCAGTCAGCGCGGCATGACGCGCAAGGCGCTGGCGCAGCACGCGCGCGTGTCGGAGCGTTATCTGGCGCAATTGGAGATTGGCAAAGGCAATTGCTCGATCGTACTGCTGCGCCGGATCGCGCGCGCCATCGGCCTGCCGGTGACACAGCTTGTGCATGATGGGCCCGAGCCGCCGCTCGATCTGGTGCTGCTGTCGCAATTTCTCGAACGCCTGCCGCCGTCCGAACTCGCAAACGCCCGCGCGCTTTTGATCAAGCATTTCCGCGAACCGGCACCGGCACAACGCAACCGCCGGATCGCACTCATCGGCCTGCGCGGCGGCGGCAAATCCACCCTCGGCAAGCTCCTGGCGGAGCAACTTGGCGTCCCATTCATCGAGCTCGACCGTGAGATCGAGCGGCGCAGCGGCGCCACCCTGAGCGAAATCTTCGACATGTTCGGGCAGGAAACGTTCCGGCGCGCCGAACGCGAGGCCTTCGACGCGATCTTGCGCGAGCACCCGCAATTCGTGCTGGCCACCAGCGGCAGCATCGTGACAGATCCCGGCACGCTGGAGATGCTGCTTGCCTCCTGCCTTACCGTCTGGGTGCGCGCAGAGCCGGAAGAGCACATGCGGCGCGTGATGGCGCAAGGCGACATGCGGCCCATGGCTCACAGCGCCCGCTCGATGCAGGATCTGATTTCGATCCTGCAAAGCCGCGAGCCCCTCTATTCCAAGGCCGAGGTGGTTGTGACAACGACAGGCAAGACGCCGGAGCAAAATCTGGCGGAACTGTTGCGTCAGATTGCGGTTCCCGATAATCGCATACGCGCCAGATCGGCGTAACCCAGCCACACAAGCGACTTCAGGAGCCGGCTCGGGCCGGAGGGAAGAGAATGAGCGAAACGATCAAGACCGACGTTGTCATCATCGGCGCAGGGCCCGTCGGTCTTTTTGCCGTGTTCGAACTCGGCCTGTTGGACATCAAGACGCACTTGATCGACATTCTCGACAAGGTCGGCGGCCAATGCGCCGAGCTCTATCCCGAGAAGCCGATCTACGACATTCCCGGCATCCCGCTCATCACCGGCCACGGTCTCTCCGACGCGCTGATGGAGCAGATCAAGCCGTTCCACCCCACCTTCCATCTCGGCGAGATGGTGACGACCGTCGAGAAGCTCGGCGAGGCGTCCTTCCGCGTCGGCACCGACCGCGGCAAGACCTTCGAATGCAAGGTGGTGGTGATCGCGGCCGGCGGCGGCTCGTTCCAGCCCAAGCGCCCGCCGATCGCCGGCATCGAGCCCTATGAGAGCAAATCCGTGCACTATGCGGTGCGCAAGATGGACGCCTTCCGCGACAAGAACCTGGTGATCGTCGGCGGCGGCGACAGTGCGCTCGACTGGACGCTCAACCTGCAGCCCCTCGCCAAGCGGCTGACGCTGATCCACCGCCGCGACGACTTCCGCGGCGCACCCGACAGCGTCAACAAGATGCGCGCGCTGGTCGCGGCCGGCAACATGGACCTCAAGATCGGCCAAGTCTCCGCGCTCGAAGGTAGTGACGGCCAACTCACGGCGCTGTCGGTCAAGGGCAACGACGGCAGCGTCACGCGCGTCGAATGCGATGCCATGCTCCCCTTCTTCGGCCTCACCATGAAGCTCGGTCCGGTGGCCGACTGGGGCCTGAAGATGGACGACGAGCTGATCCCCGTCGACATGAGCACCTTCGAGACCAACGTTCCCGGCATTTTCGCCATCGGCGACATCAACACTTACCCGGGCAAGCTCAAGCTCATCCTGTCCGGCTTCCACGAAGGCGCGCTGATGGCGCAGAAGGCGCATCACTACGTCTATCCCGACAAGCGTCTTGTCTTCCAGTACACGACCTCCTCCACCAACCTGCAGAAGAAACTCGGCGTCGCTTAAAGCGACGCCGCCAAAAGCGAGCGAAACGAGAGATGCCCAAGATTACTTTCGTCGAACATGACGGCACTGTGCACACGGTCGATGCCGAGATCGGCGCGACCGTAATGGAAACCGCGCTGCGCAACGATGTCGCCAGCATCGTCGCCGAATGCGGCGGCGGCTGCACCTGCGCCACCTGCCTCGTGCACGTCGACGACGCCTGGAGCGGCATCGTCGGTCCGCCGAGCTCGGACGAAGAGCAGATGCTGGATGCCGCTTTCGAAGTGAAGCCGACGTCGCGTCTGTGCTGCCAGATCAAAGTGACGGACGAGCTCGACGGCCTCGTCGTGCACACGCCGGCCTATCAGGGCCGCTGAGCGATCCGCCGCGCCGGCGGCGATGCCGCCGGCAGCAGGCCGCGCTTCCTAAAAAGTTCCATTGTGAATGCCGACGGATATTGCGCCGCGGAACGATCCGCGCATCCGCGCTTTATTGTTCCATTCTCTGTTCGGCGGCCTGTGCCGCCTCTTGCCGCGGTGCGGCAAGATAATGCCATGTTGTGGATGATTCATACCACCGAGCGCAATGAGCGCATTTTTCCGTTGGCGGCCATTTTTCTGTGGCGCATGGCCCCTAAATCAGGCGCTCGGAGGCGGACTCAGATGGAACTCGCCCGCTGCATTTTTGTCGCCGCCGCGCCCTAACCGTACCGGCCGCCCATGCCCACAGTGAAGCCAAAGCCCCATCTGTCCGCCGTACCCGACCCGGAGGCCAACGAAGCGCAACTCCGTGAGGCGATCCAAGCCAAGCTCCATTACGTGCTCGGCAAGAACAGAGAGACCGCCTCGCATCACGATTGGTACTGCGCGACCGCGCTCGCGGTGCGCGACCGCGTCGTCGACATCTGGATGAAGGCGGATGATCGCGTTGTTAAACAAGAGAAGAAGAGAGTCTATTACCTCTCCATCGAGTTCCTGATCGGCCGCCTGCTCCTCGACACGCTCACCAATCTGCGCCTGGTGGAACCTACACGCGCGGCGTTGCGCAAGCTCGGTGTCGAGCTCGATGACCTGCGCCGCTGCGAGCCGGATGCGGCGCTCGGCAACGGCGGGCTTGGGCGACTCGCCGCCTGCTTCATGGACAGCATGTCGGCGCTCGGCATTCCCGCATTCGGCTACGGCATCCGTTACGAGAACGGCCTGTTCGAACAGCGCATCGTCGATGGCTGGCAGCACGAATTGCCGGAGGACTGGCTCGCGCGCGGTAATCCTTGGGAATTCCCGCGCGCCAATTTCGAATACTCGATCGGCTTCGGCGGCTCCGTCGAATACATCGGCGGCGACGACGCGACCGCGCGCGCGATCTGGTACCCGGCCGAGACGGTACTGGCGCTGCCCTACGACACGCCGGTTGCCGGCTGGCGCGGGCGCCACGTCAACGCGCTGCGGCTGTGGTCCGCACGGGTCGCTCATCCCGTCCAGCTTTCGGCCTTCAACCAAGGCGACTATGTCGGCGCCGTTGCGGCGCGCGCCCGCGCCGAGGCGATCTCGCGCGTGCTTTATCCCAACGACGCGACCGCCGAAGGTCAAGAGTTGCGGTTGCGGCAGGAGTATTTCTTCACCTCGGCTTCGCTGCAGGACTTGACGCAGCGTCATGTCGCAGAGTTCGGCTCGCTCGAGACGTTGCCGGAACAGGCGGCGGTACAACTCAACGACACACACCCGGCTATCGCGGTGGCCGAACTGATGCGCATCCTGGTCGACGAACACGACTTCTCCTGGGAGAAGGCCTGGACCATCACCAAGGGTACGCTCAACTACACCAATCACACGCTATTGCCGGAGGCGTTGGAGACATGGCCGGTCGAATTGCTCGGCCGCCTGCTGCCGCGTCATCTGCAAATCATCTACCTCATAAACTGGCTGCATTTGCAGGAGACCGGCAAACGCGGCCTGACCGATCCGAAGTTCCTCGCCGCCGTGTCGCTCATTCAGGAGAAGGGCGAAAAGCGCGTGCGCATGGCGCATCTCGCCTTCCTCGGCTCGGCCTCCGTCAACGGCGTCTCAGTGCTGCATACCGATCTCTTGCGCAAGACGGTGTTCCACGATCTCGCGGAGACGACGCCTACGCGCATCGTCAACAAGACAAATGGCATCACCTTCCGGCGCTGGCTGTTCGAAGCCAACCCGTCGCTGACCGCATTGCTCGTGGAAAGGCTCGGCGAGCGCTTCCTCGACGATCCGCAATGCCTCGACGACGTGCGCGGGCTGACCGGCGATCCAAGCTTCGGCGAACGCTACCGGCACGCGCGCCTCGGCAACAAGGCGCAGCTCGCCACCGTCATCCAGAAGGAAACCGGCATCCGGGTCGATCCGCATGCGCTGTTCGACGTGCACATCAAGCGCATCCACGAATACAAACGCCAACTCCTGAACGTGCTGGAAACCGTTGCTTTATATGACGAGATCCGGGCGCACCCGGACCGCTATTTCGTGCCGCGGGTGAAGATTTTCGCCGGCAAGGCTGCGGCGAGCTACGACCGCGCCAAGCTCATCATCAAGCTCATCAACGACGTTGCGCATCTCGTGAACAACGATCCGCTGGTCCGTGATCGCTTGAAGGTGGTGTTCATCCCCAATTACAGCGCCAGCCTCGCCGAAGTGATCGTGCCGGCGGCCGATCTGTCCGAGCAGATTTCCACGGCCGGCATGGAAGCTTCCGGCACCGGCAACATGAAGCTCGCGCTCAACGGCGCGATTACCATCGGCACGCTCGACGGCGCCAATATTGAGATCAGCGAGCATGTCGGCATCGAGAACGTCATGATCTTCGGCATGACGGCGCCGGAAGTCGCCGACAAGGCGCGTGCGCATTTCGCGGGCCGCCACGCCATCGACGCCTCGCCACGGCTGAAGGCGGCGGTTGGCGAGCTGGAAACGGGCGTTTTCTCCCGCGACGATCCCGGCCGCTATCTGCCGATCGTCCGATCTTTACAGGACTACGACCGCTACATGGTCGCGGCCGATTTCGACGCCTATTGGGACGCGCAGCGCGCGGTCGACCATCTCTGGCAGACGCCGGCAGACTGGTGGCGGATGAGCATCCTCAACACGGCCGGCATGGCGTGGTTCTCGTCCGACCGCGCCATCCGCGAATATGCGCGCGACATCTGGCACGTTCCGGCCGGTTAGCTCTTGAAGCCGCGGCCGGCTTGCGCAAAGGCGCCCGCCACGCGGGACAGGTTTTCGTGCGTGGGGATTTGCTCCAGCGGGACCGACAGCCTGCGCCGCCAATTCGGATGCTGATCGGTCGTGCCTGGGATGTTGATCTGTTCGACCGCGCCGAGCACGTCGTCGAGCGCGATCACGACGAGCTTCGAAGGCGTCGCGCCGAGAAAAGACGCGACCGCTGCCAGTTCATCATTGGCATAGCGCGGAGCGCGCTCACCGAGAATCGAGCGCAGCATGTGCTGCGCCCAGCCGCGCGCCTCGTCGTTCTCGCCTGGATCGATGCCCAGGTCGCGTTTCACACGCAAATCATGAGCGTTGAGCCAACCCTGAAAGCTCGGCAGATCGTGCGTGTTGAAGGTCGCGAGCGCCTCGACGGGGTAGGCTTCCGGCGAACGGAAGCGCCCACCGCTCTCGCGCTCGAACAGCATCACTCGGTAGCTCCACAGGCCCCACTTCGCCATCGTGTCGCGAAAGCCTTCCGGCACGGTGCCGAGGTCCTCGCCGATGACGATGCAGCGGTGACGGCAGCTTTCCTCGCCGATAATGCGCAGCAGCTGTTCAAAGGGATAGCGTACATAGGTGCCATCGGCAGCGCTCATGCCGTGCGGAATCATGAACAGCCGCTTGAGGCCGAGCACATGATCGAGCCGGATAGCGCCGGCGTGCCGCATCGCCGCGCGCATCAGTTGCCTTAGCGGTGCGAAATCATCTTGCGACAGCGTGAGCGGGTTGAACGGCGCCAAGCCCCAATCCTGTCCCGCGCGATTGAACTCATCCGGCGGCGCGCCGATCGACACGGCCGAAACGACCGCATCTTGCCGGCTCCAGGCATCGGCGCCGGCCGGATCGATGCCGACCGCGAGATCGATATAGAGGCCGATCGGCATGCCGTGCATCTTCGCGGCGTCCATGCAGGCCTTGAGTTGGCGGTCGGCGATCCATTGCATGAACTCCTGGAATTCGCAGGCACCGAGTTGTTCGCGGCGGAACTCCTCCAGTGTGGCGCGTCCGGGACTGAGCCAAGGCTCGGGCCAATCCCACCATGGCTTCGGCGCGTGCATGCGCCGCAACACCTCGAAGCAGGCGAAGCGCAACAGCGCCTCGCCCTCCTCCGCGCGATACGTCTCAAAATCGGCGCGCCGGTTCTTGGCAGCCTTCTTGGCGAACTGCTCGTAAGCGAGCTGCAATCCATGCAGCTTTGCGCGCGCTACGCCGTGATAGTCGATCAGATCGCCTTCGCGCAGTTTGGTGAGATCGCCGGAAAGGCCGGCGGCAGCCGCGCCGGGAAATTCCGGAATAGCGTCCACGTCGATGTAGAGCGGATTGAGATAGAGCCGGCTATTGGGCGCATAGGGACTGGCCTGCAACGGCCGGTCGGGAAAGAGCGCATGCAACGGGTTCAGCCCGATCGCGCTGGCGCCGACCGCGCCTGCAATATCAATGAGCCGCGCCAAATCGGTGAAGTCACCGTGCCCCCAGTTACGGTTTGAGCGTACGGCATAGAGCTGCACAGCGACCGCCCATAGGCGGCGTCCGTCTCCCTGCCAGCACCGCATCGGTTGCGCGGGCAAAGGCGGACAGTCGACCTGAGGCGGGCTGGCCTTTCCTGCCGACAGCGCCGCGATCAAACGGCCGAGCGTTTGCGGACTTGTCGCGTGCCAATGGCCGAAGACGTCATGGTAGCCGGGCTCGATCCCCCAGGCTTCGGCCGCGGCGACCAAGTCATTCATATTATTTGCTTTTCTTGGGCCGCGGCAGGCCGCGGGCGGGACGGAAAGACATGGAACTTTCGGCTCCTTACCCGGTTCTCCCCAGAAGCCAGCCTAGAAGCGGGACCAATGAAACAGTTCGGTGTGGAGCGTACGGCCCTACGCATGGGGCGTTCTTCCGTTCACGATGCATGGGAAGTCTCCCCGACCGATCCGACCGGGCCGCGCTTCCGCATTGAGGATATCTATCCGAGTGTCGACTGCGGCCGGTACCCGATTAAACGCATTGCCGGCGAATCCGTTGAGGTCTGGGCGGATATTTTTCGTGAAGGCCACGACGTGCTGGCGGCTGCACTGCTCTGGCGCGCCGAGAGCGACAGTAACTGGCATCGCGAGCCGATGCTTCTTTACGGCAACGATCGCTGGCACGGTCGCTTCACCCCGCCCGCGCCTAACTCTTATATGTTTGCGATCGAGGCCTGGACCGATCAATACGCGACCTGGCGCAAGGAGTTTCTGCTCAAGCAGCAGGCCGGTCAGGACGTGGCCCTCTCGGCGCGCGAAGGCCATGAGCTTCTCATCGAACTGATGCCGCATGACCGCGAGGCGCGGCTGGTGGTGGAATCCGCCGCCCGCAAGTTTGCGTCCAATCATGATCCGGCGGTGCTGCTCGACGATGTCGTCGTCGCGGCCATCGAGAAGAGCGAGACGCGACCCGACCTGACACGCAGCTACATCGTCCCTCTGCTGGCCGAGCGCGAACGCGCCCGCACCGGCGCCTGGTACGAGATGGTGCCGCGCAGTCAGAGCCGCGTGCCCGGCCGACATGGCACCTTTGACGATTGCATCGCGCGGGTGCCGGAAATCGCCGCGCTCGGCTTCGACGTTCTGTACCTGACGCCCATCCACCCGATCGGCCACACAAACCGCAAGGGCAAGAACAACGCGTTGAAGGCCCTGCCCGACGATCCGGGCAGCTTCTACGCCATCGGCAACGAGCGTGGCGGCCACGATGCCATCCATCCCGAGCTCGGCACGCTCGACGACTTCCGCCGCCTGGTGGAAGCCTGCGCCAAGCACGGCATGGAGATCGCGCTCGACTTCGCCGTGCAATGCTCGCCCGATCATCCTTGGCTAAAGGAGCATCCGGAGTGGTTCCGCTATCGGCCGGACGGCTCCATCCGCTTCGCCGAGAATCCGCCGAAGAAATACGAGGATATCGTCAACCCGGATTTCACCTGTGCCGACCGTATCGCGCTGTGGGAAGCGCTGCGCGACGTATTCCTGTTCTGGGTCGGCCAGGGCGTGCGCATCTTTCGCGTCGACAATCCGCACACCAAGCCTCTTCCGTTCTGGGAATGGCTGATCCGCGAGGTGCGCACCCGCTCGCCCGATGTGATTTTTCTTTCCGAAGCCTTCACCCGACCGAAGCTGATGAAATCGCTCGCCAAGCTCGGCTTCTCGCAGTCGTACACATACTTCACTTGGCGGACGACCAAACACGAGCTGCAGGAGTACTTGACCGAGATCACCGGACATCCGGAACGCGACTATTTCCGGCCAAACTTCTTCGTCACGACGCCGGACATTCTGCCGATCCAGCTCCAGACCGGCGACGTCTGGATGTTCAAATCGCGCGTCGCGCTCGCTGCCACGCTGTCCTCGAACTACGGAATCTACAACGGCTTCGAACTGATCGAGCACGAGCCGATTCCGGGTCGCGAGGAGTACATCAACTCTGAAAAATACGAGATCAAGTCCCGTGACTGGAACAAGCCGGGCAACATCAAAGACTACCTGCAACGGCTGAACACCATCCGCCGCCGGAATCCGGCGCTGCAGCAGACTGCCAATATTCGCTTCCTGCCGATAGATAACGACAACGTCATCGGCTTCGTCAAAGAATCGATCAATGGCGACAACGCCGTCGCCTGCGCGATTTCGCTGCATGGGGGCCCGCAAGAATTCTGGCTGCATTTCGGCGATCAGCAGATCGGCACGCCTGACGAGAAGCGCCCGGTGCGCACCATCGAAAACCTCGTCACCGGTGAGCGTCGGATGCTCGAATGGGGCGGCACGCGCCTACGCATCGATCCGTCCGCCGACCCGGCCGTCTTCTTCCGCTGCACCGCGTAAAGGCCGCCATGAACATCGTCCCGACCATCGATGTGGTGCCCAAGACCGTTGAGGACGGCCTGTGGTTCAAGGACGCCATTATCTACCAACTGCATGTGAAAGCTTTTGCCGACAACAATGGCGACGGTGTCGGCGATTTCGCCGGGCTGACCGAAAAGCTCGATTATTTGCGCGATCTAGGCGTCACCACCCTATGGCTGCTGCCGTTCTATCCGAGCCCCGGCAAAGACGACGGCTACGACATTTCGGACTACGGCGACATCAATCCGTCATTCGGAACCATGAAAGAGTTTCGTCGCTTCATGCAAGAAGCCAAGCGACGGGACCTCCGGGTGATCATCGAACTGGTGGTCAATCATACCTCGGATCAGCATGACTGGTTCAAGCGTGCCAAACGCAGCCCCAAGGGCTCGAGCGCACGCAATTGGTACGTCTGGAGCGACACGGACCAGAAATACCAGGGCACCCGTATCATCTTCACTGACACGGAGAAATCGAACTGGACCTGGGACCAGGAAGCGCAGGCCTTCTATTGGCACCGCTTCTTCTCGCACCAGCCGGACCTGAACTTCGACAACCCCCGCGTCGTGAGCGCGGTGCTGCAGGTGATGAAGCGCTGGCTCGACACCGGCGTAGACGGATTCCGGCTCGATGCCGTGCCTTATCTATGCGAGCGCGAAGGCACCAACAGCGAGAACCTGCCGGAGACGCACGCCGTACTCAAGCGCTTGCGCGCGGCGCTCGACGAATACGCGCCAGGCAAGGTGTTGCTGGCGGAAGCCAACCAATGGCCGGAGGACGTGCAAGCCTATTTCGGCGACGGTGACGAATGCCACATGGCCTATCACTTCCCGCTGATGCCGCGCATCTACATGGCGATCGCGCAGGAGGATCGTTTCCCGATTACCGACATCATGCGGCAGACGCCGGAGATCCCGGAAAACTGCCAATGGGCGATGTTCCTGCGCAACCACGACGAGCTGACGCTCGAAATGGTGACCGACGCGGAGCGCGATTATCTGTGGTCGACCTACGCGGCCGACCCGCGCGCGCGTATCAATCTCGGTATCCGCCGGCGCTTGGCACCGCTCATGGAGAACGACCGCCGCAAGATCGAGCTGATGAACTCGATCTTGATGTCGATGCCGGGAACGCCGATCATCTACTACGGCGACGAGATCGGCATGGGAGACAACATCTATCTCGGCGACCGCAACGGCGTGCGAACGCCGATGCAGTGGACGCCCGACCGCAATGGCGGCTTTTCGCGCGCCGACCCGGCGCAGCTTTATCTGCCCTGCATCATGGACCCGGTCTACGGCTTTTCGGCCGTGAACGTCGAAGCGCAGTCGCGCTCGTTGTCGTCGCTGTTGAACTGGACCAAGCGACTGATCAGCGTGCGCAAGTCCACAAAGGTATTCGGCCGCGGCACGCTGACGTTCATCCGCCCAAGCAACCGCGCCGTGCTCGCCTACGTGCGCCAGCTCGGTGACGAAGCGATCCTATGCGTCGCCAATATCTCGCGCTCGGCGCAGGCGGTCGAGCTCGACCTGAGCGCATGGAAGGGCCGCATTCCGCAGGAAATGCTCGGCCGCACGCGGTTTCCCCGCATCGGTGAACTGCCTTACCTCGTCACGCTGCCGCCTTACGGCTTCTTCTGGTTCCTGCTCATGCAGGAAGCCGAGAAAGAGCCCGAGAAGGTATTTCCGCGCGAAGTGACAACTCTGGTCCTCGGCCCCAGTTGGGAAAGCTCAATCTCGGGCTGGACGCGGCGCACCTTCGAAATGGACGTGCTGCCGAGCTTCATGCCGGATCGGCGCTGGTTCGCGGACAAAGGCTCGCGGCCGTTCTCGACAAAAGTCTCCGCCGCTGTCCCGGTCGAACATGGCGATGACCGCTTCGCCGTGGTCATCGCCGATGTGCATGGCCCGCACGGCAGCAACCGCTACTTCCTGCCCCTGACCATACGCTGGACCCGCTACACCGCGATCGACCGCGGGCCCGCGAGCTTGCTCGCCGCTGTGCGGCGCGGACCGCGCGAAGGCACGCTGCTGGACGCCTGCGCCGAACCGGAGTTCGTCGAAGCATTGCTGGCAAAGATTCACGTCGGCGCCGATGCCAGCTCGGACCACGCCCGGATCGAGTTTCGTCCCACCGCCGCCTTTGCCGCCGCGCCGCCGCCGGAAATCAAGCAAGTGCACGGTGGCGAGCGCGAGCAGTCGAATACGACGGTGATTGTCGATAATAAATACGTCATCAAAATTCTGCGCCGAGTTACGTCGGGTATCCACCCGGAGATAGAGATCGGACGCTTCCTCGCCGACGTCGCACATTTCAAATACTCCCCGACCCTGCTCGGCACCGTCGAACTGGTGGAGGGCGAGGATCGCAGCGCGTTGGCGGTGGTGCACGCCTTCATCGAGAATCAAGGCGACGCTTGGACCGTCACCAGCGCGTCGCTCGATCGCCTGGTGGACGAACAGCGCATGCTGCCGACCGAGGCCGTCGCCGAAAGCGCCGATACCGTCTTCCTGCTCAACCGCATGCGGCAGATCGGTAAGCGTACCGCCGAAATGCATATCGCCTTTGGCGGACATCCCGAAGACAAAGCCTTCGCGCCCGAACCGATCATGCCGGAAGACGTGACGCTTTGGACAGAGTCCATGGCGAACCGGGCCGAGACCTTGTTCGCGTTGCTGGAACGCACACGTGGCCTGCCAGAATTATCCACCGACCTGGCGCGGAAGCTCCTGGACCACCGCGACTCAATCCTGGCCCATATCGAGGCGGGGCGGAGCGCGCAGTTCAACGGCGTCAAGATCCGTCATCATGGCGATTTCCACCTCGGTCAGGTACTGATCGCGAAGGAAGACGCCTTCATCCTCGATTTCGAAGGCGAACCCCAACGCAGGCTCGAGGAACGTCGCCGCAAGGCGCCGCCGGCGCGCGACGTCGCCGGTTTCATACGCTCCATCGACTATGCCGTGTCCGCCGCCATCGATCGCGAGCCGAATCTCAGCGCGGACGAGCACGCCGGCCTGACGCAACACATCCGCGTCTGGGGCGAGCGGCTCACCACTGCTTATTGGGAGAGCTACCGCGAGACGATCGTCGGCGCCGGTCTATGGCCGAGCGAGGACAACCAGGCGCTCGAACTGCTCGAAGTTTTCCTGTTGGAGAAGGTGCTGTACGAGATCGAGTACGAGCTCAACAATCGGCCTGGCTGGTTGCACATTCCGCTTGAGGCGACTCTGCGACTCTTGCAGCGGCGTGGGGTGATCCCATGACGCAATTGTCGCCCGTTGCACGCCAGGTCATCGCCGGCCGGCATTCCGATCCGTTCCACTATCTCGGGCCGCATACCGAGAATGACCGGACGCTGGTGCGCGTGTTCCTGCCCGACGCGAGCCAGGTCATCGCCATCGGCAGGCAGGAGGAGCACGAACTCGCCTGCCTCGACCCTGCCGGGCTGTTCGAGGGACCGCTCGACAATCCGAACTATTACCGATTGCGCGCCCGCTACGGCGACAACAATGTTGAGATGGAGGATGCGTATCGCTTCCCGCCGGTGCTGACCGATTTCGATCTCTATCTGCTCGGCGAAGGTAACCATCTGCGGCTCTACGATAAGTTGGGGGCCCATCCGATGACGCTCGAAGGCGTCGCCGGCGTGGCCTTCGTGGTCTGGGCACCGAACGCGCAGCGTGTGAGCGTGGTCGGCGATTTCAATCAGTGGGACGGACGGCGCCACGCCATGCGGGTGCGCGGTAATGGCTATTGGGAAATCTTCATCCCCGGAGCGCAAGCCGGGCAGAAATACAAATACGAGATCGTCACACGATCCGGCGCGTTGCTGCCGCTGAAATCGGACCCGGTCGGCTTCGGCGCCGAGATGCGGCCGTCCACCGCCTCGGTCATTGTCGACGCAGCCTCGCTGCCGCAGCCATCTCCCGTCCGCGAGACCATCAATGCGCTCGACCGGCCGATGTCGATCTACGAGGTACATCTCGGGTCATGGCGTCGCAAAGGCCCGCAGAACGAATGGCTGACGTATCGCGATCTCGCCGAGCAGTTGCCGGCGTATGTCGCCGACATGGGCTTCACCCATGTCGAGCTTTTACCGGTCGCCGAACATCCGTTCGACGGCTCGTGGGGCTATCAGCCGACCGGACTGTTCGCGCCAACCAGCCGTTTCGGCACGCCGGCGGATTTCGTCGCCTTGGTCGACGCGTTCCATAAGGCCGGGATCGGCGTGCTGCTCGACTGGGTGCCCGGTCACTTCCCCGACGACCCGCACGGACTCGCGCGTTTCGATGGCACCGGGCTCTACGAGCACGAGGACCCGCGCCAGGGGCGCCATCTCGACTGGGGCACGATGATCTACAACTACGGCCGCGTGGAGGTGACCAACTTTCTCACTGCCAACGCGCTGTTCTGGCTGGAGCGCTACGGCGTGGACGGCCTGCGCGTGGATGCCGTCGCCTCGATGCTCTATCTCGATTACAGCCGGCCGGAAGGCGGCTGGATCGCCAACAAATACGGCGGCCGCGAGAACATCGACGCCATCGGCTTCTTGCGCCGGACCAACACCGAGGTGTTCAAGCAATTCCCGCACGCCACCACGGCGGCGGAAGAATCCACCGCTTGGCCGATGGTGTCGCGCCCGGTCGACTGGGGTGGGCTCGGCTTCGGCTACAAGTGGAACATGGGCTGGATGCACGACACCTTGGACTACATGTCCAAGGACCCGGTCTACCGCCGCCACCACCACGGCAATATCCTGTTCGGCCTGCACTACGCCTTCTCGGAAAACTTCATCTTGCCGCTGTCGCACGATGAGGTCGTGCACGGCAAACGTTCGATCCTCGGCCGCATGCCCGGCGACGAGTGGCAGCGCTTCGCCAACCTGCGCGCCTACTACGCCTTCATGTTCGGGCATCCCGGCAAGAAACTCCTGTTCATGGGCTCGGAATTCGCCCAGGACACCGAGTGGAACCACGACGTTAGCCTGCCGTGGCATCTTCTGGAGCGCCCGCTCCACGCCGGCGTTCAGCGGCTACTGCGCGACCTCAACATGCTCTATCGCAACACCCCGGCGCTGCATGCACTCGACTGCTCGGTGGACGGATTCGAATGGCTGGTGGCGGACGACGCCAACAACTCGACTTACGCCTGGCTGCGCAAGGGCAAGAACCCGAACGAGCGCTGCGTGGTGGTGGTGGTGAATTTCACGCCGCAGGTGTTGCGTGATTACCGCGTGCGCGTGCCCTTCGCCGGCAATTGGCGCGAGGTGCTCAATTCCGATGCGGCTGCGTACGGCGGCGGCAATGTCGGGAACGCCGGGGTCGTCTCCACAGTTGTGACACGCGATAGCCCGGAGCTCCACATTGTCGTCCCACCCCTTGCTGCCGTCTTTTTCGTTCCTGAGATCTAACGGACACATCACACCGGGGTCGCCGCACCCGCTCGGCGCGACGTGGGACGGGCGCGGCACCAATTTCGCGCTGTTCTCCGCCAATGCGACGAAGGTGGAGCTCTGCCTGTTCGACCGCGAGGGCAAGCGCGAGACGCAACGCGTCACCATACCGGAGCGCACGGACGATGTGTGGCACGTGTACCTGTCGCATGTGACGCCCGGGCAGCTTTATGGCTATCGCGTGCACGGGCCCTACGAACCGGAAGCCGGGCACCGCTTCAACTGCCACAAGCTCTTGATTGATCCCTACAGCAAGCGCCTTGCCGGGCAGTTCTCCTGGACCGATGCCCATTTCGGCTACCGAACCGGCGCCAAGCACGCAGACCTTTCCTTCGACAAGCGCGACAACGCCCGCCACATGGTCAAGTCCGTGGTGGTGGAGACGGCGCATAGCTGGACGCGCAGCCGCCGCCCCAACATCCCTTGGGAAGACACCATCATCTATGAGGCCCACACCAAGGGTCTGACGCAAATGCGCGGCGATATTCCGGAAGGCGCGCGCGGCACGTTTCGCGGCCTGTCGGAGCCCGGTCTGATCGCACATTTGCGTCGATTGGGAGTTACCGCGATCGAGCTCTTGCCAATCCACGCCTTCCTCGACGACCGCTATCTGGTCGACCGCAAGCTGCGCAATTACTGGGGCTACAACACGCTCAGCTTCTTCACGCCGGAGGCGCGCTATGCCTATGGCGACGTCGTCGACGACTTTCGCGCCACGGTCGCCGCCCTGCACGACGCCGGCATCGAGGTGATCCTCGACGTAGTCTACAACCATACCTGCGAAGGCAATGAGATGGGGCCGACGCTGTGTTATCGCGGCATCGACAACGCGTCTTATTATTGGCTGAACGCGGAACAGCCGCGCTATTACGACCATTTCACCGGCACCGGGAACGCGCTGAAGGTGGCGCATCCGCGCGTGCTGCAGATGGTCATGGACTCGCTGCGTTTCTGGGTGGAGACCTTTCACGTCGACGGCTTCCGTTTCGATCTCGCCTCGACGCTAGGCCGCGAGCCCGCCTTCAATCGCAATGCGCCGTTCTTCGCAGCCGTCCAACAGGATCCGGTGCTGGCCAATGTGAAGCTGATCGCCGAGCCGTGGGATATCGGCTTCGGCGGCTATCAGGTCGGCGGCTTTCCCGCCGGCTGGTCGGAATGGAACGACGTCTACCGAAAAACCGTGCGGCGCTTCTGGCGCGGCGAAGGCAACCTGATCGGCGATCTCGCCCATGCCATGACCGCGTCCGCGGCGCAGTTCCAGCACAGCGGCCGCGGCCCCCGCGCCAGCATCAACCACGTTACCGTGCACGACGGCTTCACGCTCGCCGATCTCTATAGCTACGACCATAAGCACAATGAGGCCAACGGCGAGGACAACCGCGATGGCTCCGACGATAACGGCAGCGCCAATTGCGGCGTCGAGGGCCCGATCGACGACCCCGACATTCTCGCCAAACGCCGCCGCCTGCGCGCCAATCAACTCGCCACACTGTTTCTGGCTCAAGGCGTGCCGCTGTTGCTCGCCGGCGACGAGGTCGGCAACAGTCAGGGCGGCAACAACAACGCCTATTGCCAGGACGACGAGATCGGTTGGGTGGACTGGTCGCAGACCGGTACCGACGACGACATGACCGATCTGGTCGCCCGCTTGACGCAGATGCGCCAGCGCTTTCCGCAGCTCAAGCCACACCGTTGGGTGGAGGGCAAGAAAGCCGATGGCAGCTACGACGTGAAGTGGCTGGCCCCGAGCGGCGCCGAAATGACCGAGCAAGACTGGAACTTTCCGGACAGCCGCTTTCTCGCTTACGTGCTGGCCGCCGCCCGCGATGGCGGCGAGCCGCTGTTCATCATGCTCAATGGCGCCGATGAGCCGGTCGATATCACGTTCCCGGCTTGGCCGAACGTCGAGCACTGGCAATGCGTGCTCGACACCTCCAACGGCCACCCGAACGCGCCCGCGAGCAAACCTGGCGATCAATGGAGCGCCCAAGCGCGCACCGTTCTCGCCTTCGCCGGTATTCCATGAACGCATGCACGGAACTGGCCGGAACTCTGAGCTGCAATGATCCCGGCACACTTGATTTAAAAATAGAACCCGTTAACGCCATAAGACATCACGGAACTTTTTTGCTGCAGATACTCCCGTTCTTTTCGCGCGCAATTCATGCAGCTCGCGGCACAATTCTCAAAGACACAAAACGTTATTCGTTGCAGCCGCGACGGAACCTCTCCCATGAATTTCCGTTAATCCACGTGGCGATTGTCGCGCAGCGATGCAGCGCGGGGGAGAACAGGACGTGGACATCATTGTCTCCAATCGGGTGGCAAAAGTAACGCCCGGTGGGCCCATGATGGGGGGCCTCGCCTCCGCGCTATTACCGGCAGTCAGAAAATCGGGCGTGGTGTGGTTCGGCTCCAGCGGGAATGTCCGCAAGACCGTTGCGGGCGCTCCACCCCTGGTTCAGGTGGAATCGTACGGTCGCGGCACGATCGCGACGGTCGATCTGCCCGAGCAACATTACGCCGGCTTCTACGAAGGCTTTGCCAATTCGACGCTGTGGCCGCTGTTGCATGCGCGGCCCGATCTCTCTCGCGCATCGGCTCACGATTATGCCTGCTACCGCGAAGTGAACGCCTATATGGCGCGCACGCTGGCGACGTTCGGCGGCGAGGGCTCGACCTTCTGGGTCCACGATTATCACTTCCTGCTGCTGGCGCGGGAGTTGCGCGCGCTGGGCATCACCAAGGAAATCGGCTTCTTCCTGCACACGCCGTGGGCGCACCGCCGGGTGATGATGCGGCTGCCGCAGGTCCGCGAAATCGCGGAAGCCATGCTGTCGTATAATCTGATCGGCTTCCAGACTGACCGCGACCGTGACAACTTCGCCGAGCTGCTGCGGCATGATCTGCAACTATCCGGTCACGGCCTCACCTTCAAGACCCGCTACGGCACCTGCCGGCTGGCAACCTTCCCCATCGGCATCGATGCGCAAGAGTTCGCCGACAGCGCGCAGAGAACGGTGAACGATCCAGAGGTGCAGCGGCTGCGCCAGAGCGTGGCCGGCTCGGCATTGGTGATCGGCGTCGACCGAGTCGACTATTCGAAGGGGCTCGTGCCGCGCGTTCAGGCCTTCGACCGGTTGCTGACGCAGCATCCCGATCTCAAGCGACGCATGTCGCTATTGCAGATCGCGGTGCCCTCGCGCACCACCATCGAGGCCTATCGCGGCCTGCAACACGATCTTTCAGCGCTGGTCGGCGAGGTCAACGGCCGCCATGGCGAGGTCGACTGGACGCCGATCCGTTATCTCAACAAAGGCTATTGCCAAGCATCGCTCGCGGGCTTCTACCGCGCCTCCTCCATCGGCCTGATCACGCCGATGCAGGACGGCATGAATCTCGTGGCCAAAGAGTATGTCGCGGCGCAGAATCCGGATGATCCGGGCGTTCTGGTGCTGTCGAAGTTCGCGGGCGCGGCCTGCGAGCTCAATGGCGCGTTGCTCGTCGATCCGCGCGACGTCGACGGCATGGCGCAGCATCTCATCACCGCGCTGGCGATGCCGCGCGCCGAGCGGCGCACGCGCTGGCAGTCGATGATGGAAACGTTGCTGCGGCATTCGATCCATGCTTGGTTTGCGGGCTTCATGCAGGAGCTCAAGGCGCCGCAGCCGAACGTGCTGCCGCTGGCGCCACCCAAGGTGGCCGCGTTGCGGGCCCCCACGCGCGACCAAGCCTTCGCCGCGCATCCGTAGCGCCACCGCTTTAGCGGCGCACCACGGGCCGCTTACGACTCCGAGTTATGCTCCGGCTTGCCCTCGCGCTTGGTCGACGCCATGTCGTGCAGCTCTTTCTCGCTCATCGAGCGGTACATCGACTTCGATACGCCTTGGAGTTCGCTGACTTTCTGCTCGCCGCGCTTGGCCGCCAACGCCGCGCCGGCCGCTTTCTGCTGCGCCTTCGATTTGGCAGGCATGAGTGCCTCCTTCGGTAAAGCTATAGGGATGCGATGCCGCCCTCGATGAGCCAACGAACAACGCGCACGAAAGGTTCGTGTTTGCGCGGCGGACATGGTTCCGGGGGAACGAAAGCACGCAAGAGCCCATTAACAAATGACGACACCCCAAAACATGGAGGAACCCATGGGCCTGTTCTCAAAGGACATCAAAACACTCGACAATCTTTTCGTGCATACGCTGCAAGACATTTACTACGCCGAACAGCAGATCACGAAGGCGCTGCCGGAGATGGCTGCGAAGGCGACCAACAGCCAGCTCAAGGCAGCCTTCAAGAGCCACCTGGAAGAGACCAAGGGTCACATCCAACGGCTCGAGCAGGTCTTCAAGATGCACGGCCATAAGCCGAAGGGCGTGGATTGCCCGGCCATCGACGGTATCATCGACGAGGCCGAGGAGATCGCCAGCAACACCGCCGACAAGCAGGTGCTCGACGCCGCGCTCGCCGCGGCGGCGCAGGCCGTGGAGCACTACGAGATCTCGCGTTACGGCACATTGGTGGCGTGGGCACACCAGCTCGGCCGCGACGATTGCGCCAGCGTGCTCGGCGAGAACCTGAAGGAAGAGAAAGCCGCGGACATGAAGCTGACCAAGATCGCGGAATCCGGCGTCAACATGCAGGCCGCGATCTAAGCTGTAACGCCACCGTCTTTTAGGAGGTGGCGCGTCGCCTCCTGCCGCGCCGGTCCGACACTGGCGTCTGCAGGAGGCTCTCCTCGGGAGAGGCGGAAACCAGAGCCAGGAACCAAATGGGAAACGCCGGGTTAACCCGGCGAGCCCTGGCTCCTCCCCCTCCCCTCAGGGTTCAACCTTTGCACTTACCCCGGCCAAGCGCCGGGGTTTTTTCTTGGTAATGTATGGCCGTCTTCCATAGCGACATTGCGAGATAACCATGCCCGGCAAGCGCGTGACATTCGATGACGAGACTTGGGCCTCGCTCGACATGCTGGCGAAGGACCGCATGATGGATTTCCAGGAACTGGCCGACGAGGCGTTCCGCGATCTGTTGCGCAAACACGGGCGGCCGGCGAGCTTGAAGGAAGCGTTGCGACGGAGCGCGGGGGAAACCGCACAGGTGATCCCCCTCAAGCGCAAGACGTCGGCGAAGAAGAAACGTGTATGAGGGTGCGGATCACCCCGCCTTGCGATGCCGCGCCGTCGAGCGTGACGTCTTCTTGGTCGTGCGTGTCGCCGTGGTGCGACGGGCGGTCCGCCGCGCGGGTGCGCCCTTCTCGCCCTTGGCACTGCGCTTGAGCGCTTCCATCAGATCGATGACCTTGGCGGGCTCGCGCTCTTTCGGCGCCTCGATCTTCTCGCCGTGCTGCTTGCGTTTGATGATCTCGCGCAGCGCGCTTTCGTATTTGTCCTCGAATTTGTCCGGCTTGAAGTGGCCGGCCTTGCTGTGGACGATGTGGGTGGCGAGCTCCAGCATGTCTTTCGGCACGGTCTCGTTCGGAATGTCGTCGAAGTAACCCTTCTCGTCGCGGATCTCGTAAGGATAGCGCAGCGTCACGCCGAGCAGGCCCTTGCCGCGCGGCTCGAGCGCGATGACGTGCTCGCGGTTGGTGAACACGACCTTGGCCAACGCCACCATGCCTTCCTTCTTGATCGCCTCGCGGATGACTGCGAAAGCCTGCGCGCCGACGTCGCCGTCCGGCACGATGTAATAAGGACTGTTGAGATAGAGCTCGTCGAGCTCGTCCTTCGGCACGAAAGTATCGATGTCGATCATGCGGCTCGATTCGATCTCGACCGCGTCGAGCTCGTCCGGCTCGACCTCGACATATTCGCCTTTGGCGATCTCGTAGCCTTTGACAATGTCGTCGGCGGCCACTTCGTCGCCGGTCTCGGCGTCGACCTTCTGATAGCGGATGCGGTTGCCGGTTTCGCGGTTGATCTGGTGGAACCTGACCTTTTCGCGCTCGGAGGTGGCGGGAAACAACTCGATCGGGCAGGAAACGAGCGAAAGCCGTAAGTAACCCTTCCAATACGCACGCGGCGCCATGACGCTACTCCCACACCGAACAGGACCGGACTCAACCGCTGGCGGGAGGTGAAGTTCCATTCCGCTTGCGGCGGGCGACCGCCTAAGATACCTCCCGGCCGGGTCCAAACGCCAGGAGCAAAAAGCTGCGCGCGCCCCTGCCCCTTACGGTCTCCGCCGCGGTCGCCACGCTGCTCGACGAATTTCATGCGCAGCGGCCGGTGCGGGCGTGGTCGCTGATCATCACGCTCTATGGCGACGCCATCATGCCGCGCGGCGGCAGCCTGTGGCTCGGCTCGCTCACCGACATCATGGCGCTGTTTCGCATCGACGCGGGACACGTACGCACGGCCATGTCGCGGCTGACGGCCGACGGCTGGCTGGAGCGCGAGCGCGTCGGCCGCAACAGCTATTACCGGCTGACGCGGCGCGAGGAAGGCTCTTTCGTCGCGGCGACGCAGCGCATCTACTTTACGCACGCGCCGGCCTTCGACGGCCGCTTGCGGCTGGCACTGTTGGGGCCCGGCGTCGACGACCGCTCGGCGGCGCGGCCGGCGCTGGAGCGCGCGGGGTTCACGGCACTCACGCCGACGACTTACGTCGCTTATGCCGATCCCTCGCCGCCTTTGCCGGAGACGGAGGGCTTGTTCCTGGTCCATGCCGATCCCGCCGACGACATGCATGCGCTGGCAGACGCGGCCTGGAAGCTCGGGCCGCTGGCGGCTTCCTACCGCACCTTCATCGCGCGCTTCACGCCGCTGGACAAAGCCCTCGCCGCCGACAAGCCTGTGCCCGGTGCGGACGCACTGGTGGCCCGCATGCTGCTCATCCACGAATTCCGTCGCATCGTGCTGCGCGACCCCGGACTGCCGGCCGCGCTGCTGCCGCCGGACTGGCCGGGCGCCGCGGCACGCGCCTTGGCCGGGCGCATTTATCGCCGGCTGGTCCAGGATTCAGAGGCGTTCCTGAACGCCAATGCCCAGGACCGGAACGGGCCGATTCCGCCCCCGGAAAGCGGCTTCAAGCGGCGTTTCTCGGTCGAATAAGCCCCATTTCAGTGCGTTTTCGCGCGCTCCGCCTCGCCGCAATTCCAGTCGATATGTTACGAAACTTATTGACGTTCTAAATTATTGTAACATAATAGCAGCCAATAAGATCAGCGGCGAGCCAACGCCGGTCCCGAGGAGACGCCGATGTATACGCAAGCGCTCAACAGCGCCGCCGAGACTGTCCGCACGCCGTCCGACCCTGAGCGCGAGA